>Ga0157365_10000602_pt1 | contig 15546 bp, 5 predicted proteins | sample AttsexASBM3_FD_111478 | JGI IMG/M metagenome (GOLD analysis project Ga0157365, IMG submission 111478) | Fungus gardens microbial communities from leaf cutter ant in Ribeirão Preto, State of São Paulo, Brazil - Atta sexdens ASBM3 | ecosystem: Host-associated > Fungi > Mycelium > Unclassified ... | reverse complement strand
TCGTACCGAACCGCTTGCAGAATCAAATCCTGTTCCACAAGATCCTATATCAGCTATACATCCTCCTTGCATTTATGCCGGAGACGTCGCCAGTGCTATGGGCTTTGGATTATGTAGATCAAAAATGATGAATGGGATTGTGGCACTCCACTCGCCGCCAATGCGGAAGGATGCCGCCGAAAAGAATGGAACGCTGCTTCGCTCTGCTGGATGCGTCGGATCCCGTATAACAAGCGAGCTTTTTACCCTAAAATTCAAACATGTGGGCGCAAAATGCTATCCTGCTCCATTGTTGCGTAGCAATAGAAGCCTGCTCATGCTGCTTCGGCGGCGCTTTTTCGCCTTCTCTTCGCTCTGGACAGGAGCGCTAGTGGACACGGGGAGGGAGCAGGCGAAGCGTGTCGTTCGTAATGAACAGAAAGATACCACTACTTCGCCTCTTTGGTGGAGCGCCGGCGCGAACACAGTGGTCTCTGACCAGGACCAGGAACCAATTCGAATTTGGATCTTGACATGTCGGTGGTTTTTAACCGTAGGCATCTTGCCAGGAAGTTGGTGGGCTTATCATGAATTAGGTCGGGGTGGCTGGTGGTTTCGGGATCCCGTAGAAAATGCTTCTTTTATGCCTTGGGTATTAGCCACAGCTTGTATTCATTCCGTAATTCTACCCCTTCTTCATTCTTGGATCTCGTTTCTTAATATTGTGACTCTTCCATGCTGTGTCTCAGGAACCTTTTCAATACGGTCCGGATTGCTAGCTTCCGTTCATAGTTTTGCTACAGATGATACACGAGGAATCTTTTTATGGCGGTTCTTCCTTCTAATGACCGGCATATCTATGATTCTTTTCTCCCAGATAAAGCAGCAGGCATCGGTCCGTATAACTTATAAAAAAGATATGGTTGTGGCGCGAAGTACTCTTGTGCACCTCCGTCACTCGGCTCGCGCGCAACCCCGCCCCGTTATGTTATGGAAGAATTGAACTTATTGCCGGGCTGGTTATTCAGAGCCAGCAATTGGCTGCCGGATTTTGTCCCGCAACTAGAAGAAGATCGCTTCGGGGGTCACTGTGGCGTGGCTGAATGTAGAGCAGTCCGCCCCTACAGCGTTTGATCAGTAGATTATTTAGAACTTCGGAAGATGGTCAAGGTGTTAGAGGTTTTGCTACTAAGATAAGTGAAGTAAAAGAAGAAACTGAGTTCCAAAAGAGACTGCCAGAAGGATGGGTCAACTTGCTGCAGGAATGTTTACTAAAGGGCTTGCCTATAACTCACTTGGAATGAGAAGAAGGGTAACCCCTTAGAACGTATACAGTATATCGCGGAATCTTAGAATTTAATTGAATTTGCTGCTTTATAGGGGACCGTTTCTGCCGCGTCATTGGAAGACGAGAGGGAGTCCGCTATAGCTTCATCACCCGCTGCCACTTCAGACTCATCTTATTCTCCTAACGCTCACATAGGATCTTTTCAATAATTGGCTTGTTCTGCCAAATAGTCTTCTGTTGCTTCGTCGGAGTCGGAGGATGGGATGTTGTCGGACCGAGGTCACAAAGGAGAACCTTACAACACTCGAAAGTGAATCCCTGTCAGTCAGATAGATCTTTCTCCGTAACACCCTTTTTTTTCGTCTAGTGTCATGGTTTGATCAATCAATAGAATGAAAGGGGGAACCTCTAGTAGAATAGAAGGAAAAAGATTCTGCCATCGCGCGCTACTGCTTCCTTTCATTTTCATTTTTCCGGCTGAGTCATCTTTCTCCCGGCCGTCTTCTATCATCAGCCTCAGGATAAAATAGATAGTCCAGCATAAGCCCAGAGATCGGGGATAATATAACAGCTTTAATGCCTATAAAACTAGAAAGGTCGGCAGTAACGGCACTTTGACCGTCCTTCATTGAAATTGAAAGGAAGGGCTCACACACTTATAGAATAGTATTGGTCGACCCCAGAAAATCCTTTTCTTTTGATCTTCGAACCCCAGTTTCGCTCGCCTAAGCCTAAGGGGCATCAAAGATACGATTCGTTCACAGCCGATTCGAAGTCTATCCATATCCATCTACACTAAATGAAGAAAAGTCTATTTTTCCCGGTTCTATTCTATTAATAATAATAATAATAATAATAATAATAATAATAATAATAATAAGTAGATTCCCAGGTTATTTCACTTCACTCAAAAATCAATCATTGAATCTGACTCTTCTTCAAAAATTGGGTCTGGGCACTTATCTACTTATTTGTTTGAGCTCATCGAATCGGAACTATCAAATCAAGGTCAAAGAGCTAGTAGATAGAGGTATGGGGCGTAGAATGCCATAGATACTTGCCTTAGAAGCGATCGTTACAAAAAGAGAATGAAAAACTTAATTCGATCTTCAAAATCTTTCCTCTCCGAGAGTGAGTCACGAATGGAAGATTACCTCGGTAAGGAAATAAAAAACCTTCTTCTCTTCTTCTGGACTGTATGAAATATTAGTTTCCTGCTTCAGTGGGCGTACACGAAGGGAAAGATCAATTGCAAGCTCTAAGAGAAAAAGACAGCACTAAACTACTTCTTTCTTTTGAAGCCCGTCGTAAGCGAGGCGAGATGGAGAGTCAAAGGAAAGACCTAAGCTCTGGTCTATGCTGCTTCCCCTTTCCCTACCATAGCCCGAGGTAGGAATATACCTTAGAGAAGAAAGAAAAAAGGGTGATCGAAATGACATAAGTTATAGACCTAAGACCAAACAACCAATCGAAAAAAGGCTCACCTTACCCAGCAATCAAACTCAATAGATAAAGAGAGAAATTAGCTGTAGGCAAAGAAGCAAGGTCTGATAGAGCCTCTCCCTATTCCCAAGCTATGAGTAACTTCCTACCTCGCGCAGGTAAGATTTATATAAATACTAGACGCGCAGGAGATAAAGAGAATTACGATAGCTCTTTGATATAGCTTTCTGGGAAAGCCAAGGTTATGGACTAGATGGAAAGGCAGGAAGGTAAGTAAGACGTCCATCCAATGAACTCGATCATCTAGAGCAGGAACCGAACTGAATACACTATCAAGCGGTTGAGTCTCACAGTGAGATGTTCAATACCGCTGTCTAAAACTATCCCACGTACGAAAAGGAGATGTACACGATAGTACTGGCTGTGAAAGACTGGAGGCACTATTTGCTCCTCGGGAAGGAGACGCTTTACGAATAGAATAGGCCACTCTGATCAACAAGACCCCTCAGTATCTACAGAAGCAGTCCAAGCTTCAGGAGGCGCGTCATATGAAGTGAGTTTCAGTTTCTGCAACGGTTCGAGTTGGTGATCAAGTACAAGAAAAGAAGGGCCAACACCAGTTGCAGATTTTCTGTCCAGACCCTCTTTTTATTATATTATTAGTAAAGCGCGTAGAAACCCGGTCTCCTGCACTCTTTTTTGGTTTAGAATTGGGACAAGCCAAAACCTTCATTATTAGTAAGATTATTAGTAAGATAGGTTGCTGGCGAGTCTTATTTCTATTTTTGCTCTAAAGAAAGGGTGAAAACCTTCCTTTAATATAAAGGAAGATGAGGAAATGAGTGACACATAAAAGCGACATAGCTAAAGAATGGTTCCAAACCTTACTAGAACCCGAGTCTTATATGCAACAAAATATAACTAGCTAGTTGGCGAGATATGGATGTAGTCTCGCGTAGTCGCTCGCTAGGGTCATCGAGAAAAAACAAAAGTGCATCCTCAGGAGAATAGGCCAAATAGCAAGCGGAGGGGGATAATTCATGAATCTTGCAGCTTTAAAACATCGAAAAGCCCTTTCTTCTCCACCTACAGTAAGACTTTCCCCAACCTTCTTCTTTTCTTTGTCGGCCCATCCATGAATGCCCTCGCCCCTAGGGGTCTGCTCTTAACTTAAAGAAAGGCACCTTTCCACTTACACCTTAAACCACGCTATAAAAAGAACCGGTGGGGACGATACTTGTTATCAGGTTTTATGCCTTCCTTACAACTGGAAACTATCACGAATTCCTAACCTGCCTACTGGATGAAACTAGCTTGCTATCGCACTTTCACTTTCTTAAATAACATGGCTTTACCCAACTTCCGATGGTTAGGATCAAGGGGTCAGTCGAGTCCTCGACCGCGTACTCGCCAGTAGATCCGCTATAGCTTGCCCTTTCGTCGCCTTTCGAGAAGTGCACCTAATGTTAAACTCGGACAGCCTTAACAAAGGACCGCTTACTTCAACATATGCCTGATCGGATCAGACCTCGTGATCAAAAGAACCTTCTCAGACAGGAGGTAGTGACGGAGCTTCTCAGCCGCAAAGAAAGACTCAAACAAAAAGCCTGCTCGATTTTACTATACCGTTTTTCTGCTGGCTTCAACACTCGATAGAGGAAAGGTAGTATATATAGCCGCTCCTTACCATCGTGGTCCTCCTGCGCTAGCAACACCCCGAGCGAACTTGTCGTAGCGGACAAATAGTTTATGATAGGTTTTCATCAAGACTGACGGAGACAAGAGCTCGTCCTTCATCGCTTGGAAAGCCTTCTGGCATTCTTCGGACCACAAAAACTCGAAACCTTTTTCATTTAGAAATAGCATATATAAGATAGAGTTCTGGGCGTCTTGGTATTGGATCCGCTTCAACCGGACTCGCCTCAACAAGAGAAGCTGCATCCCGTAGGGAAATAGTCCCGTAGGCCCTTCGGGAAAGATAACAGAAAGAGAACCGCTGCTTTGACTTGACTCTCCCCTGTAACCCTTTGCCCTCCTGCCTACAGATTGCCACAAAAGACGTGTGAGTACGCCCCTCTCGGTTGGCGTTTGCCAGCTTTGCTTTGTCCAACCCCTTTGACTCCCTGCACCTATAACATAACTATACCCCAAAAAAGGCTTCTTTCGAGGCAGTTAAAGATGGTGGAAGGACAGCATTCAAACAATTTAACAATTGCCTGTTGAAAAAATCCTACGTTAGAACCATACTTTCAGCAATCCCAGAATGCGGGTGGCAGTGGGATGTCCTAAATCCCTTTGATGAATCCGGGTAAAGTTAAGGTTGCTCTAGAGCTACACAGAAGCCGAAAGGGAAGGAAAGAGATGCTTACGCTATGCGTGGTCAGAGGGCTATTCTTCTATTGAAGAAGCGGGTGATTCGGCGAATGAAAGAGCTAGTTCTGCAGCTAAGTCTACTCGGCTTATCACCTGTTTGCTTTTTCTTTTTTATCCCCTGCCAGGCACCTTCCCAGCGGGTCAAGGTGCTCCAAGGCTTCATGTACAGAGGGGGACAGGAATTTCGATTAGCTGGTTACTTTCTATACCTTGCCCACTCCTTTTTCTGGTCGTTTTGGCCCGCATAGTCTTTCACCCGGGCGCAACCCTTCTTCTTTCCGAACTAAAAGGGGAGCGTTGGTTTGCTGTGTGGGTGGTAGGTCTTCCTGAATTAGGCGTCAGTCTTTCTCATGTTCGAGGTCTCGGTCGTTCCTTGGCTAAGTCTGAAAGTCGGTCCTACCATTCTTCCATCTCCGTGTCCCACGTAAGAGAAGGAAGGGTCGTCTCTCTCCTTGTGAGAATTCGTATAGGCTATTCAAGACCTTGTGCTGAAGTGGCGTAACTGGCTCATGGAGTCTTTTTTCTTTATCTTTAGTAAATCGTCTTCTTCGGTCATAGTAGGGCTAAGCCCAGAGGCTTCAACTGCAAGGCATCCCTAAGATTCTATTTTGATAAAAAGGATTTTTTTTGTCCTCTCGAAAGAAGGGCTGTGGTTTCTAAGTCGAGGCATTTCATCATTCACTGGTAGTGAGAGCTGAGCTTCCCTTTGTTCTTTGGTCCCAGGGCAAAAGCAGTCCTTGCGCCAACTGGTAGGGCGTCCTGTGGAGATGTTGAACCAGTCCAATCGGTAAAGGTAGAATTCGTTTCCTCATTATCAGCCAAGCGGCTGGGAATGAAATGAGAGCACCTCACTCGTTCTCTTTCTGTGATTCGGTCACGGTCACAAGTGAAGCTTCTGGAATGTCTGTCTTTCTTTCTCGTCAAACTGGCAGGAACCAAGCATTGATTTCATCCTGTCGAAAGATCGTCTCAACCAACGGTTTCAGGGCATGACGCTTGGGCTTGGGGCTACGTGCTTGAGGGGCCTTTAGAAAGAAAGGGCATTAGGCAAGGTGGGAAAAATAGAAGAATCCAAGGTTTCGAAGAGCCGGGATGGCTTCTTTCTTTCATAAGGGGGTCCGGTCTGATTACCCATTACGAAGACCAACCCAATCTAAGTAAGAACGAGAAGGGAACGACAGAAGGACTGACAGTGATTGGTTAGAGTTAGATCCGCGAGAGGTCGTTTAGGATATTGCCCATGCTCGCCTAAGCCAATCGAAGTTCCAAGTGTACAACACGCAACTAGCAATGTGAGACCGAAGTCTTTCTACTAAACATCGGGGCTTTGAGTTCTATTCTAGAAGCGATCGCTTTCAAGGGGCATAGGCATAGCTACGTTGGAGAAGAAGGTCGTTACCCAGGGAAGCTAGGGAAAAAGGGCTTGGTCCAGCTTTCTAAGACAGGATTCGAAGGTCGATGTCTAATTTCTACTGAAAAATGTAGGCACGGAAGTAGGCGTCACCTAAGAGAGCCGGCACTCGAAGAAAATTAAGTACTAAGAGGTTTAGGTACGTAGCGCAGGTAGCTAGACCTACAGGGTACGAGTTCAATACCATACTTGGAACGAGATAGAGAACGAGCGTAAGAATCGGAATCCACTTATATTAAGACAGACGCCTTACTAATAAAGGAAAGAAGGGGGAAAGAGTGGTTCATCTCGACTCATCCAACGGACAAGCTGGTTCCACGGGGTTAGAAGTTAGCTCATTTTACCGGGACGAGCAAGGCTTTCGAGGAGCCCTACTTCTAAGAATAAGGCCTTCACCAAGGGCCGGCTTTCAAGCCAGGTTGCATGCATGTGACTGAGTCCGGAGATTTCGTTTTGTTTTCAGGGTGGACGAAGTGAAGGATTAGATACCTTAGCCTTTGCCTTGCCTTGCCTTAGGAAGACTTTCTAGGCACAGTAGCCGGGACCGAACTCGAAGGCCAGTCTGAAAGAAATAGTCGAATGGAGACTTTTTCCTATCTAATTTGACAGTGGAAGGAAAAGATCGAGCCAGTGAAATAAAGCAAAGGCAGTCTTTCACCTCGGGTAAAGCAAGCAAAAGAAGCAAGGTCTGATAGAGCCTAAAGCTTAGAGCGATTTCACATTCCTCATTTCATTCTTCCCCAAGGGATCGCTTAGCAGGGGAGAGCTTTTATACCCTATCGCTTTTTTCTTCCCAGCTCTTGTCCGTACCTCTATCAAGTAAGTGATCACTAAACCTTCGTCTGCTCCTTAGCTATATGTAGGCTTGAGCGCTAGTGCGCCCCTATCTATCTCTAAGTCCCTTGCTTCTTTCCTATGGCTCACTTCACTTCACTATTTCAACTTCCTTTATCGGGCGAGGAAAAAGCAGCGGGAAATTACGTATGATGACCGGCGAACCTTCACATAGAAATCTTGAAAGTTTAGAAAAACCCCGTCTGCTTCTGACATACATTAAGGCAGAAAAGACGGGATAAATGAAATAGGAGTTTGTCTGTCAGGAAACAAGACCTGAAAAGGAATAGCACCATGTAAAACAGAAGAGGGCATGCGCCTTTTTCATTGAATGGATTAGGAAGAATCGTAAGACAAGACTTTCCCTTTCTTTTCGGTACTTTCCCTTACCCTTTCCCTATAGGAAGTAAGAAAAAAGCGATAGCAAAGGCCTTAGGGAAGGAATAGGATCTCTTTCTACGTCTACTGATGCTAATTCGGATGCTTTGAAAAAGCCTTTGGTTTGGCGTCTGCGGCTCGTTTGATTGATTCGTAAACCGGGTGCTTCAGCTTCGTGGGATTTGGAGAAGCCTTCTAAGCACTTTAAGCCCGAGCGAGTTGTATTCAACGAATGGAAGCCAGAGGATGCCCTAGGCGCTATTCCACAACTGAAACTGATGGACCAATCGAAGAAAGACACTTAAAATACAAAGTGATTTCGGCTTAGCCAATGCTTACTGATAGAATAGATGGAGAGCCTGGAATGCAAGGCTTTATGCGGGATTGCCTGTTGATGCAAGGAATAAGGGCTGGCTTGATGCCAAGAAGAAGCAGACGAGTACGGTTCATACGGTTATGCCGCATCTCTATCTCTAGGAGAAGCAGCTATATCGATTCCTAAACCGCTAATGCCCCCTCTTCCAACTGAAACTCATTCAACAGGAGCAATTGCAGCTTCCTCTCTTCTATTCTCTGCTTTCCTACCCGGTATGAGCTCCTAACTCGTTGACTTGAGGATGTCACTGGGCCATTTCCCGTTTGTTAACCCAGCTTGGAAAGGATAGCCCTATCAACTATCAAGTCAAAGGCGAGAAGACTATCAAACCGCTTCTCGACCATAGCCATAGAAGCAATGGTTGGATCAAGTTAGAGGTGGGGATTCCTGCACGATCAAGATAAAGATAGTTGACCGCCGAACCAACCGAGAAGCCATCAACAACTCGTGATCGAATAGCTGTTCAATTGAGATCTCCTTATTTTCGGAATGGGCGTGGGACTATCCCACGGATAGAATTCCTACGGCTTGACAACATTTAACTAACTATTGGGGCAGATGGAAATGGAAGTTTTTACTAACTGACTAGGGCGGAGAACCCCAGGTAGGATGGTTCGGCTTGATTAGAAGATGGTGGACATCCGTTCGAGGGGGTTCATTCATTAGTGTCATAGCTTCTCGATGGGGCACAAATTTCCATATAGCGCGTAGAATCGCCCATTTCACACATGGACGACCAATAGTAGCATTGAAAGATCCTATTCCAGCTATCCTTGCCGGTCCCACCGCCTATGCGACCAATACAGATCTTACGATATCCGAAATGTAACTCTAGCTGGGCCAAGACTCACCTCTTCTAATCGCTCCTCTCCTTCCTCTGGTTACGGATGTTGTGCCAGTTTATGTTTCGGGGAGTACTAAGCTCTAGTAGGAAGGTCGGGCTGGCTTTGTGCTCCGCTCCCTCTGTTTGTCCTCCCTTGCGTTTGGTGGTAACCTCCCCAGCGCGTCCATTAGGTAACCAAAGCCAAAGGCATCAGGGATAGAGTCGAAGATGGTAGCAGAGGCAGGGGAAGCTGCGCCTTAAGCAGTTGACTTACCATCATATCTCCTAGCCCTCCTCCCTATTGGGATCGAAAAACAGAGCCCTGCCCGGATACAGAAAAAGAGCCCATGAAAGACTCGGTTCATCCTGAACCGTCCCAGCAGAGTGCAATTCCTTCGCTCGGTTCCGAGGCCAGTAGATCTATTCCCATCCCTTCCAATTCCATAGCCATAGGTAGACAGCAGATCCGACGTGCTGATGAAGATCCAGTTTTTATCATAATAAGGAAGCAGCATCACCGAAAGCGGATTCTCTTTACCTTTTCGTGCTTTCTTTCTACGCCAACCATAGGAGCCGGGAGAAAGGCATGCCTCAAAGCCAGAATAAGGTGGAGCGGTTTCTATTTTTATATAACCGATTGAATATGGGTAATGCTTTCATTTGCCTATTCCGCCCGGGGCTATGGCTTTCTAGTCCGCGGAAGAATTCTTTTTTAAGGTTGGGCGGAGTTTACTCCTAGCGGTAGGTCTACGCTCTACTATCTTTGATCATTGGTCCGATGCGCTATTCGCCGGCTCTGAGCTTATAGTTCCAACAAAGGCTCAATCCTTGAAGATGGCACTTGCTTTGATCGTTCCTCAATCCATTTTTCCCGGAGCCTGGTCTCTTTCTCGCCTTGGGCCTGGAAGTGAATGATAAAGATTTGGTCTCAAAGAGAGAGAGAGAAGAGCGGGAAAGCTGGAAGCCTACTGGTGCAGATTCAGTTCCCATTGAATTGAGTAGCTTTGCTTCCTATCCTTGCTAGCTCTAGCTTACTCTGAAACTTGTGCTTTGATGCTCTTCCTGTAGCAACTTCACTCGGAACTCGTTCTTAGCTCACTTACTGAACGAGCCTTAGCTCGAAGAGCAGAGCAAGCGTGGTGTTAAGTCTTTGCTTTTGTCTCCGAGAATGACAAGAAAGAAATGCTGCGAAGTGAGCTTGGTAGTTCCCTACGAGGAAGTACTGCCCAAAAGGGACTACTCTACATCGGCCGGGATTGGACACTATTCCTTCAAGTCTTCAAAGATCGGATTCAATCGATTATTCGCATTCAACTTGAACAATTCTTGTGACAACAGACTGAATTCCTTCGTTCCCTTTATCAAAGGCAATAGGAAGATATCGATTTCGAACAAAAAGGCAATTCGAGTACAAGCCAAGGAGAAAGACTGCCATCTCAGGCATACCATCGACAGAGTAAGGAAAGGACAGGGAGAAGGCTCGTAAGACCACATTCAGACCAGCAGCCCGGCTAACGAAATGGAATTGCGTATGTGAGCTCGAGCTAAGACAGAGGTGCTAAGAAAGCCATAAATGCTAGGTTAGGTTCTGATAAAGTCAGAGTGAATTGAATTCAGGTATTAGAGAGGGAATTCATTCTCTAAGGCAAATCTAGCTATCAGGTATGAAATTGCTTACTTGTTAGAGGAAGTAAGTAGACTTGCTTACTATATTGTGGATTGAGGAATGCGAGCTCGAGCTAAGCTTTAGGTATTCAATCACTCAAAGGAGAGGAGGGGAAAGAGCTGTTAGCGACCAGAGAGACTACTTCTCAGGCACGTTCCTGACCTCGAAGAGGTGTGGTGGAGTGACTCGTAGCCCCTGTCACCTCCGTATAATGGCCCCTTACGGAGTAAGAGCTTCGCGAGGCGGGATAGGGCTCTAGCCTCCGCATTTCTTGCATAGGCCCTATGGAACCTGTGGGCACGCCTTCAGTTAACCCTCGCTGCAGGCTCTTGCGGGCAGGTCGTAGTTTTTTATGCGTATACCCTTCCCTAAACGGGGTCTGACCACGTGCAGGAATATGCATTAACATACTTTAAAACTGCTTTGGAAGACCTATTCTTTAGTATCAGCGCACGCCCACTTCACCACTGGTACTCGGTTCCTGCAAGGTACACTACGCCTGTAGTACGGAATCAATCAGAGGAAGTATCATGTTACATATATCATAGATTATAGTTCCATCGTTGATGAATGCCTGTTCAAACGAACCCCGCCTTGAGTTCTCGTCTATCTTTACTTTAAAAACTACCTAAAGAGATGGAAGCGATGTGCCTCAGGGACTTGAAATAAAGTTATTTAACCAACCCAGTTAAGTAAGCTGAGGAGAGGGAAGGAAGTGGAATAGTATTGGTAGCAGAAACATAAACTTTCTGGTGTTGAAACTTCCCCTTTTTATCAAATCGACTGCCTTTACTGTGATTTTAGGGAGTACAGGTCTTCCTGGAAAATCACGTCTCGACTGACAAATAAATGTTTGTCTCGTCGACGGATACATTCGCTTAGCTGTAGTATCAGAGTCCGTGGCTTGACAGACACATGTCCGCAATAGCTAAAACTAAGGGGAGGGGATGAAGAATGGTTATCGAAATCCTCCTAAGCTTTCACACTTTTTGGAAAGGCTCTTCCCGGTTATGGTTGATGATTCACAATGATGACTTATAGTAACAAGCGCATGTGGTGCAGGAGACAGGGGAACAAAGGTAAACAGAGGTGATACCTCATGTGTCTTTCCCTCATCACCATCGCATGTCGCGAAGGTAGGAATAAGAAAAAAGGGAATCCCCAGACATGCTAGGATTGTGTTTAACAAGACAACTACACTGAGTTGACAAAGGAAAGAAAGAACGGAAAGAATTTGGATCCTGGAGATGGTACAGATCATACATCCTCTATTCTATTCTATTTTATTGTGAGTGAGTGGGACATTCTAATCTTTCTTTGAGTTATACCCGGACTAGACTCACTCAGGCATTTAACTAGATATCTAGAGGGAACACTCTACTACTTACTAAAGGAAAAGAGAGCTTCTTATCGAGACTGATTGCAGCAAATATTACTCATGAGGATAGCTGGAAGCAAGGAACATTCTTTTGCGGCTTACCCGTTCTATAAGAGAACGGTTCAACTGGTTAGGCGGTCTGGCGCATTATTCACTGCGCTTTATTTAAAGAAGTGTGCGTCATCCGGGGGTGATAAAAAAAACCATACCCTGTTGACAGTGTCCCTGTCCCTTAATCATCAGGCTACCCTCGGATTCTTCCCTCCAGATATTAATGAGGTGGGCGGGAAGGATAGAGCCCAACTTATTATATATTATATACGGATACGGATATTCCTTGTCATTCTAATCTTGATATAGTTCCAACAGGCCTATTCTTTGACTCTCCTATAGTCTATAGTATATTCTTTCCATCTTCCTACTAGGATGGATATTCTAACAACAAACTACCTAGCTTAGCTAGTTGTCCGCATCGTGAACTGCATCGGAAAGGGCATCTGATCTCTCTTTTATGGGCTGTTTCCCTCGTATCTGACCTATTCGAGTTAGCCCGGACAAACAGGTGGATCATCTGATCTTGAAATAGGTCATCCCGGCTATCCCGATCTTTTATCTGTTCATTTCGTCAGGTATGAGATCACTCGAGCTAAGAACTTAGAAAGATAGATTGCCCGTTGGTCGAGCGTCTTCAATCCTGTCGGACTAAGTTTCATGTTAAGGTAATAGGTTTACTCTCTTTCAAAGATAGGTCGAAAACCATATATTCCGCAATTGCCCTTGGATTGACATTGACTCTGGTCTCCGCTCTTCATTATAGATCTTTCCACTTCTCATTGAATCGGATTACCGGGTTGAGGAAATGCTATGCCAAATATGGACCTCCGACACATTAGGACATTAGGTTTTTGTCTCCAAAGTGAAAGGCAAAGCTAACAACCAAGGAAGTAACGAGTTGCTCACTTGAAAAGCCTACATTCCTGTCTGCATCCGCTTCTTTGTTGACGAGCCTACCCTTTAGTTTAGTTTGGAGACTCAGATCCAGATGCTAACTGCTGGTCCCCTTTCTTTAAGGGCTCATTGCCTTCTCTTACAGAACTCGATGTCGTGGCTAGTCTGCGGCTCTTTTTCTTTTCTCCTGACCGAGTCAATCCGAATAAGGTCTTTCAAGATGGAGACTGGGATGGATGCCTGAACCAAAGCTATAGGCGATAAGACCAGTAGCTCGGGCTCTTTTCCCCTTTCTTCCCCAACGACCCCGGTTCACCTCTCTCTTTCAGACCTCCTTCATACTTTCCAGGTTCGCCCCAGCCAAAGAGGTCAGTTCAAGACCCTTTAGCTCATCCCCTTTGATCAGGGCTCCCTGAGGATGAGAAATTTAAGGATTCAACAAAGTTTGAACCAAGACTTGAGAGTCTGATTCAATCCAAACAGTTCCCATCTTTGGTGCGTTAATCGGAAGAGGGGGCAGGGCTTGAATGCCCGTTTCCTTTTATATATATATTGAAATTTTTGAGTAGTATCCGTTGGCAGAAGCAGCTCTTTCAAAAGCACCCAAATCTGATGAAGGAACTGCGGAATCAGCGCTTTCTTTCATTCGCTGAAAAACAGCACCGAGAATAGAATAAAAAAATCCGATAGATCATACAACAGGCATCATTCTAAGAAGCGGAGCCTAGGGCAGCTCTTTCCCTCTCAATCTGAACCGGCTGAAGAGGAATTCTTCCCTGAAGCCGAGGCCAAACTAACATATCAAGTTTCTCCCGAAACAACGGATTCCTCACCCTCAGGAGCCCCAAGTAACGAATCCGAATGCCTATCTCCCGTTTAATAAGACTTATTGGAATGGAAGAAGGAGAGTAGCCCTCCGGTCATCAGTTAGTAGTTAAATAATCCCAGTAGTTGTCCTCTTGCCTAGCGGAGTCAGCCTTTAATGGACAATGATAGGCAGACCAAAGATTGCACATCGCAGTCTAAGCGTGCTTGCTTTGCGCACCGGCACAGCAGAATTCGAATCCGCTGGCTCAGATGAGTGGCTCTTGGCTCACTTCCTTGAGCTTGAGAGAGAAGGCCAAGAAAGAAGTGATTAAGAGCACTTTCGAAGTAAGTATCCGCTTTGTTTTATGGTCAATATCATATCCAGATCCACCTTAGTCAGAGTTGCATCTTCTAATACAGAATATCTGGTCTTACAACCTATTCGGAGAATAGTTACCTTAGGTTAGACGGCTTCTTGGACGGAGCAAGTGAGGTGTAGCGTTAGGTGACCCGGAAGCCACGCGCGGCGGTCAGTGGGCGCAGGTGTGGATGAGTCTCCTTGAAAAGAAGAGCTCTAAACCCCCTGTTAGCTCACTTGGTCGTGTCCTGTGGAGACAGCCCCCAACCAGGACCAGGAAGGTTACATAAATTCTTGAAATGAACCTTACCCTCTTTGACAAGTTGTTCCGACTTAAGGCCATAAAGTGGCAGAAGATCTTGGAAGGTCTTCCACTACTTAAGATGGTTCTTAATCGAGTCATCTTGGTAGTGACCGATGGTCTCAACAAAGAGCTCTATGTCGGAGTGCACTTGTTTGCTAAGGAGGTGATCAGGCTTGTCCGGAAATCTGGTTTCTTGTTCACTGCGCTTTACTTAAATGTGCTGTGTCATTGCAGCAAGCTTATGCCCCGGAAAACAGGCCTCTTGCCTTTTCCTGTCTCGTTGACGAGGTCAGGGTATCCTAGGATTATCCCGTCTTTCCATCGTAGTAAAGTCGGAAAGATGAGACGTTCGACTTACTAGTGAAACTCTACTTAGCATTCTTCACTCTTGCAAGGGCTATACCCAGATTGAAAAATAAAATGAAAATCAAGTAGTAGAAAATCAATAGTGAGTCCGACGGACTCTGATCAGATGGTAGATGTCGTTAATGACATAACTGCCGACTGGGAGAGTCTAATTCGTACCTATGTACCTCGGATTGGCTCCATCCCCATGTGTCAGGGGATCAGATGGAGTCCGTCTTGGAAGGCCGTCCCCCTGTAATTCGGAGAAAGCATCGTAATCGTACCGCTAAAAAAACAATCCATAGGAGGAAGGGTCTCCTCTACGTATTGTTCATGTGCTCACGAATTGGATTTGAACCAATATTCCCGGGCTACTTTCCTTTTAGTAGATCGTGAGTGGGTCTGTCGTCCTCCTCATTATAGTCCTCCTAAAATCAATAGCATTTCGTCGGAATACATCCTGTCTTTTCACCTTAGTAGTCCTATGCATAGTCAGTACGATAGCCCCAATCATGGCTACTAATAAAATAAGACTAGGAACCAAAAACCAGACGAAATAGTGGGTATAAAGTAAATTGCCCAATGTTTCCAAATTAGTCCAACTTCGTACCTTTCCGGCATAAACCGTATATCTCAGAGAGGTCGTATTTCTTTGGGTTGGTAGTAATGGAATGGTTTCATTATCTAAAATGAAGAACATTTCCCACCAAAGGATCAGTCCAATAATACCACTCACTGGTAAATAGCGCAATACTTCTTCGTGAATCTCCGCTATTTGAATATGGAACATCATAACAACGAATAGGAATGAAACGGCTATAGCTCCTATATGAAC
>Ga0157365_10000601_pt1 | contig 15558 bp, 13 predicted proteins | sample AttsexASBM3_FD_111478 | JGI IMG/M metagenome (GOLD analysis project Ga0157365, IMG submission 111478) | Fungus gardens microbial communities from leaf cutter ant in Ribeirão Preto, State of São Paulo, Brazil - Atta sexdens ASBM3 | ecosystem: Host-associated > Fungi > Mycelium > Unclassified ... | reverse complement strand
ATGTTTGCATGATTGCTACATTCGGTAAAATCATGGCAAAGACAGCAGTTGATGACGTTCAGCGTTGTGTTATTTCAGATGCAGGGTTTGCTTTAGGTCGTGGTGATGCTTCTATTTTAAAAAGTCCTTTCCAACATTTGAAAACGGCAAATATGAGTTTAAAGAAAGCTATTACTGGAGGGGAAAGTGATATTGAAAAAGAACAATGTGGACCATTTTTAGATGCTTTGGCTGAACGCAAAGATACAGTAGAAGATTTATATCCTTTTTTGAATGCGTCAATCAGGATTGAAGGTTTAAGTAGGAATCAATCACAGCATGCTGCTGGTGTTGTTATTGGCGATAGACCTTTATCTGAATTGTTCCCAATTATTCGAGATGAAAAGAATATGTCCACGATGTCTGCCTTTTCTGGTAAATATACGGAAATGGCAGGTGGTGTAAAATTTGACTTTCTTGGATTAAAGAACTTAACGATTATTGATGAGGCGATCAAAATTGCTAAAAAGATATATGGTAACGATATTATTGATCCAAGGCATCTAACAGATTTTGATGCTCCAGAACATAAAGAACTGTATGAAATGGTGTGTGCAGGAAAAACGGTTGGTGTGTTCCAGTTATCTTCTCCTGGAATGTCTAAAACTCTTGCTGATGTTGGTCCTACATGTTTTGCTGATATTGTAGCTATTGTTTCTCTATATCGCCCTGGACCTATGGCAATCATTCCAGATTATGCAGCTCGCAAACATGGAGTACAAGAAGTTATATATCCTGTTGAAAAGTTTACGAAGCATATTCTAGAGCCAACATATGGATTTATGGTGTATCAGGAACAGGTTATGCAGATTGCGATGTCTTGTGCTGGTTATACGTTAGGCGGAGCAGACTTACTTCGTCGTGCTATGGGTAAGAAGATTAGAGCTGAAATGGAAAAACAGCGTTCAGTATTCGTTGACGGTTGTAGTAAAAATGATATTACTGAAAAGGAAGCAAATGATTTATTTGATACAATCAGTAAGTTTGCTGATTATGGTTTTAATAAATCGCATGCTGTTGCCTATTCCATTATTGCATGGCAAACAATGTATCTGAAACTTCACTATCCAGAATGTTTCTATTCTGCGTTAATTGCATTGTCTCCAGATAATATTCCACGTATTGTTGATGAAATGAAAACATCAAAACCTGCTATTTATCTTAATGCTCCTGATGTTAATCAGTCTTTTGTTGATGCATGGCCTATTAATAAAACGAGTATTAGTTGTGGATTGGCTATTATTCCAACAATGAAAAACATTTCGGAATCTCTTGTAAATGAGCGAGAGAAGAACGGACCATTTAAAGATATTGTTGATTTCGGTTTCCGTGCTGGTAAAATCCTACCAACTGCTGCATATAAATATTTAGCCGAAGTTGGAGCTTTAGATTGCTTTTGGAATAAAGAAGGTGAACCAATTAGAAGTCAATTAGCTGCTTTGGCAGAATGGTTTGCTATTGGTAACAGAAAAGTTGATGAAAGACAGGGAGGACTGTTTGATATGTTCTCTCCTGTAGAGGTCGGTGTTAAGTGGCCTAAACGTATTAAAGAGATTCCATCATTAAATCGTATTAAGGATTTACCTGATATTGCTTTAGATGATTTAGAGGAATGGAAAGACAGAGATATCCGTGCCATGAAATCTTTGGGTTTCTGGATTAACGGTCATCCAATTAATTCAAAGATTGGGTTGTTAGCAAATTTTGGTTGTCGTCCACTAGTCTCATGGAATGTATTTATGCGTATTATGGGAGTAGGAAATATTAACAATCAAAAAGTTCCACTAATGATTGAAGAAATAGAAGAAGATTATAACTATGCTAGAGATGGTATTCCTTCTTTGAAAATCAAGGGATTTGATGGATTGAATATTGTATATCTAAGATATTTTCATAATGTTTCCAGAGGTAAATATGAGGAATATTCCAAAGCTTCTCAACGCGCTAAAGAAAATTATAAAAACCTTAGAACACTGTTAGATAATGCAAAAATAACGGGAGCATCTATTGTTGGTATTTGTAATCTTAAATATGCTAATTCTCCAGGAAGAGATTGGAGAGAGCAAACTTGCAAAGCAACATTAAATAGTGTTCTTTCAATTGAGGAAGCATTAAAGGATGTTTCACGAGATTGGACAATTGTAATGTCTGGTTCTGATATAAATGAATATCAAATATTATATGATGCTGTCTTACATTACAAAAGTGACAAACCATTTACAGGAACAATCAATATTGTTCACAATGGAATCCGTAAGAATATTACTAATGATGATTTTTCACATATGAAATTTCATATAACTGACGAAGATATTATCCATTTAAAGCAAATCCCTGGTGTCGTTCGTATTTATTGTCCTATAGAAGAAGAAATGAATGAAAAAAACATATTCCAAGATGATATAATTGATTTAGATGATAATACTTCCCAATTAGACTATCGAGTTATTAATTTTGAAAAGTTATTAAAGGAGAATAAAAATGGACACTGAATTATTTGTTGGTATTGCTATTGGAATAACTGGAACTCTATTGTACAATAGGGTTACTTGTAGGTTTGCACAATTTAGTGAAAGTTTTAGTGATAGATTGGCTTCTAAAATTGCAAGCAAGATAGGTCAACCTGTAGCTTATTCAAAAGATACTCCTTCAAAAGAACCCCTTATCAATCATCAAGAAGGAGCCTTGGATTATCCTGTTGAAACATCATTGCCACCATTAGAAGTAGATGGTAATATAACCAAAGTTGATTTGCCTAAGGATTCTTTTTTACTGTCTGATTTTTTAGATACAGATACTATTAAAAAGATTACAAGTATTCTCTCATCTTCAGATGAAGCTAGTATAAAGATTAATGTCTTAATGGGAGATATGGTACGTGATAACAGTTTGATCTATGAGCTTTTTTGTGGGCCAGTCAGGCTAATTGTCTCTGGGACAAAAGAATTATTTAACTTTTTGTCATATGAACATCCATTAAGTAAGGATATCCCACAAAAATTTAATACTGAAAATTTTTATGACACATCTATGGTCATTAATGATATAGTAATACCTGTGAAAGTTATTTTATTTAAAAGAGATATGGATTTACCTTTTGACGAAAGAAGCTACACATTAGAAATACAAGCAAGGAATGATTAATTATGGATAATCTAATTTTATATACACGAGATTTATGCCCTTACTGTGAAGAACTGAAGGCAGAACTAAAAAATTATACAAATCATGTTAATGTCGAAATTCATGAGATAGCAACCAGACTAGAAAGAGATATTCTCTATAAAGAGTGGGGACTCTCTGGTCATAAAGCCACTATGCCTCAATTATTCTTAGTAAGAGAAGATGGAAGTTATGAAAGAATAGGAGATAGTAAAGAGTCTTCTGAATGGCTCGAAGTTATGTATTCTTGATTTTTCTCTTGACAACTTATGCATTTTTCCCTATGGATATACTTATATAAGGTGGTAGATAATGGAAAGCACAACTTCACAAAAGTTTAATGAGCAAGATATTGAGAATAACAGTGCATTAGAAGAGGCAGACGTTGCTTCCTCTAATGAGTTGATTACAATTGATGAAAAAATTGAATTGGTTCTTCTTGAGCAGTCAAATCAAATTGAAAGAGAATATCGGGAATTAACACAAAAGGCTGCAGAAAAAAGAATTTCTAATACGCAGTCTAATATGAATAGTTCTTTAATGTCTCAGGCATTAGCTCTGTCTAATTCTTATAAAAATGTCAATCCTCTTCCAGAAAGCAAAGGTGGAACACTTGCTGTACTTGGTAAGACAGCTAAAACTCTGATTAAACCATTTGTGAAAGAAAAACCTCAATCAGTCTATATTGAATCACAAGCTGGTCTCCACGAGCAGATTCTTGAATTAGATAAGCGTATTAGTAAGGCTATTGAGGAAATTAATCTTGATGTGTCTGATTTGATTAATACTCGCCTTCGTCTTGAAGAAGTTCTGATGCGAGCAGGTGATGAAATTGATAGCATTAAAATCCTGATTGCAGAAACAAAAGAAGAAGTTAAAGCATTAGAAATTTTTGTTGAAGAATATAAGGACTCTGAAGTTCCAGAAGTTAATATTGCACAAGCACGAATTGATAATTTAAGACATTCTATTGTTCGTTTGGATCGTCGTCTCTATAATAAGCAAAGTCAGTTAGCTCATATTAGTGTACAGATTAATCAGGCAAACGATGAAATTGATAATGCGATGGACCAGTCTGAAAATATGAAGTCCACCCGTCATTCTTTGATGCAATTGATTGATAGTGCTTCGATTTCTGCAGCTGAAGATAGATTAATTGAGAGAGCTAAAATTAATAGTCGTATTCAAGATGGACTTAATCAGACATTAATCCATTTTCAGGAAAAAAGTGGTCGTCATGCAGAACAGATTGCAAGACAGGCAGAGCGTCCTACGTATAGCATGGCTATGATTAAGAGAACTGCTGAAATACGTCAATCTACGGCAGAAGCTAAGGAAAAGATTGTTACTGAAGCAACAATGCACCGTCAGGAAGCAAGAGACGCATTGGCTGGAATTCTTCGAAAAGAAATTAAACATTCAGGAAATGTCAAACTTGTAGGTTCTTCTGAAAAAATGGAAAGTGGGATACAGAAATCCTTAGAAAAACCTAAGGAAAATAAAGATTAACCTTTACATTTGAAAGAAAATACGGTATATATCTTAGACATTAAAAGGATATATGCCGTGAACTTTCAAGAAATGTCTTTAGATAATCTTTATTCTCTGGTACTAAAAGCCAATCAGGCATATCATGATGATGACATGCCCATTATGACAGATGCTGAATACGATTCAGCATTTCATATTTTAAAAGCAAAAATGTTAGAAGCTGGTCAGGGTGAACCTGATTTTGTTGGAGCAAAAAGTTCCAAAGGTTTTAAGAAAGTAAAGCACACATCTCGTCGTCTTTCTCTTGATAACGCTTTTTCTGTGTCTGATATGTCAGATTTCACAGGTCGTTGTGCATTATCTGGTGCTGACAGTTTCATTGCAGAACCTAAGATTGATGGTCTCTCTATCACTCTAACATATATTAACGGACATTTTATTCGTGGGGTGACTCGTGGTGATGGTCTTGAGGGAGAAGATGTTACTGTTAATGTGGCAGAACTGATTGGTGTTCCTAAAATCATTTCTTATAAAGGAAATATGGAAACTACCGGTGAAGCATATATGTCCAAACAACATTTTCTTGAGTTAAATAATCTTTTGGCATCACGTGGAGAAAAACTCAAAGCTAATCCAAGGAATGCTGCTGCAGGTACAATTCGTCAACATGACATTGAAGCTGTTCGTGAACGTAATCTGAGCTTTTTTGCTTATCATGTTGTTTTTGAAGATGGTGATATCTTCCAGACAGATGCAGAAAATATGGATTTCTTAGAATCTCAAGGTTTTATTGTTCCTCCTTTTGAAGTTATCTCTGGTGATGAAAAAAGTCTTGAACAATTGTATTCTCAACATGATTCTGACCGTGCTGGTCTATCATATGATGTTGATGGAATTGTTCTTAAAGTTAATAATCTTCAGATTCGTAAGAATATGGGTATTGGCTCTCGTACTCCTTATTGGGGAATGGCATGGAAGTTTGATGCTGAAATCTCTACTACACAGCTTAATGGTATTACTTGGCAGGTTGGTAGAACAGGAGCATTAACTCCTGTAGCAGAGCTTGAGCCAATTGGTATTGGTGGTGTTATTGTAAGTCGTGCAACACTTCATGGTGCTGAACGTTTTGAAGAGTTAAAGCCATTAATTGGATGTCAGGTTAAAGTGCGTCGTGCTGGTGATGTTATTCCTGAGATTGTAGAAATTATCAAAGTTTCTGATGATTTTGAGAATATTCCAACTTACTGTCCCTGCTGTTATTCTGATGTAGAAAGAGTTGGAGCCAACATATTTTGTATGTCTGCAAAGAATGGCACCAATTGTAGGGATCGTGATGTTCAGTCTATTTCGTATGCAGTCAGTCGAGATGTTTTGAATTTTGAAAATGTAGGAGAAGGTGTTATCGAAAAACTTTATGATAACCACGTTATCCATCGTTTAACCAATATTTTTGATCTTGAAACAGACTTACTTGAAGAGTTTAGAACTGTATATCCCGGACGTGCAGGAGATAAGATTCTGAAAGGAATTAATGAAGGTCGTTCTAGTGTGGACTTCTGGCGTTTTATTTCAGCTTTGCAAATTCCCTTGGTTGCGAAATCAACTCCTAAGAAGTTGGCAAATCTAGCTGGAACTCCAGAAAATTTTCTGGATATGTTGGATAATGGGTATGATTTTACAGAACTGGTTGGAGTCGCACGTGCAAATAATATTCGTGAATGGTGGACTCCACTAAATCGTGATCTTTATATCAATCTCCAGAATGCATTGAACATTATGTCTGTTAATAATGAAAAGCAACAGACTGCATGGACTGGCAAAACGATTGTATTCACGGGAACGATTGGAGACTTTACCCGCGATGGAATTACAGAGTTTGCGGAAAAGATGGGAGTTAAGGTTTCTGGCTCTGTCAGTAAGAAAACTGATTTAGTCGTATATGGAGAAAGTGCGGGTTCCAAATTGGAAAAAGCAACTAAATTGGGTGTTGAAACCATGACCGCAGAAGAGTGGTTAAAAACAATCTAATTTTTTTTGCATAGAACATAAAAAAACTGTTGACTTTTATTTTTTTTTGCATAGAACATAAAAAAACTGTTGACTTTTATTTTTTTATGTTCTATATATCTTTTCATCGAAGGCGATATGATCCTTATCCCCCCTTCTTCGGAAGACTTTGGGATTTGAATTATAAAACTTTTGATAATCCCACTCTGTGAAGAGTTGGTTGTTCTTTCAAAATAAAATTAAAGGTAGGTGGCTTGACATCTATAAACAGAATTTATCGCAAGATAGAGGAAAGGGAGCATTAACGCGGTTCCCGCCCAATGAGTGGTGTTATTCAAGCAATGCTATCAAACATTATGGAAACATAATGATATAACTTAGAAGGTTGTATGAAATCTAAGATGGTAAGAAAAAGTCCGAAAGGATAGGCTCGCAAGGCTAAGAATGGGGTCGCGCTCATTTACTTTTTCATGCGAATTACCGAATAGATGATTAGATAGTAAGGTTTTTAGTTCGAGCTGTTGAAGGTTAGGGCGTCAACCATTATATTGATAAGGAAGCTGATAAGAGGTCTTTGATATATAACATTTGCAATTTCAGATTGTAGATACGAGGCGTATTGTATTTTGTGGCCCAAAAGGTTATGAAGCGATGTGAGCGCACGTCTCAGTTGAACATGAATGGCATAATAATTCGAAAGAAAAAGGAAAGCCGTTCACGGTAGCTGTCCATAAAGGAGCCTAATGGCCAACCGAAAGGAATTGGTCCACTTTTATAGTCCCAAGCTATAGGGTGTTAGTAGAGAAAGTTTGATGAGTCTCTTAGCGGGGGTTTGTTAGATAATGTATCTGCTGAACGGACACTATGACACGTCATACGGACGTTAAAAACGTGGCTTTACGTGCCTACTACTCAAAAGGTAGTGGAAGTCAGAAGAACCTTAGGCCGGAAGCTTAAGGATAATATCTGAAAGGCATAGAACGAGTTGGTCGCATTCCCGGCCTACTCCTAATAAAAAACATCTAATAAGAATTAACAAAATAATGAATTAAATTGAATAGGGCAGGAATACATGAATGTATTCTGAATGTTTGGTGAGATTAGCCAAACGAAAAGGGAGCAAGTCGAGTTGCTCCCTTTTTTTATATCAAAATTCCATTCCTGGAGTTTTTTGAACTTTTTGTTCGATATCATATAATGAGTGATGTAATGGAGTAACTTCAGCTTGAATACTTGTTCCATTAGTTCCATAAATATGAACTGTTTGTTGTTGAACTTCTCCTATGTTTGTTATAAATTGTTGACCAGCATGACCTAATCCATTAGGAATATAATTTGTTTTCTGGGAACCATCTGTAAATGATCCATGTGGATCAACAACTCTAGTATGAAATGTATCAGAAATGGAATGTTGGCTACCCTGTTGAGTCAGATTAGCTCCACTTAACCAATGATTGACATTTTGTTGCATGTTTTCTGCTTGATTATATGTTGCATTAGAAAGGAATTGATAAGTTGGACTATTTGTAGCATTAAGAGCTAGTAATTGTCCTTGATTATTAATAATTGGTGCTCCTGGAAGAATATTTTCATTCATAGAAAAATTAATATTCATAAGTTTATCAGAATGATCGTTTGCAAGAGTAAAACCTGGAATCTTATTATACAAATTTTGAGATGCCTGATCTTTAAAATGTAATGAGAATGTAGCTGTATTCTGGAATACACTATTATCGCTTTGATTTTGTAATCCGTTTGTCAAGACTTCGACATCTGCATTTAATTTATGGCCATTATAATATACTGTTGTTTTTCCGCCATCATCTCTTACTGATGTTGCTGGAGCAATAATCGCATTTTCTCCTTTTGATTCTTTGGTTGCTGAATCATGAACTACAGCACCAAGAGATACAGAGACATCACGTATGCGTCCTGATGCATCTTGATGATAGTGGACAATTTGTACTGTATTATCTTTTAAAATTGTATCTGGATTTTGTGAGGTCTCAAGAGTTGAGCTAATAGAAGCCACAGGTGTTAAATCAATATGATGTTGTCCTGCATTAGCAACAGCATTAACTCCCCCTTGAATTACACCTAATGCACCTATTAATAATAAAAATTTAGGCATAAATCGACTGGATGATTTTTTACTAATATGTGTGGTATCAATATTAACTTTACCTTTACTACCGTCTGTTTCGAATTTATTCATAAAGTGTTCCTCTTTTAGTTACATATATGATATCATATATGTAGAATATAAGTTATTAATTTAACCAAATACATAAAAACAAGGAATATTTTTAATGTTTGATTTTAAAATGCCACCATTCTCTTATATATTATTCAACGATTCACAGATTATGTATATCCCTGATGAATACACTCACGATCCAGAATGGGATCATTTAAAAGCAAGATTTTCGGGAACAACAACAAGGGTTATAGAAATCACAGATAAAGATGATAATACTTTATTTATTATCGGAAATCCCGAAATTTTTATGCCTATGATTCGCTCAGAAGAACATTTTCTAGGATGGGACAACGATGGTACTTTAAATAATAGAAAGATTGACATGGATATAACAGCTTTAATCGTGGATTAATTTTTTTAAAATTGGCATTTTTTTTCTTGACTTTTAAAAAAAGAGCTGTTATATATCTCTTCATGAACACAAAAACAAAAACTCTTCGATTATGAGGCACACAGAAGTAAAGAGAATCAAATTATTTTGATTGGCTTCTGTGTTGTCTGTTTTTTTTGTGGCATATCCCAAATAACATACAATTTATTTAAATTGCCCTCTTGGCGGAATGGCAGACGCACCAGACTTAAAATCTGGAGTTCGCAAGGACGTGCCGGTTCGAGTCCGGCAGGGGGCACCATAAATATATCTACCATGCATAGATGCACCTATGCCCTCTTGGCGGAATGGTAGACGCACCAGACTTAAAATCTGGAGTCCGTAAGGACGTGCCGGTTCGAGTCCGGCAGGGGGCACCATAAAAATAACTTATAATTTAAACAATATCTGTTTTATTTAATCTGATTTCATGTATAAGTTAGATTAAACATAAGGATATTATAAAAATGAAAAAACAGTTTCAATTCTTACTACTTGGTTTAATGCTTCCATCTCCTGTTATAGCGTCAACAAGCTTTAATGTACAGCCGAGGCTACACCAATTAATAAATTCTCCTCCTTCCCATGTTCAGACACAAGATGATAGACAAAATAATTCATGGAAGAATTCATGGATTATTTCTATTCGTGCTGGTAGTTTGGGGATTGGTCCAGAAATTATGTATCATCCTAAATATTCTCATTGGGGAATTCGTGGTGGATTCTATACATATAATTTTGGCTTAAATAATGTATATCATTCAAATAGCCATATTCATACAACATATGATGGTTATCCTGCTTCTGGATACTTAAAAGGTGATTATAGTGGTAATGTTCAACTTCTAAGCGGAAGTTTACTTGGAGATTATTATCCATGGAGACATAGTGCTTTTAGAATTAGTAGCGGAATTATAATCAATAAAAATAATATTAAATTTGGTGGAGATTATTCTGCAACAGGAACAGTATCAGGTACGATAAATCAAACTATTACCCGTGAGGTATATGGGCATGAAATCTCCAGAAATGTATCTATTCCATTCTCAAAAAATATTAATGAATCTAATGTTGGATATGCAAAAGGAAATGGTTATTATGCACCAGTTGCTCCTTACATTGGAATTGGATTTAATACTGCTATTGGTGGTGGTTTTTATTTTAATGGTGATTTAGGAGCGATGTTTCAAACTTATAATAGAGTTAATATTCACCCTACGGGTACAATGACATCATATAGTGGATATGAAAAAGGTATTCAGGAAGCACATGATAAAATCCATCATTATATGGGTTATGCTATCCCTGCTTATCCAGTTGCAATGCTTGGTATAGGTTATAGATTTTAATAGAATATTACTTGCATAATACAAGATAATGTGTTAATAATAATTTTATTAAAGCAAGGATTTTGTATTATGTCTGTTACAGTAAAGAATAATCTCGATCTGGTTAAAGATAACCATTATGACATTGTTGTACATGTTGGTTGTCTTACAGATATGCTTGGTGATAAAATGAATATTTCTGTGAATGATTTTTCAGAATGTTCAGATTTCATTTCTGAAGTAAAGAGTGTTAAAAGAAGTTTTCTTGTTATCACTAATACAGAAGATCAGGCATTAAGCATTCTGAGCTGGTTAGATGAACGCTCTCTTTCTATTCATCCAAGAATTATTTCAACTGTTGACGTTGTGCCATTTGCTTTGATGGATGGAGAGATTTGTGTTGGTTTGCAGAAGAGAGAAATGCATCCATATAAAAATCAATATGCTCTTCCTGGTCAATTTATTCATTTGAATGAAGATCACAATACGGATGATACTGTGAACCGTGTAAAGAATAAATTTCTGACGCAAAACGTTTATTGTGAACAGGTTCATACAATCGCTGGAGCGAACAGGGATATCCGTGGTCCAAATGGTTGGGCTATGTCTGTTATTTATATGGGATTAATTCCTTTGAATGATATTGAAAGAATTCAACAGAACAATATTGAATTCTTTAGTATTAATTCATTGCCAGATAACATCTCATTTGACCATAAAGATTTAATCCAAATTGCTTATCAGAGGTTAGTCGATAAATCATCCTATAGTAATTATCCAATGTTCATGATGGATAATGCTTTTAGTCTGTCTGATTTAATTAAAGCCTATGAAGATATTGTATTACATACGTTTGACCAATCTTCATTCCGAAGGAAGATCAAAGAAAAGGATATTCTAGAAGAGGTAGGAAGGGGTAAAGGTAAAGGCAGTCCTATTCTGATGAAGAATAAGAAGGGTGCTGTAATCTTTGATAAATCTATTGTTTAAAGATTGAAATCTTTTACCAACCAGTTTGGTAAGCTATCAATCTGGATATTATTATCTAATAGGATATCTAATGTTTTGGGGACTCTATATTCTATAGCGTTCCCATCAGTATATCCATATATTGTCAAATTTTGATAATATGGAATATTAGATATCTTTATATTGTCTCCTGCATATCCCAATGAACTTAAAATCTTTTTATTAGCGATACTTGGAATTAAGGTAATATCTTCACCATAAGATTTATTTTGAAAAGCGTGTTCTTCTAGCATTCCTAAAATAGTTGATGCTGGATAATCTCCAATAATTTTATTCTTTGACTTATCTATAAGTAGTGGTAATACTGGATTGTACCCATATCCTTGTTGTGGTTCAATATGAATTTTATGATGATTTCTATACAAAAAATTGACTCCAGAAGATACAAGACCGACTAAATCGCCATTTGAATTAAATACACCTCCGCCAGATAATCCATATGATGCTCCATATCCTGAGTTGGAAATAACATTCGTAATAAATGGAATATTATTCTGAATCTTAGCAATGTTAACTCCATGAATTTTTTTATAGTAATTATTTTCTGGAATAATTTTGACTGTAATTATATCATCTTGAATAAAATCTCTTTTTGTTTTGTTATCTACATCTTCTGAACGTTCTAATAAATCATAATGTCCTAAATATTCTCCTTGTGAGTTATATGCTAAACAAATTCTATTTAAAGATGCACAATTTTCAGCTTGGTTTTGATTTTCATCTGTTTTCATTAAATGAGATGCTGTTAAAATAGCATTATATCCTCCAGATTCAATAGTTGCTGAATTATGAATAACAACACCAGTTCCTAATTCAGACGATATGTTAATTGAATTATTTTGATTTGACTGTATATCTAATGATAATAATAAAATAGTTGCATTCTGTTCATTAAGATGAAGTTTATCTTTATAATTATTTTCATCCCTTGAAAAAATATTATCAAGATAATTCATAGGAATATCTGGATTGGTAATTGGATGATAATATGGATTAACTCTATAAACAGGATGAAACTCTGTTCTCTCAGATTGATAAAGATATAATAACGCAATCGCTATAATACAAAAAATACTAATTAAAAAATAAATAAAAGTCATAAATCTGGAAAACATCTGAAATAATATCCTTATATTTTTTTTATTATATATGTTTTTTTATCTTGCATTTTGCAAATAAAGGTGTATTATAGAATAAATAAGGGAAAAAGATAATGATTAAAGTTTTTCATGAAGACCAATTGGTTGATATTAAACGTTTTAATTTCTCAGGAGGTGAGGTCCAGGTGCGTTTGGAGAATCTACCTGATGTACTAGGAGATTTTACTATTCGAGCGAACATTCGCTCTTCAGATGATATTATGGCGGTTCTTCTTTTGAGAGATGCCATTAATTGTATTTCTACACATTCTCGTGTACATTTGATTTGTCCATATTTTCCATATGCCCGTCAAGATCGTTCTGTTTACAAAGGTGAAGCCTTTGGTGCAAGAGTTATGGCTGGATTACTTAATAATGCAAACTTTGAGACTATTACTGTTTGGGACATCCATTCAGATGTTTCTTTGGAAATGCTTAATAATACAGTAAACAGACCTGCCAGTGATTTCGTTGTTCCTCATCTTAATAAAAATGAGTTTATCGTAGCTCCTGACCATGGTGCGAAAGAAAGAGCAATGAGGTGTTCTGATCTCTCTGGAAATAGTTTTCTTCAGATGTCTAAGAAGCGAGACCCAAATACTGGATATCTTTCATTATTTTCTTTAGATTCATTAGTAGATGATTTTGAAAAAGATTATGGAGCAATGATTGTCGATGATATTTGTGATGGAGGGCGTACCTTTATTGGTGGAGGTAATATTTTGAAACAGCATATTCATGGGCCTTTGCGTTTGTTCGTTACCCATGGAATTTTCTCTGCTGGTTTTGATGGTTTGCTTGAGGTTTTTGATGAAATCCTTGTTGCAAATCTTATGACTGATGCTCCTTTGCCTCCACAGGTAAAAGTTATTGGTTCATAGTCATACTATTTGACGCATTTGATTCATTTACAAGCACTTTGTCGATAAACTTTTTGAAGTCTTCGACAGAGTGCGTATAACTTGTATGCATATTAATAACATCTTTTAAAGCCAAACTATATTCATTAGGAATGATATAGACTTGTGTTTTTTTATCTTTTGAATATTCATTATCAATCCATTTTTTAATAAAAGATTTATCAACACATCCATCTGCATCATATATCTGTTGATGTTTGTCTATTAACGCAACATGCATAACACCATCATCTGCTAATAATATATCTTCCAAGATATCCATAGGATCACGGGAGTTAGATTTTGTTTTTGTAAATAAAATAAAGTTTGTCTCGATACCTTTGTTATGAAGAAATTCTTGGAAGTTAATTGAAAACACTCCACAATTTCCTCCATTTAATCGAATGGATTTATAATTTAAATAATCTTGAACCTGATGTAAATCAGCCAGAATATCTTCTTTATAATTTATGAGAGTCGCATCGATCATGGATTTAAATCCTTTGACACTTAATGAATAATTTGTTTCTGCTCTAAAATAATGCTCTAATTCAAATTGTTTATCATGAAATTTATTCATATCTAATTTATAATGAGCAACATAATCTTTTCCTTCTCCATATTCTTTTTTAATCCATTGATAAATAAAATCGGCTTGAACACATCCATCTGCATCATAATAGTTATTATCTTCATCTATTAAGGCAACATGGTATAATGGGGAATCTGAAAAAATAAGCTCTTCAAATATATCTGGATCATTTTCATCATGATTAAAAGAAGCACAAAAAATTCCTATTTTTGTAGATATTCCTTGTGTTTTTAAATAATTGTGGAACGCTAGAGCAAACATTCCACAATTTCCATTATTTAATAAAATCTTCTTGTCTTTAGCTTCTTTTTTCAACTTTTTTAAGTTTTCCAATAGGGTTAAGTTCGTCATATAAATGTCCTTGCCAAGTCCATTTATTATAAGACAATTAGGCAAATAACACTATTCTGCTATTTGCCCCCATTGTTCTCCCATGGCATCTCCAATTCCATAAAAAGTTCTTGAACGCTCTTTCCATCTATCCTTACTAGGTGGCATCATATGAATACGGTTTTCTCGACCTTCTACAATATGGGTAGGTGTTAAAGTGGGAAGGTTCTTTAACCATAGACATGTAGATTTTGTTTCACCATGACCGAATTGCCAAGGTTGAATAATCTGATTAGGTCTTCTAATTCTGGAAGAGATTACAGAAATAGGATTTTCAATCGCAATATGTGGAATTGGAGCATTCATGAGGGTTTGAACAAAACTCAAGGCATCTTCCTGCTGTTTTCTTCTATCAGGATATTTGGGATGTGGTCTTCTGTCTTCATATTGTAAATGTTTATCGTCTGGATGATAAAACCATCTGGCTCCTGCAACGGTCAAGTATGTGCAAGGTGGGTGAGCAATCATTAAATCCCAATTATCATTAATAATTTCTGTAACATCTCCGACAATATGATAAGGTGAATTATCTTCTGATTCTATTAAATCACAAGACCATGCATCATGACCTCTCCTACGAAATGATTCTCTGACTACTCCTGAATATTCACACGCGACTAGAACTCTCATTTTATGTTATCCTTTCTTGTATCTTTTAATTATAAACCATTTATCTTATAAAAAGCTATAAAAAATAGAATCGATTCTGCTAAACTATGGCAAATAAGTTCATTGGAGATAATAAGAATGAAAAAAAGAATACTCATATCTACACTTTCTGCTATTGGTCTATTATCCTTAAGTGCATGTAGTGAAGATTATCAAGCATATAATGACCCCACAAGTAACTAT
>Ga0157365_10000600_pt1 | contig 15559 bp, 23 predicted proteins | sample AttsexASBM3_FD_111478 | JGI IMG/M metagenome (GOLD analysis project Ga0157365, IMG submission 111478) | Fungus gardens microbial communities from leaf cutter ant in Ribeirão Preto, State of São Paulo, Brazil - Atta sexdens ASBM3 | ecosystem: Host-associated > Fungi > Mycelium > Unclassified ... | reverse complement strand
TAATGGCCTACAGGAGTACGTTCGGGAGCAGTGCTTGAGGTAAAAAAAAGCCCCATGGCTGGGGCGACGACAGAATAGATATTTTCTCTTTTTATAATTACTAACGCAGCGTTGACTTGTTTTCCCTGATGCTTCTTCTTGTAAGACATTCCTGTCTGTATGGTCTTCATCCCTGTGACTCACAGACCTTGTTTGTAGGAGCCACTCCACCAACAAGATGGAAATAATCCTGGCCGATATATTCAGCTTAACAAGCGGCAGGCATCTTTTATCGGAATATTCCAGGGATAGTTGTACGGTGGGCGGCCTGCTGTACAGTTAGGCAAGCCGGTATATAGAAGCGTTCTCAAAACATAGTGAAGCACTAAACCCCACAAGGCGCTTTCACAGCAGAGCGCCTGATGATGTTCTCTCCACTCTGCACAACAATACGATTAGCTACGCTGTGAAGCGCCGCGACCCCGGCCCACTGCTCACCTTTGAGCAACCAGACAACTAACAGAACAGGTAAAGCAATGAGCGAAGCTAAGCCGCAGGACGGCACCACCGTTAAAGGTTATCGCACGTTAACCCCGGGCGATATTGAGGTGATGAACCGGATGAAAGATGTGAGTCGTCATTTCCTCAACCTACTGGATACAGCTAAAGAAACAGGCGCAGATCCGCGCTGGGTTGTTATGGCGAAAACGGAAATGCAGAAAGCTTGCATGTTTACGTGTCGCTCTGTAGCCATGCCTGATGACGACTGCTAAGGCATTACAGCAGGCATTCACTGAGTGCCTGTGATAATGGCATAGCAAGCGGAGGTGACATGCTCTATCACATCTGGAATGGATTACTTCTTCTTATTTGCATCGGCCTCCCGATTATTTTAATTGCCGCCTCAAATGGTGCGCGGCCTACATTCATGTCTTGTCAGGAAATGAGAAGGCGATACGGAACCCCAAAAAAGAAATAACAGGCCGCTATTCAGCGGTTTTTTATTGCGCCTCGCACGCGCACCGAGGAGAGTCTTTCAGTTGTGAGCCACCGGCATTCGCTGGTGGCTTTTTTATTGGAGCTACCACTATGCCATCCGCTATCCCTCGAGCTTGCCGCAAGCGCGGATGCCCCGGTACTACTACAGACCGTTCGGGTTACTGCGAGGCTCACCGTAATGAAGGCTGGCAGCAGCACCAGCGAGGGCTGAGCCGCCACCAGCGCGGCTACGGCAGTAAGTGGGATATCATCCGCGCCCGCATCCTTAAACGTGACAGGCACATCTGCCAGGAGTGTCTGCGCAACGGCAGGCCAGTCCCTGCCACTACCGTTGATCACATCAAACCCAAAGCACACGGCGGCACCGATGAAGATAGCAATCTGAGATCGTTATGTTGGAATTGTCATAAACGCAAGACCGCAACGGAGAGAATTAAATGAAGCATAAGCGCGCTCAACTCGCTCATATTTATCGCGGCATTGGATTCATCGGATATGGCATCGCCGTTGATGGCGAACTGCTGAGCCAACAGGTGAGCACCACCATCGACACCGATGCAGCAAGCCGACCGGCAATCACTGTCGTCTTCAACCTTGATGCGGAAATGAACGAGAACCCGGTGCGAATCGATTTGAATGAGAATGCTTCTCAATAAGTTATTCAGATGAGATAAATTATCATTTGCGGGGGGAGGGCGGGGAAAAAGTTCAGGGTTTTGAGTCTAAAGGACCGCCGCCTAACCCTTTTTCACACCGCCGCAGGTTAGAAAACTTTTTTATGGGGTCCCCCACTCGATGATTAATAGGAGTTTTCGATTTTGTCCGGACCACCGAAAACCCCGACCCATCTGCGTTTGGTGAGGGGTAACCCATCAAAACGCCCGATCAATAAAGACGAGCCACAACCCCCTGCAGGGGTACCCCCAACTCCAAAGCATTTCGACAAACAGGCGAAGTACTGGTTTAAGCGAATGGCCGAAGAACTGGATGCCGTTGGCGTCATTTCGCAACTGGACGCCCGCGCGCTCGAATTGCTGGTTGAGGCTTATACCGAGTACCGCCACCACTGCGATACGCTGGACATCGAGGGCTATACATACCGCACTGAAACGCAGACGGGGGATGTACTGATTAAGGCGCATCCGGCAGCGATGATGAAGGCAGATGCCTGGAAGCGGCTGCGTGCCATGCTGGCAGAATTTGGGATGACGCCAGCCAGCCGGTCGAAGGTCAGCGCCAGAACGCCGGACGCGGTTGATCCGCTGGCTGAGTTCATGAAAGCGAGGGATTAATGGCTAAGGTTGCCGATGGTATCCGCTACGCCGAGCGCGTCGTGGCGGGGGAGATTATTGCCTGTGAATACGTCCGGCTGGCCTGCCAGCGTTTTCTGGACGATCTGCAAAACGGCGAGGCGCGGGGTATTTTTTTCAGCGAGCCCCGCGCCCAGCACATCCTGAATTTTTATAAGTTCATTCCACATGTGAAAGGCGCTCAGGCCGGGCAGCCGATCGCCCTGATGGACTGGCATGTTTTCATCCTTATCAATATTTACGGTTTCGTTATTCCGCTGGTGGATGAGGAGACCCACAAGGTGGTGCTGCGAAATGATGGCAGCGGCCGCCCGGTAATGGTGCGGCGGTTCCGTACCGCTTACAACGAGGTGGCGCGTAAGAACGCCAAATCCACACTTTCTTCCGGGGTTGGCCTGTACATGACGGGCGCGGATGGCGAGGGTGGGGCCGAGGTCTACTCTGCGGCCACAACCCGCGACCAGGCGCGCATCGTTTTCGAAGATGCCAAAAATATGGTGAAAAAAGCGAAATCGACGCTTGGGCGCCTGTTCGAGTTCAACAAACTGGCTATCTATCAGGAACAAAGTGCCTCTAAATTTGAGCCGCTTTCCAGTGACGCAAATAACCTGGACGGCCTGAATATTCACTGCGGCATTGTTGACGAGCTGCACGCTCATAAAACCCGTGACGTATGGGACGTTCTGGAGACGGCGACCGGCGCACGACTGCAGTCCCTGCTGTTTGGTATTACCACCGCGGGTTTTAACAAAGAAGGCATCTGCTACGAGCTGCGCGATTACGCCATCAAGGTGCTGCGCGGTTTCAACAGTGAAGTGGAGGGGGCGGTCAAAGACGACACCTTCTTCGCCATCATCTACACCCTGGACGACGGCGACGACCCGTTCGACGAAACGGTATGGCAGAAGGCTAACCCCGGACTTGGTATCTGTAAGCGCTGGGATGATCTGCGCCGCCTGGCGAAGAAAGCAAAAGAGCAGGTGTCCGCCCGGGTTAACTTTTTCACCAAGCATATGAATATCTGGGTGACCGCCGAGTCTTCCTGGATGGACATGCTGAAGTGGGATAAATGCGAATTTATCGCGCCGGCGCATGAGCTGAAAACCTACCCGCTGTGGGTCGGCGTCGACCTGGCGAACAAAATCGACATTTGCGCCGCCGTAAAAGCCTGGCGATCCCCTGATGGTCACGTTCACGCCGACTTTAAGTTCTGGTTGCCCGAAGGACGACTGGACAAATGCTCGCGGCAGATGGCTGAGCTTTACCGTAAGTGGGCAGAGCTGGGCAAACTCATCCTCACTGATGGTGATGTGATCGACCATGCCCAGATTAAAGAAGAACTGCAGGAGTGGGTGACCGGCGAGAGCCTCAAAGAGATTGGCTTCGATCCATGGAGCGCCACCCAGTTCAGCCTTGCGCTTGCTGAAGAGGGCTTACCCCTGGTTGAAGTGCCGCAGACGGTGCGCAATTTCTCCGAGGCCATGAAAGAGGTTGAGGCGCTGGTTTTCGGCGGCCGGTTCCACCACAGCAATCACCCCGTGATGAACTGGATGATGTCGAACGTCACGGTGAAGCCGGATCGTAACGACAACATCTTTCCCAACAAATCGACACCCGAGGCCAAGATTGATGGTCCGGCTGCGCTGTTCACCGCGATGAGTCGCCTGCTCGTTAACGGTGGCAATGACCAGCAGGACCTGAGCGGCTTCTTTGATAATCCCATCATGGTAGGTTTCTGATGAAGAAAAATAAGCAGCCGGGCAGGGTGAAAAGCGCTCTGCTTAACTGGCTGGGCGTCCCCATCAGCCTGACCAACGGGACGTTCTGGCAGGAATGGTACGGTACGAGCAGCAGCGGGAAGGTGGTCACCGCGGATAAGGCTATCCAGCTGTCAGCGGTCTGGGCCTGCGTCCGGCTGCTGAGCGAGTCAATATCAACGCTACCGCTGAAGATTTACGAGCGGCAGCCTGACGGCTCGCGCAGACTGGCCCAACAGAATCAGGTTTACCAGGTACTGTGTCGCCGGCCGAATCTGGAGATGACACCATCGCGGTTTATGCTGATGCTGGTGGCGAGTATCTGTCTTCGCGGAAACGCCTTCGTGGAGAAGTTGTTTATCGGCAACAAACTGGTCTCGCTGGTGCCGTTGCTTCCCCAGAACATGGTAGTAAAACGCCTCGATACCGGCCGGCTTGAGTACACCTACACCGAGAACGGTACTGCGCGTGTCATTGCGGAAAGAAACCTGATGCACATTCGCGGCTTCGGTCTTGACGGGGTCTGCGGCATGATGCCGCTGAGTTCCGGGCGCGATGTGATCGGTGCCGCAATGGCGGTCGAAGAGTCGGCTGCCAAAATATTTGAGAACGGTCTGCAGAGCTCGGGTTTTCTCTCAGCAGAAATGCCGCTGGATAAAGATCAACGCGAACGGCTGCGCAGCTACATGGCACAGTTCACCAGTTCAAAGAATGCCGGGAAAATCATGGTGCTTGAAGGCGGTCTGAAATATCAGAACGTCACGATGAATCCAGAAGCAGCTCAGATGCTGGAGACGCGCTCTTTTGGCATTGAGGAAATCTGCCGCTGGTTCCGCGTGCCGCCGTTTATGGTCGGGCATACCTCTAAGCAGAGCAGCTGGGCATCAAGCCTGGAGGGAATGAACCTGCAGTTTCTGACCCATACGCTGCGGCCACTGCTGGTCAATATTGAGCAGGAGATTTCCCGCTGCCTGCTGAACGGTGAAGAGGACATTTTTGCCGAGTTTTCTGTTGAGGGGCTGCTGCGTGCCGACAGCGCAGGGCGCGCCGCCTACTATACCAGCGCGCTGCAGAACGGCTGGATGTCACGCAATGATGTGCGCCGGCTGGAAAATCTGCCTCCCATTGAGGGTGGAGATATTTACACGGTGCAGCTGAACCTGACGCCGCTTGAGGACCTTAAAAAGAACAGCCCGGCAGCGCAGGCTGCCGCGCTTCGTCAGCTTCACAGTCACGTTTTCCCCGATATTCCCTTCGAACAGTCCCCGCTGAAGCAGGCGGCATAGGAGCATCCATGACCATTAAAAGCCTTCCGGCGGCGCCGGAGGGGCGACCTTTTGCGCGCGAAAAACCAGACCTGCCTGCTGCGGCGATGGAACGCTGGAACGGTAGCATCCGTGCGGCGCGCGACGGTGATAACAGTATCTCGATTTTTGACGTGATCGGCGCAGATTACTGGGGCGAGGGCGTGACCGCGAGCCGTATCGCCGGTGCGCTTCGTTCGCTTAATGGCGAAGACGTTACGGTCAACATCAACAGCCCCGGCGGCGACATGTTCGAAGGGCTGGCGATTTACAACCTGCTTCGTGAGTACGACGGCAAAGTCACCGTGAAAGTGCTGGGACTGGCAGCTTCTGCTGCGTCGATTATCGCAATGGCAGGCGATGAAGTGCAGATAGGCCGCGGCGCGTTCCTCATGATCCACAACTGCTGGGTCTATGCGATGGGCAACCGTCACGACCTGGCGCAGATTGCCACTGACATGGCGCCGTTTGATAAAGCCATGAGCGATATTTACCAGGCGCGCAGCGGCCTCGACGCCGCCACCGTCGACAAAATGATGGACGGTGAAACCTATATTGGCGGCAGCGAAGCCGTGGAAAAGGGCTTTGCTGACAGCCTGCTGTCTGCTGATGAAATCGCTGACGATGATGAAAGCCCCGTCGCCGCGCTGCGCAAGCTTGATGCGTTACTGGCGAAAGCAAACACGCCACGGTCTGAACGCCGAAAACTGCTTAAAGCCTTATCGGGCAGCACGCCGGGCGCTGCTGCCACCCCTGACGGTACGCCGAGCGCTGCCACCATCGAAAAAGAAACCATTGACCGTCTGGAAGCCGCCATTAGCGGACTGAAAGCGGCTGCCCAGTAAATACGGAGATGTTATGTCTGAAGTAAACGAGATCCTGAAAAAAGTCAGCGCCAGCATTGAAGAGGCCACCGGCAAATTCAACGCGAAAGCAGAAGAGGCGCTGAAAGAAGCCCAGAAAACCGGCAAGTTGTCGGCAGAAACTAAAGAAACCGTCGACAAAATGGCCTCAGAGTTTAACGCCCTGAAAGAGGCGGAAAAGACGCTCAAGGCCGCGCTCGGCGAACTGGAGCAGCAGGTCGCTCAGATGCCCCTGGCGAATGCAGCAAAAGTGGTCGAAACCGTCGGCCAGACCGTTATCAGCAGCGAAGCACTTAAAGCGTTCGCCGCCAGCGTTGAAGGTGGCAAGCGCGTGAGCGTGCCGGTTAATGCTGCACTGATCTCCACTGACGTGCCAACCGGTGTGGTAGAGCCGCAACGCCTGCCGGGTATCGACACCGCACCGAGACAGCGTCTGTTCATCCGTGACCTGATCGCCCCCGGCCGCACGGCGGCACCGGCTATCTTCTGGGTGCAGCAGACGGGCTTCACCAATGCGGCAAAAGTGGTCCCGGAAGGTACCGCCAAACCGTACAGCGATATTCAGTTCGCCACCCAGATCACCCCGGTAACCACCATTGCGCACATGTTCAAAGCGTCCAAGCAGATCCTGGACGACTTCGCGCAGCTGCAGTCCACGATTGATGCGGAAATGCGATATGGCCTGAAGTATGTCGAAGAGCAGGAAATCCTGTTTGGCGACGGCACCGGCGCGCATCTGAAAGGCATCGTGCCGCAGGCGTCCGCCTTCAGCGCCGCGTTTGAAGTCGAGAAACAGAACGGAATTGACGTGCTGCGCCTGGCGATGCTTCAGGCACAGCTGGCGCGCTTCCCGGCGTCCGGCCATGTTCTGCACTTCATCGACTGGGCGAAGATTGAACTCACCAAAGACAGTCTGGGCCGCTACATCCTGGCGAACCCGGCTGCGCTGAGCGGGCCGACCCTATGGGGCCTGCCGGTGGTGGCGACCGAAACGGCAGCGTTCCAGGGTAAGTTCCTGACCGGCGCGTTCAACGCGGCTGCGCAGCTCTTCGACCGCGAAGATGCCAACGTGGTGATCTCCACCGAGAACGCGGATGACTTCGAGAAAAACATGATCTCAATTCGTTGTGAAGAACGCCTGGCGCTGGCGGTGAAACGCCCGGAGGCGTTCATCTACGGTGCGTTTACTGCGACGGCCGCCGGTGGCGGTGCGTAACCCTTATCAGCGGCTCCCGGGCCGCTTTTCTTTTCCCTGAAGGAGAACGTTATGAAGCTGATCGCTATCAAGCCCATCTATTTTGAAGGCAATGTACTGACCGAAGGCACTGAGTTCGAGACGCTTGAGCAGCACGGTCGCGAATTGCTTAAAAAAGGTTACGCCGCCGCACAGTCGAAGAAAAATACTGCGGAGCAGCCGGAGCAGCCGGAGCAGCCGGAGCAGCCGGAGCAGCCGGAGCAGCCGGAGCAGCCGGAGCAGCCGGAACAAGCAGAGCAGACAGCAGCAAAAAAGAAGCAGAAATAAGGGGCGCGCATGCTGACCAGAGAGAAGGTTAAGCATCACTGCCGAATTGATGCCGTCAGTAGCGCAGAAGAAGACTGGATTGAAACCAGTATAAAAGCCGCGGCGCGCTACGTTGAGAAGTCGACCCGCCGAAATCTTTACGATGACAATGGTGATCCGCTTTACCTGTCTGACCCTGACGCGCTGCTTTATGGCGAAGATATTGAAATGGCCATGCTAATGCTTATCGGGCATTGGTATGCAAATCGCGAGACGGTCAGTGTCGGCAGCACAACGTCCGCGCTGGATTTCTCCACCGAAGCGCTTCTTCAGCCGTATCGGATTTATGGCGTATAGGGGGCAGCATGGCATGTAATGGTTGCGCCGCCCGGCGAGAATGGCTGAAAAACTGGATGAAAATCGCCTATGAACGAGCAACAGGTAAACCAGCTGCTGACCGCAATGGCAGCCCAGACAGCAGCGATGAACCGACTGGCGGAGTCAAACGAGGCTCTGACGGCGGTGATCTACCAGTCAATGGTAGTGGAGGAGAGTGAAGCTGATCTTCCACAGCACACTTACCTTAGCAGCAAGCCCAGGGGGTGAGTATGCAGGCCGGAAAGCTCAACAAGCGCATCACGCTACAGAAGCCGGTTAAGACGCAGAGCCCGGGAACCGGTGCGGTCGTGAATGGCTGGGCTGATGTGACCGAACTATGGGCTAACGTTACAGACCTCTCCGCGCGCGATTTTGTGGCTGCGAAAGCAGGTCAGAACGAGGTAACGACGCGGATCACCATCCGCTGGCGTGATGACGTCACGGATAAGCACCGCATTCTTTACCGTGGACGCATTTATGACATTCAGGGCGTGCTGGAAGACGATAAAACCGGGCGAGAATATCTGACGCTGCCATGCTCCCGGGGGGTTAACGATGGCTGATGGCATTGATTTCAGCATAATCGGGATCGATTCGCTGCTGGGGAAGCTGGACAGTATAAATGATGACCTGCGGCGGCGCGGCGGGCGGGCGGCGCTCCGGCGCGCCGGCAACGTGATTGTCGATAAGGCAAAAGAGAACGCCAGCCGCATTGACGACCCTGAAACCGGGCGTAGCATCGCCGCGAACGTGGCGATGCGCTGGAACGGCAGGCTTTTCAAAACAACCGGCAATCTGGGCTTTCGCATTGGGGTGCTGCACGGCGCCGTACTGAAAAATCATCCTGACCTCAGCGAGAACGCGCCGACCCCACACTGGCGCCTGGTTGAGTTCGGTACCGAGAAAATGCGCGCTCAGCCTTTCATGCGCCCGGCGGCGAAAAGCAGCGTTGGCGAAGTGGTTAACGTGTTCGCCACCGAATACGAAAAGTCTATAGACCGGGCCATTAAGCGCGCGCAAAAGAAAGGAGTGCCACCATGATCGCGCCTATCTTTTCCGTCTGCGCTGCCAGCCCGACGGTAACGGCGTTACTGGGAACCGACCCGGTGCGCCTCTATCCCTTCGGCCGCCAGGATGATGCTGTTGTTTACCCCTACGTTGTCTGGCAGAACGTCAGCGGCTCGCCGGAGAATTACCTCAAGCAAAGGCCCGATGTCGACTCGTTCACCCTGCAGGTAGATGCCTACGCCGACACGGTGGATGAGGTGATCGCCGTGGCCGCCGCGCTGCGGGACGCCATTGAGCCGCATGCTTACATAACGCGCTTGGGAGGACAGGAAAAAGACCCTGAAACCAGGCGCTACCGCTACTCCTTCGATGTTGACTGGATAGTCAGGCGATAACCCACAAGCACCGGCTCTGAGCCGGTTTTTTTATATCCGGAGATTCCCATGTCTGTATTGACACAAGGCACTCAGCTCTTCGTGCTGGCTAAAGGCGCGGTGAGCGAAATTGAATGCATCACCAGTTTTACCCCGGGGAGTAACCCTGCCGACCAGATCGAGGATACCTGTCTTTCTGAAAAGTTTGACCGCACCTACAAACGCGGCTTACGCACGCCCGGCCAGGCAACGGCGACACTAAACGCTGACCCCAAAAACGCCAGTCACATCATGCTTTATAACCTGTCAATTTCTGACGATGAAGAAGATCAAGCGCTGACTTTCGCCATTGGTTGGTCTGACGGTGACTCAGTACCAACGGCGGCCGCCTCTGGTGCAACGGGAGGAGTAGACGGTCTGGCACTGCCGGATGACCGTACCTGGTTCGTATTTAAGGGGTACGTAGCCGATTTCCCTTTCGACTTCGCAGCTAATACCGTCGTTTCCACTTCAGCCTCCATCCAGCGTTCCGGCTCTGCCGTCTGGATCCCAAAAGCGCAGGCAGGCAGTTAATTTACGGGGCTGCGGCCCCGTAACATTTCACTAATATTGGGAACAGCTATGAAACTTACCCTCGACTCACTAAAACAAGCTGGCGCGTTTACCGGGCGCCCGGTTGAAAAAGAAATAACCTGGAAACAGGGCGGCCAGGAGCTTACCGCAACAGTCTATATTCGGCCGATGGGCTATTACACTGCCATGACAGATGTAATGGCGGCGCAGGGGCATATTGACGGGGTTGCTGGCCGAATTGCCGCTTCCATCTGTGACGAAGAAGGAAAGCCGGTATTCACCCCCGCCGATATCACGGGTGAAGCAGATCCCGAGCGGGGCGCGCTGGACGGGCAGCTCACTATCGCGCTACTGCTGGCAATCCAGGAAGTTAACGACCTGGGAAAGACGAGCTTACCGGAGAAGACGAAATCTGGTGTGAACTCGTCCTCAACGGCATCGGTGGGAGGACAATCGCCGAAGCGCAAGAAGCTCTCAGCTTCCGCGAGTTTCAGCTCTGGGTCAAATACCGCAACCAGTACGGAAGCCTGAACCCGATGATGCGAACAGAGTGGGGTGCCGCGCTGGTGGCGTCGGTGCTGGCTAACGTAAATCGTGGCAAAGATGACCCAGCTTTCAGGCTATGTGATTTTGCTCCGCATATTCGTGAACAACCCATTTCCCTTGAGCAGGCTATGAATGCCTGGAATTGATAATTCAGGTTGATGTTTTGCCATTGTTCAATTCCCTGTTATTCTCTCAAAATCTGAATGAGGAGGTGAAATGGCACTCATTAAATGTAAAGAATGTGGCGCGGAAGTATCAAGCAAGGCTGATGTTTGTCCAAAGTGTGGTGCCCCTTTCAAATTAAGGGTGAAAGGTCCTTCAGGATGCATGATGATATTGTTAGTTATAATAGGGGTTTTATTTACTATATTTTTTATAGCAAAAATGAGCTGAATTAATTGTTATGTTGGTTTTTATTTGCATAAATTAGCAATTTACCATGTTATTTTAATATTACCCGCTTCGGCGGGTTTTTATTTTAGGATGTTATATGGCTGGCAAATCACTCGGCACATTGACAATCGACCTCATCGCCAAGGTTGGTGGTTTTGTCTCAGGTATGGACAAAGCCGAACGCGCTTCAACAAAATGGCGAAAACAGGTTGAGTCGGATGTTAAAGCCGCTGGTGCTGCCATTGCTGCTATGGGCGCAGCGGCGACCGGTGCTGCAGTTGCCGCTTCCTCTGCAGGCATTGCTTTGCTCAAATCCACATCTGAGCAAATTACAGAAATAGATCGTTGGGCAAAGTCTCTCCGCCTATCAACTCAGGAATTGATAGCCTGGCGGTTCGCCGCAGAAAAGGCCGGCGTTTCTGGAGATCAGATAGCAGATATTTTCAAAGATATCGGGGACAAAATTGGCGATGCTGTTCTGAATAAATCAGGTGAAGCAGTCGATGCTCTGAATGCATTAGGTCTTTCTGCGGAAAAACTCTCAAAAGTTACTCCTGATAAGCAGCTATTAGCTATTGGTGAAGCACTCGGGAAAATAAATACAAACGCTGAAAAGACTAATATTCTTGAAAGTCTAGGTAACGACTTATCGAAGTTATTACCTCTCTTTGATAATAACAACCAGAAATTAACGAAATTTATTCAGCTCGCTAAAGATTATGGGATTGCACCAGATTCGAAATCCATTGATGACTTACTGAAAGTAAGCCAAATATTTCAGGATATGGAGGCGCAGGCGAATGGCCTGAAGGTTGAGATTGCTTCAGGTCTGGCGAAGGTTGACCTATCGCCACTCCAGAATGGCCTTGATGATCTTAAAAAAACTTTTACCGATCCGGCAGTCTTGCAGGGGTTATCAGATCTGGTTGGTGGTGTTGCTTCTCTTGTGGGCTGGCTTGGCAAGGCAGCATCAGAACTTGGCAGGTTGGTAGAAAATTTCCAAGGGGGGCAGCAGCTTGCGACCAATGCATCCCGTGTTGAAATATCCCGGCGTATAAAGAACCTTGAGGCGGATCTGAACGATAAGGGTGTTCTTGCAGATATAAACCGGATCGGAATGGATACAGACTCTCGTCGCAAAGAGCTCGATGAATTACGTAAACGGCTCGGCGATATGAAGGATTTTCAGACCACCCTACCTGTCAACGCTGCTGGTGTGCTGGGCACAGCCAGTTCTGGCTTTAAACTTGGTTCAGGGGAAGTCAACGGCAAGCCTGTAACCGACAATTCTGGCAAGAAACTTGAAAATACCTTCAAGGCGACGGAGCAGAATTATCTTCGCCAAATAGCGCTGATTGATACTACCGGCAAAAAATCTTTTGAAGTGACCGAGCAGCAGAAACTTCAGTTTGATATTGCTGATGGAAAACTTTCAGGACTAAATGAGACGCAGCGACAGCGGCTCGAGCAGTTAGCTACCGAAGTTGACCGCCTAAATGCTGTCAAAAAGGCTAACGAGGAAAATCTAAAACTGGCTGAGTATGTCGCCAACCTTCAGCGCGAAAATGCAAACGCCTCAGCCTCTCTTAACGCTGATATTATCGGTGCTGGACAGGGTGACAAATTTCGTGAGCGGATGCGTGAACAGCTCGATATTGAGCGCGAGTTCAATGAAAAGCGCTCCGATTTACAGCAAAGATATCAGCGCGGAGACATTAAAAGCGAGGCGGATTATGACCGTTATAATGCTGAGCTTGATAAAGCACTGTCACAACGCCTCGGGGATTACCAAAATTATTATCAGCAAATTGACCAATTGAACGCCGACTGGATGAGCGGTGCGCGGGACGGGCTGGCTAATTGGGTTGATGATGCATCGAATTATTCGCAGCAGGCGGCCAGTGGTGTTCAGAATGCCCTGTCCGGCATCACAAATAACCTTGTCGATATGCTGAACGATAATAAAGCCAGTTGGAAAAACTGGGGTGTAAGCGTTCTGAAGACGATCGAAAAGGTTGCATTAAATATGGCGTTGGTAAACGGCGTCAGTGCTATCGGTTCGTTGTTCAGCTTCGGCGCGTCTACGGCAGTTGGTTCAACGCCTTCTGGTGCATATAACTCTGCGGCTGCGGGCATTCAGCTTAACGCCAAAGGCGGCGTTTATGAGTCTGCAGATCTGAGTAAATTCAGCAGCAGCATAGTTAGTAGCCCCACGATGTTTGCCTTTGCCAAAGGTGCTGGGCTGATGGGCGAGGCCGGACCGGAAGCCATTATGCCGCTGACCCGCGACGCCACCGGCAGGCTGGGGGTAAAAGCGCTGGGTAGCGGCACGCATGGCGGCGCGGGCGTCAGCGTCAGCATCGGGACAATTAATTTTACAGGCGACAAAGGTGGTGCGCAGGGCAACACTAACGCCGCCGGTGCGGTGGCTAACCAGCTCACCGGCGCCATTCTCGATACCATCAACTCGCAGCTGCGCAAGCCCGGCACCCCGTTATGGAACGCCACGCAGGGCAAGCGCTGATATGGTTTTTTAAATATCCGGTTTTTTTGAAGCAGATCATTCTCAGAAGAAAATCCTTTGAATTATCTCGCGCAACATAAAATTATAGGTTGCGTTAAAGATGCTTATGATTAAGATGTTTCTGATTGTTAATAAGGGAATATCATTGTGAAAAAGATTATTGCAGTAATCCTTGCGGTGTCATCTCTGGCTGGATGTGCGGTTAATAAAGAAATGGTTCCAATGGGTGGTAGTAAAGCTGACGGTACTGTCAGAATGGGATACACGGTCGGACAATTTGAACAGCCCGTAGTAAATCTCAATCAAGCTGCTGCCCTTGCTGCTCAAAAATGCAAAACGTGGGGCTATGACGGCGCTGAAGCATTTGGTGGGCAAACGAGACAGTGTGCTCAGACAGATGGTTTTGGTTCATGTGTTATGGCTAACGTATCCGTGGAATATCAGTGCACTGGCGGAAAAGCGTCGCAGAACTAACTGGAAGCAAATAAATTCAATCTAACCCGCTACGGCGGGTTTTTTTATGGGTGAAATATGGCAACCGAAACCTTTACGTGGTGCCCGCGCATTAATGCCGGCGGTGAGGTCACTCACCGCGTCCGCCGCGCGCAGTTCGGCGACGGGTACGCCCAGGCAGCGGGAGACGGCATCAACGCCCGCGGTCAGAAATGGGATCTGGAGTTCGTCGGGGATGAAAGCTACATCACCGCCATTATGGACTTCCTGGACAGACATGGCGGCAGCCGTTCATTCATCTGGCAGGCACCGCTGAAAGGCGCGGGGCTTTACCGCTGTGACGCCTACCGCCCGTCGGCGCCGGGCGGTGGAATTTTCTCTCTCACCGCAACCTTCACACAGGCATTCGCTCCGTAGGTACTTATGGCAATCAGTAATGACGTTCAGAAGCTTGAACCCGGCGACAGTGTCCGCCTGGTGACCGTCGACGGCTCGGCGTTCGGCGCGGGCGTGCTGCGCTTTCACGCCTGCACCATTCCCCACACGCCGGAAGAAATCGCGGCGAGCGGCGGCGACACCTCGAAGCTTGCCGCTAAATCCATCTGGTTTGATGACGAGGAATACGGTGCCTGGCCATTTGAAATTACCGGGCTGGCATCGTCGAGTGACGGCCAGAGTGCGGAGCCAGTGCTGCGCATCGCCAACCTTGATGGCGTGGTGACCGCGCTCTGTCTGCGCTTTGATGACATGGTGCAGGCGAAGGTCACGATTCTGGATACGTTCGGGCAGTATCTCGATGCGCGCACCTTTCCTGACGGCAACCCGTCCGCGGATCCGGGGCAGTATTTCCGCCAGGTATTTTACATCGACAGCAAGGCGGCAGAGGACAACGAGGTGGTGGAGTTTCGCCTCTCCAGCCCGATGGACCTGCAGGGGCTGCTGATCCCGACGCGCCAAATCACGGCGGTCTGCACCTGGGCCTGCCGCAACAAATACCGCAGCGGTGACGGCTGTACCTACAACGGCCCGCGCATGTTTGATCTGAAAGGTAACCCGGTGACCGACCCGGCACAGGATAAATGCTCAGGCCTGCTGACCGACTGTAAAAAACGCTTTGGCCCGGATGCCCAGCTCGATTTTGGCGGCTTTCCGGGGGCCAGCCTGATCCGGAGGTAACCATGCGCGATAAAACCATTGCCGATATCCTGGCCCATGCTGAGGCGGAATACCCGCGCGAGTGCTGCGGCGTGGTGGCGCAGAAAAGCCGTGTCGAGCGGTATTTCCCGTGCCGGAACATCACCGGCGCGCCGGAGGAGCAGTTTGAGCTGTCGCCGGAGGATTACGCGGCGGCGGAAGACTGGGGCGCCGTCACCGCCATTGTGCATTCCCACCCGGGCGACGGCGCCACCACCCAGCCGAGCGAGCTCGACCAGCTGCAGTGCGACGCCCACGGCATCCCCTGGGTAATCGTCTCGTGGCCGGAAGGCGACCTGCGCACCATTGCGCCCCGCGGCGAACGGCCGCTGGAAGGGCGCGCGTTTGAACTGGGTTATGCCGACTGCTGGTCGCTGGTGATGGACTGGCACCGGCAGCAGGG
>Ga0157365_10000599_pt1 | contig 15569 bp, 21 predicted proteins | sample AttsexASBM3_FD_111478 | JGI IMG/M metagenome (GOLD analysis project Ga0157365, IMG submission 111478) | Fungus gardens microbial communities from leaf cutter ant in Ribeirão Preto, State of São Paulo, Brazil - Atta sexdens ASBM3 | ecosystem: Host-associated > Fungi > Mycelium > Unclassified ... | reverse complement strand
GGGCATTACTACTAGGTATTACCGCATTCTTGAACACATTCATCAAGTCGTCAGTTCTGAATACTGGCCCTGAATTGGATACATATTTGCATCAGAAACAATCCAAAGCACTTGGCGAAGGGCACATACCATCGAATGACGAGGGATTCGGTAATTCACCGATAAACCATGACAAAATCGATGGTAACGTAATCCCTTTCGCTCTATCCCCTTCATCCCCTCTTGCATTCCGGGGTCCGCCACGATCTCGTCCACTACCCTCCCGTTCCCAACCAGATGGAGGGGGTGGTGAGAACCTCTTCCTCGAAGATATTTCCCATCCTCTGTCTCTACCACTGTCACGTGAATCACGATCACGACCATCCCTATCTCTCTCTCTCTCTCTGTCACGGTGGTCCCGTTCGCGGGGAGATCTTGATCTTACTCGACCCGAAGCTCTGCTGTCTTCACGTCGCATTCTATCAATGGAAGAAGGTCTTTTTGAACCCGAAGAAACATTCTGAAGGGTTGGGAACAGAGACACTTGCGTTTCGGTTCGAGTTAGGGAGTTGGAGGATGAGGATTCTTTGCGAGCAATTGCAAAGCCAAGATCGCGTTGAGCGATTGCATCCGTAGTAAGGTATAGGTGCCGCTGAGCGAACCGTTTGATAGGAGGGTCTATCGATAGTGATTTAAGATGTATACAGAAATACAAACTTCAGAATTACGTACCGTTGGGATAAGCTTCAGCGATCCTCTTCTCAAGTTTCTGTGCAGCCTCTTGATCACCATACTGATATTCGTATCTTGCCCAGCGCTCCCACAGCGGTCGAGCGCGATCAGGAGAAAAAGTAGGGATCACTCTCTCAAATAGCGCTCGAGCATCTGCAAAGGATCAACTGTGAGTATGGGATAAGAGGTAAGGCCGAGACATACTGTTTTCATCATTAATCGAAATCAAGAAACCTAGGTATCTCAGAACGAAATCAACCTCATTACTAAATAATTCAAGGCCTTTCTCAAAGATGCGACTTGCAACGTTTTTCTCATTGCTACAGTGATATTCCATTAGAGCTACAGTAAAGCACACTTGTTAGCATGTTATAGTTGTGGTGTTGATCCTTACACACCAGCAGCGTCGAAGACTTCCCAAGGCGTCCATCGATCTTTCCTTGCCTTGCCGAAAATTGCTCGAGATGACTTGACGCCCTCAGCCCGGCGTCCGAAGCGCATGTACATTATATACGCAAGACCAAACTCAGACCTTCTTTCAGCTAATTCTTTCGTTCTGAGATCATCATCTTGAGTACTTGACCCATGACTTTGTTGCGAACTATTCGGACTAGTAAGAGGAGCAGGAACAGCTTCGCCTAAATTCGTATCACCACTACCACCGTTTTCTGCGCTTGTATTTCCATTCTCTGGGCTAGTATTGCCGTTCGTGTTCAAGGTCACACTCTGATTAATATTCTTTTCTTGTAGCTCAAGCTCAATCCGGAGAATGTCCAGGAACCGTTCATAAGTTGCATGCACTTCCGTCAAGTCTTTCCGAGCCTCCTGTGCTTCGGCGTAAGCAAAGTTGAGGAGATAACTCTTTGGATTCGCTGTTATGCCGGCTTTGAGAATTGCGAAAGCGTCATCAGGTTTCCCGTTATTACTCGTCCAGATATACGCCATATACCTGATTGCGTACATAAATGAATGCCGGAAGTTGAGATTTGTGCTCAGAATATGGTTTATGGGGGGATAAATCATACCAAATTTCAGAGTAGTACCGCATCCGAATGACAGCCTTGCGGTAGACACCTTGAAGTCGTGTAATTAATGTTGCCTTGTCCTTGTCTTCAATCTCAAGCGGATTGCTCTCTTCCCATTTCAAGTACGCTTTCCATTTGCCAACAAGAGCACGTTCTGATTGATCAAACTTGGGTAGGGCAGGTAACCAGATTTCTTGACGTCCATTTACCATCTTCGGGGGCGTAGTCGAAGAAGGAAACAGCCCACTCAAGTGATTTGTGAGTTGACGAAGGACCGTGCGGGCTTGCATATGAGCTGGTGATAGATCGGCCATGAACTTTTTTGCAGTAATCTTGTTTAGATTTGTTTCAAAAGTCTCTAGTTCCTGCCAAAGTCGCTCTACATTGTCCAAAGGTATCTGCACCGCACGATGATAAACCTTCCGTAGGGCGTCCATTTTTTGCTGTTCTTCCCATGTTGTTGTTGCCTAAGAACAAAAAATGAGGATGGAAAGAGATGATGGGCTTAGATAACATACGTCTGCAGACTTGAGGAACTGGATAAAATCGGACCAGATCTCACCACTCTCTTTGTCTTGGCCGACATGGTTTAGAGCAAACTCATAAGATTTGCGAACAGTATCTCGCGTCTGGGGGCCAGGTCCAGAGTTCAAGCGCCTACAAATAGGTTCATACGGTTATCATAGCCGATGAGCCATACGAAGCGCACCGGACATAAGTCAGATAGAACTTCCACAGATCGACCGAGGGAGATGAGCGCAGAAATCTTTTGAACAATTCTTCCGCCTCCGAGAATGTAGATTGGTCAGCCAGAAAAAAACTGATGTACGCGATCTGCGCCGAAGCCTATAGAATATATTCAGCGCAGAATTGTACATGTCAAAACATGACTTGCAGTGTTTGGATATTGCCTAAGCAAGGCATCGAATGTTGTGCGAATCTTGTCTGTCTCATTGTTAGCTTCAGCCATTTCAACGAGATCACGCCATCCATCTGGATTGTCAGGGTGTTGTTGAATTTGAGCGAGAAGAGCGTCAAAGCTCGATGCAATCTGCATTGGATAATCATGGTTGTCAGGTTCTTGAGGCGGTTGAATACTTTCGCCATAATCAACTGCCATGTCTTCCTGGGGTGTTTGTTCTGTGGACATGGCGGTAGTGGAAAGACAAAGACCCACCTCCTCGGTCTTGAGTTTTGTCGCCAATACGCCAAGCATCACAATTTTCCCACGGTTCACTTTGAACTGTACACAAGCAGGGGAAACAGATGACTTGAGCTCTTTGTACCACTCCAGTCATGTCTTGAAGTATCTGGGATGAGGACTTTGCTCCTTGCCGCCGGTGAGTTGAAGAATTGGTTTGACACTACTTGAGTCTTGAATCCGTGCAAGCGATCAACTATCAAACCCTGAGGGGGTATATACTTTAATCACATTATCAACCAAAGATAGAAGTTCAAGTACTGTAGGTTGATAATTGATCAATTATCATTTCCTATTGAATTCTACCAGACATCCCTTAATGGACAGTGAGTGATATGACATAACAATAGACACAAATCAACAGTAGCTTCCAGCATCTATAACAAGTCTCTAGCTATTCGACCAAGAGAGCGGTTCTCCCCTATCATAATATACTGCTAACGTATGGACATGCAGGCTCACTTCAACGCCCAGATTGATCAGTCTCAATATGAGCAAGGTCTCATGTCATGAAGGAATAGAATTATTTCATTAAATAGCAGATCTTCGCTATGTCAGATTCAATAGACAGTAGGTGATTCAGGAGCCAGCTTTTAGAGATAGAGGAAAAGCATCTGGGCATCTGCTGTAGAAAGAGTAAACGAACAACGAACAAATTGCATATTCAGACGCATCGCTATTGACCGACTAGAGGACATGAACATCAAGCCAGCTTCATCATCGAGGAATTCAGTCTGTTGCCAAAGATGGGCACCAAATAACTCTCTCTTGGTCCAGCAGGAAACCTTTGCCGTCTACTTCAATACCTTCCTCTTTCAAAAGCCCAACCTTGCGTTTTATCTGATCTTGTCCTCTATCTTCTGATTTCTGCGAAGCTGATTTACGTCCAGCCCATTGCCCACAGAAACCACCTATGAAAAGATTGGATGCGACGACACGATGACAAGGGACATAAGGGGCAAAAGGGTTTATTCTAAGCGCACCTCCCACTGAAAGGATAAACGCTCAAGTGTAGCTGCATATTTGATCCCTCACCTGACCGAGCAGAACCTCCAATGCATTCAGAAATAGTCTTATACGTTGTGACTTTGCCTCTGGGGATCTTCAAAATGAAATCGTATACATCCCACTGATACTTTGTCACTTTCTGTGATGGACGCATTAAAACCCCGACGCCAAGCAAACACGGAAATCATTCGGAAAATCACCTTTCCATTTCTGGTTCTGTACTCCTGTCTCTAGGTTTCCTCACGAGGAAAGAAAGTCTGCAAGTCATTTGTGAAGCTGAAGACCTGGGTATCATCACGGTTCTTGGGCGGTGATCGGTTCCGCATGCTCTCGAATGACATAGCTCGCGTCCCAGAACCACCGTTTCCGGATTTATGGATTGCACTGTTGGATACACTGACCAGGAGCCGGTCTGTGCAGTTCGACGCGTAAATGAAATCTTCTTTCTTCAGAATCCTCGAAGAACGCGCTTTCGGCATTTTTTGGTTGGTTTCGGCACAGAGCACTGCTCAAAAAGAACTTGAAGCCGTTTTAGAGAAAAGGGGTCAGGCAGTTAAGCTTCAATTGCAACCGATAACAGATGGTAAGTAGTGTTGAAGTTGAAAGTGTTGATGAATCTCTTTTTGGGCACTCTTAGTCGGCAAGTTGCTGAGTTTCTATTTCAATCTTCCCGGACCGGTGATCAGTAGCAAAGCTATTTAACCCCTCCATCGGTTTCAAAATGCCAAAACAGCATGCCTACCACACAAAATTTGCCTACGCCCGATCTTTTTTTTGAAACTTTACAGGAACTAGATGATTATCAGACTAGGAAGCTCTCTGAGCGTCCTAGTCCCAATCGAACTACTCCCTGGACATCGAGGAAGACCTTGCTCCAGGGACCACGAGGAAAACTCCTAGTAAGTCGCGTCAAAATAACTTTCAAATTCTTTGATAAGCATGTTTTATAGGTCTGCCATGACTACAAGGTAAAAAAAATGGTGTACACTGTTTTTGTGTGATCCTTCTTATGTCCGATTTAGGGTGGCTATGTCGAAAACCCTCAAGCGCTTTCCTACACTTTCAATTACTGGTCCTTGGTTGACTCATTTGTCTAGTAATTTTCATGAATTCGATATATATGACTCCTTCATTCACGATCTGACAGCTTTTCGCATCATCGTGTGACTATACCACCTCCAGGCTGGGTCAATGCTGCCCACCGTCAAGGAGTCAAGATGTTGGGTGTCCTGTAAGAAAATCTTTTCTGCTCAGCAGTTGAAGATTTCAACATATTTATGACCTAGAATTTTCGAGAGTGGAGCGGAAGCCGAGTGTCTTCAACTCGTCATTGGACAATACCCTCAGTCAAGCACTGGGTCAGCTGTCCAATCGTTCGTACCATCCACCTTATCCATCTCTCCACATTACGCTATCGCGCTCGCTGACTTGGCTGCAGAGAGGGGATTCGATGGATACCTGATGAACTTCGAATGCTGGCTTACAGGAGGCCTCGAGCAGGCGCGGGCTTTGGCTGCCTGGCTCAGTCTCCTCGAGTCCGAACTCATTAAGCGCATCGGCCCTCATGCTGAAGTCAGTTGGTATGATAGTGTCATATTTTCGGGAGGCCTATCCTGGCAGAACCGTTTGAACGTGTTTAACTTACCCTTCTTCATCCCATCTACGAGTTTCTTCTCCAACTATTCGGTAAGCCATATGTTACTCGTCTCACTAGATTCGAAGATTCGATATCTTTTGCTCTAGTGGCCACCCGATTACTGCGACTCAACCGCAAACTTTTTTCTCTCTCTTGATCCTCAAATCATCGGCCTCGCCTCAGAAGAGAAGTCCAAGACTCTTCATGACGTTTACATGGGTGTTGATGTCTGGGGTCGAGGTTCCTATGGTGGAGGCGGTTTTGGCGCCTACAAGGCTATAAACCATATTGCACCCCCCACGCTTGGTCTCAGTGTTGCTCTTTTCGCTCAAGCCTGGACATGGGAGACAATAGAAAACGAGCCCGGTTTTACATGGGATGTATGGTGGCAAAACGAGCGTAACTTGTGGGCAGGATTCACTGATCCCTCGGCAGCTCCCCCCGAGGGCAAAGACAATGAGGGCCCATACAAACCAATCTCTGCATTTTTCCAACACTTGCCACCTCCAGATCCTATCGACATTCCATTTAACACTACCTTCTGTCCAGGTGTCGGACTTGCTTGGTTCATTGAAGGGACTTCCGTTTCCCAATTTTCCAAAGGTTGGATGGACGCCGATAAGCAGACCACTATGGGTGATCTGCTTTGGCCTGCTCCTGCTCTTCAGTGGGAATCAGCTTCCACAGGAACTGTGCCTGACGTTGCTGTTTCCGTTAACATGACCGACTCTTGGAACAGTGGTTCCTCTGTTCAGCTTGATTTCTCAGAGAAGACAGCCAACCCAAATCTAACCAGCCGCTCGTTCTACGTTCCCATCCAGGTTCTATCTCTCACTGCCAAGCAAAATTATACGGCATCTATCATCTACAAGTCCAATCAGTCTACCAGTTCACCCAACATCGATTTCGACGTTACCTTGACTATCCGACCTCGTGATACTACCCTCGGAATAGAAATACAAGTCGCCTCTGAATCGATCAAGACCTCCCTGATCTCCAACAACTGGACTGAAGTAAACGCGCAGTCCGTTGCCGTTGAGGCCTCACCTACAGGAAATATAATAGATACCGAAATCGGTATCATCATCAATACCGTGTCCAATGACACAGCGCCTTTCTCACTCTCCATTCTTCTGGGCCAGATCAACGTACATGCCACGCCCTCACGTACCATCGACCCCAACTTCCCTCGTATCCTCTGGGCCGAGTCCACTACTACTACTACCACTGTCGCAAATTCAGCCAAGTCTTCCACCGCGAACACGGGAGACACGACATTAAGTCTCACCACCATATCATGGACACCATCCACTTCTCTTACTCAAGTTGGTCCAATCAATGTTAACTCTCCTGATGACCCCAACTGCGTTTGGACACCTGAACCTCCGTTCAAAAATCAGTGGTTCCCAGGATTCCTATACTACAATATCTTCGCTGCAGAACCTGGAGCTGCCATCCGTGCATTAGCCAAGGTACGCGGAGGAGGAAGCCCGAGACAACACGTTCTCAAGAACTTGGCTGGTCAACCAGAACCTGGGATGATTTGGATAGGCACTTCCGGAGCAGATGGGTCCGTTGGGAAGGGCAGACTTGAGTTCTCGTTTGATAGGACTCAACTGCCGGCTACGTTGAGAGATTTGACTACTCTTAGAGTATTTGTGCAGGGCGTGCTTGAGACTGGCCAGGTTCTGAACTGGGAAAATTCTGCTTACGTCGATGTTCAATTCTGAAGGTAAATTTTGGGTGGTTTGATTATTTGTTATGATCATTATGACCTGTGATGACATCTGGACATTAATATTTGTACTGCTTTTATCAATTGTAGCTCAGTGTACTTACAGTATCAATTTAAATGTCAAATCTTTACGTTCTTTCAAATCAGGATTTCCCAAGTACGCTAGGGTAATAACCAGATTAATCAGACACCAAGTACGTATAGTTTTCAAAGCATTTGCATCGATCTACAGACACACAGAAACTGACAACGATTAGAATATTTTTGGCCGAGACCAGACCATAAAAGGAGAAGCAGACAAAAGCGACCGACTAGGTATGAGAGACGCTACAACTACCACACATACTACGTACACGGACCCCCACTGACTTCAATGTTTGATGATGGAAAATGAGAAAATAAAACCAGGAATCCATACCCTCCTATCACCGAGCATAAGGGTGGAAATTATGCTGACCTCTCTGACCCGACCTCTGAGGACCAACACTTGCATTTCCAGGGATACCTTGTCCTCCCTGCGCGCCAGGTGCACCTCTTGGCCCCCTGGGAATGTTTCCACCCATTCCTCCACCGCCTTGCATCATACCACGATTGATGCCTCCCATTCCCGGCTGGCCCATTGCACCCATTGCCCCAGGCATACCACCTCCCATGCCCATATTCATCCCCATCCCCATTCCTCGCATACCTTGATTAAACCCTGGAGCTCCCATAGCACCCATCATAGGATTCATACCTCCCATGGCACCCATCATGCCTGGATTCATGCCACCAGCCATCTGCATCATCCGAGTGTAGAGAGCCGCAAGCGCTTGGGGATCGAAAGGTGTCTGGCCCGTACTTGTTCCAGCGGCATTTCCACCCATGTGGAATTGATTGCCTTGCTGACCACTAAAGCGAGCTTGGCCAACTTGGAAGTTTCCATTGTTCTGCCCTTGCTGACCGCCCTCCTCACCATTTACTTGATTGTCACGTTGATACCGCGGCTGGGCAAGTTTAACATCAATCTTAAGGATAGGTAAGCTAATCGCCTGAGAGACGAATAGAATAAAACTGACCAATTTACTATCAATTTCGAGGTTACCAAAGCCTAGGAATGGCGTAACATCTGTATTCTCAAATGAAACAAAACCGAAGCCTTTGCTTCTGCCGGTCTCGCGATCCAGCATGACTGTTGAATCAATGACTTTGCCAAACTGGGAGAAAAACTCGCGCATCGATTCTGAAGTAACAGTTGGGGCAAGACCTCCAATGAAAAGTTTAGTGGCGCGTTGGTGCTCTTGTCGAGGAATAGCTCGTTTAGGGTCGATCTGAAAAAGTTGGTCAGTCCATACATTGATGGATATGAGAACAAACACACTATCTTTCCATCAAGAACGTGCTCGCGCACCATGACGGCATTGACGCTGGCTGGGTCCTCAAAAGTCAGGAAGGCAAAACACCGGGAACGACCGGCAGCATCTCTCATGATAGTACACGCGTCTACTTTGCCATACTGAGAAAAGTAGTCTCTGAGATCGTCTGGAAGTTTATAATTAAAATGTATTCGACGATAAGTGGATTAATGCATGTACCATCCTTTGTCTCCCAATGGAGTCCTCCAATGAACATCTTCCTGCAATTGCGAAATCGAGTCGAAGGGACAAAAATGATGTGTTGACAAGATATTGGGACATATAGAAGAAGCAAAAATTGCTATTAGCATCTGTAGGCTAAAAACAAACAGGTTATGACAAGGAGAGAGGTGAAAGACTCTACTGCGGTGTTCGTGGATAGCCTAGTTTATCGGATATCGGAGGAATAGCCTAGCCTAGCCTGGATGTAACAGAGGCAGCAGATATGCTAGAGCTAGCTTAGACGAGCAACCGACTACACGAATCATCTACCGATGAATGTCATGCTGAGCCCAAAATGCGTCGAGCGCCTAACAGCTGCTACTCTGGAATGCATGCAGCCGGGCGCAAATTCAGTTGCGGGTAGGAAAGCTGGCACTTACCCTTCATCTTTCATTTCGGATGGACGCACAGAGCGTTCTGTGACAGGAATGCTCTGATTACGCGAGTTTTGTGGATCCCAGTAATCCTGGGATTGTGGCTGCTCATAGGTAGGTATCTGTTGAGGGGCTTGCTGAGTATAAGTCGAAGTCACAGGCTTATTCATAGTCGCCGGAGGAGCTGGGCTTGTATACGTCGGAATTTGCGACTTCGCCGTCTCTTGAGCAGTCTTCTGGGGTGGAGAAGATGGTGCTAATTCTACAACTTTCGGTGTGATCATTTCGGCCACAGTTGGTTCCTGAGGCACCTCTGTCTCTTCTTGGAACTCCTCGTTTAGTTCGACCTCGTCATTGCCATAGAGGTCTAGCATATACGTCAAAAATATACTACGTATGTGCAACACGGCATATACCTCCATACAAATCAGCATCAAGGTCAGACATGGTGGTGGTCAGAGATTGAGTCTAACGTGACTCAAAGCTATGTAACAATATCACGTTTTTGTCACGCATCACGGACAATTTATAAAATTTCACTAATTCTAAAGTTGGAGTATCTTGAGTCAGAAAACCTGATTCATGGGTTTCCCCAAAAAATTCCGCCAACACCCTTGCTCTTGCCAAGATGTCACAGTGGACCAGCACAAACCTCACTATCGGAATCCTTGGCGCGTATGGGTTATGTTCCCAAAAAAAGCAACTAACAAGACATTTAGCTCTTCAGGGTGCTTTTGTGGAGCACCAAGTAGCCCTTCAGGAGCTTCCAATTCAGAAAAAGATAGATGTCGTTCTTGTTCGTTCACCTGAAGACCTGATAAAGTGCCAGGCCCTCATCATCCCTGGAGGAGGTATGTTCCTGATCTATGTATCGCTAAATCCCTCCTGACAAATCAGAATCTACCACGATTGCACTTCTCGCACGATTATCTGGGCTATTGGAGCCTTTGCGGAATTTTGTGAAAGCGAAACCTGTCTGGGGAACATGTGCGGGAGCGATCCTTATGGCAAAGGCTGTGAAAAGTGCAAAGAAAGGAGGGCAGGAGCTCTTAGGTGGAATGACCATCACAATCGCACGGAATGGTTGGGGATCCCAAGTGAGTATCGATGCTCGATTTTGGCCTTCAGAATTTCTCACTATCGGTGTGTTCTCAGGCCGAATCGTTCGAGGCTGACCTCGAAGTCACCGGACTCAGAGAACCTAAACGTCCATTTACGGGTGTCTTCATTCGAGCGCCTGTTCGTCTCTCTACCTGGTTGACTCTGTTTGATATTAAACTTTGAACAGGTTGTGCTTACTTTAGAACCGTCCCCAGAAGATCCACCAATCCAGATCATTTCTTGCCTCTCACCACATCTCCTCCCCGAGTCTCTTATATCTTCAAACTCAACCAATGAACCCAGAACTTTTGTTGCCCTTCGCCAAGGTCATCACTTCTTAACAACTTTCCATCCTGAACTAACACGAGACAATCGTTTTCATGAGTATTTTGTCACGGAATGTGTCCTTCCATCCATCAATATCCCAAGACCCTAGCGTGGCTCTCACGAACTGCATGGCTTGTACTGATGGTAGATTTTTCTTCTAACGTTGCGCATGGCCAGATATATGGTGTGGACGTCCATTTGTTAGAGAACGTGCTCGTATAAAAATTTTATACCCACCCCTTGTACTTGATCCTCCTCACGTCCGGCTATCAAATATATAGCCGAAACTCAAATGTCCAATACCACAATGTCAGGTCATTCAAAGCACGTTTGCTACTTAATCTGAATTGCGGTAAACATGACCTTGCCACACAAGTCGCATATACCACAGCTCACCTCTCCCATATCAATAAAGCGTTCGTTGATCCTTCCAATGTCGAGATATAGCCCACCAGGATCAAATTGTACGAGAGGGACATCTTTCTGTCCATGTATTAGACTCTGATTAGCTTAGCATGATCTGGAAGCAGTTCATCCTGCAGGAGAGAAGTTTGGATATTATCTCATGCTTGGGAGACATTGGCTCATGATGGGCAGTCAAGGTCGCACCAGGAATCACGGGTCAATCCTCTGGCATCGGAACGCCTGGGTGACCAGGCGATGATAGCAGATGGCTCATTTTCTAAGCCCAGAAATGGTGTTTTTGGCCTTGAAATACTGTGTGTCATCCCATCCATTTCAAGATGAACATTTTTTATCTATGCCAATGAATTCATCTTTCTGCAGGTGTGCTCAACATCCCATTAAAGAATTATTTCTGTGCTACCTTTTCATTTCCACTACCTTCAACCATCATGCTCAACCTCATCGGACATTGGTCAATTGACTATCATGCTATTCAATCTAATATGCCACAGTGCCTTTATCTCCGCCTGCACAACGTTACAATCAATTTCTTGCTCCTAGACTGCACTCAGAGATATCACCGAACAATGCTGCTGACAGCAGCGATTCATATAAGTTTGCCGGACAATCGAGGCCAATTTAGGCAAGTTCTTGTACATATTGCACTCGAGTCAATCACCACTCATTCTCTTGCTAGTGCATCTTCCACGTGCCCAAGTCAAAATTTAAAGTGAAACGTTCTTACGAGACCTGGAACGGATACCACTTTATAAACAAGGACCTGTATGACCCATTCAGAACCTTCTCCCGACAACGTCAGTCCTTGTTAAGATGCGCTTTTCTATCTTATTCGCTCTCATCCTCACGGGTGTCTCTGCTACTGGAGTCACGGTTGGACCAAAGAGTACTCTCGTACTCTCAAACACAGACATTTCCCCTGATGGTCACTCGCGCACGTCAGGAAGAAAATAGTTTTCTCTCTCCTCTCCACACTGATACCATTTCTCCAGGGCATCACTTATCAATGAGATACACCCCGGACCAATCATCACGATGAAAAAGGTGATACTGGCTTTTATCTTGTTATTATTCTGAGTACCCACTGAAAATCAAATTTCAGGGCGAGCTGCTTGAAATGAATGTCGTAAATCGATTGAGTAATGAGGACATGATTGTTGGCACGTCTCTTGTAAGTGCAGCGTTCTCTTTTCAGGAATATAAGAAAAGTTTTAATGGGTTTTCTAGCACTGGCATGGAATTTTTCAACATCATACCAGTTTTATGGATGGCACAGAGGGTGTCACTCAGTGTCCCATTGCACCGGGAAACTCATTTGTGTACAAGTTTGGCACCGAGCAAGCTGGAACATTTTGGTACCACTCTCATTTCGGTGAGCTTCTTGTCAGCCTTTCCTTTCGTTGTTAGACTATACGGGTGATGCCTTAGGCGAACAATACTGCGATGGTATCCGAGGAGGCTTGGTTGTCTATGATCCTGAAGACCCCAACCAATGTGAATACGATAGTAAGTTCAAGTCATTTCACATTGATATTCAAACCATCTGACTTGATTTCACAGTTGATGATGGTACGTGCTAAGCCCAAAAATCCATCGTGCCTAACGTTTGCGTAGAGTCCACCATCATTTCCCTGAGCGAATGGTGTGAACCTTAACCTTGTGACCAGCCACTTTCTAACACATTACAATTTGAAGGTATCATGTCTACGCTGTTAGTATTCGGGGTATTGCCTACGCCAACAGCACTCTGATAAACGGTGTGGGGCGGTATGTCGATGGTCCGAAGATTGACTTGGCTGTTGTCAGCGTGGAACAGGGAAAACGCTATCGCTTGCGTCTTATTTCAATGTCTTGTGAACCCAATTTTATCTTCTCTATCGACAACCACGACCTCACTGTCATCGAAGTCGAGGGCACTCCGACCAAGCCGTATACGATAAACACAATCCAGATCTACGCCGGTATGAATGTCGTGTACTAGGTAAATGCTCATCTGATGATACCTCTGGCTTAAGGTCAACGTTACTCGGTCGTATTGAATGCCAGCCAGCCTATTGACAACTACTGGATTCGTGCCCTTCCTAACTCAGGTTGGAACGGCTTGGCAAAAAGCTTCGACGGTGGCATTAACTCTGCCATTCTCCGGTATTCTGGTGCGCCGGCCGAAGAACCAACCACGAGTCAACAGCAAAACAAGGTCGTACTCCAGGAAACAGCTCTGGCGCCATTGGTCCCGACTCCTGCTCCAGGAGAACCTCACGCTGAAGGCGGTGACGACAACATGTTTTTCAATTTCACCTTCAACCCACAGACCAGATTTTTCGAAGTCAACGGTCACTCATTCAATACCACTGGTATTCCTGCTCCCGTGCTGTTGCAGATCTTGGGAGGTTCTCGACCACCCCGTGAGCTTCTACCGGAGGAGACTATCTTCTATGTTGAGCGGAACAGAACTATCGAAGTGAATTTCCCTGCCCTGCCTCTTGGTGGTCCTCATCCCTTCCATTTACACGGCGTACGTTTTCTCATTGGTTTTTGACTCTCGATCCCATTTTTTTTTCTTTCGTTAGCACGCTTTCTGGGTTGTCAAGAGTGCTGACATGGAATACAACTTCATAAACCCCATTATCAGAGACACAGTCAATGGTGGTAAAACTCCAGGTGACACTGTTTCAATTCGATTCACGACTGATAATCCTGGACCGTGGATCTTTCACTGGTACGTTTCTGGTGTTTTATTTCTTGTGTCTTTTTGGTCTGATCGCTCACTTTGCTTTCCAGTCACATTGACTTCCACCTCAGGGAGTAATCATGGATTTTTATCTTTTTCCGTTCATGGTTTTGATCTGACGCTTAGAGGGCTTGCTCTTGTCTTCGCTGAAGCTCCTGAGGATATTGATGGACCTCAAGATAATTGCCCGGGTATGTAACATGAATCTACCTGAATCGATGATCTCCTTAAATCATACAATTTAGGCTCATGGACCGATCTTTGCCCGAACTGGGAGGAACAACCGGAACACGTCAAACATGCCGGTCAGGACGGAGGACATTAAAATGGTCTTCGATTCTTGTGAACTTGCGTTTGAACAGTACCTTGTTTATGCATTTGCGTTCTAGGGGCAAGCCGTTTTTGCGGGGTTCCAAATGGATGCTACTTCATGAAACAAGAAGACACACTACTCTCCGACCAAAGTCCATGTATCGAAGAACTCTACTATGGCGCATTAAATGATCAATATTCCATGGTACAGTACTTGTTATTAATAAGATGATATAGCAAATTTTGGGAAATAGAGTATGTCAGACATGTTGATGTTAGTCCCTGAGACTGGGCCTATAAGCAACTCAGGTTTACAGTCATGGAAGACTACAAGACATTTGCGCACCAGAAGATTTCCATGATAGGGATGAATTAAAAATGAAAGAATAAAAATATATTCTGGGGAATGAGGTCCGAATGAGCCGTCCTTGAATATCGATGACTTCATACAATCACTAGTACCGGATTAGACATTACGAGACAGTACAATTTACGAATATGAATTAAAAATATCTTATGTGATAAACAAAAATGTCCACATGTTAAGCAATTAAGAAAAGTACTGATATAGTCTCAAGAATTAGAATTGGCCAGTTCTTCATGAATTTATAAGTCTAACCATAGTCTCTATTAGGAATACATCAGTCACAGGATTCTGGAGCATCGTCCTATGAAGCGAGGGTGTCAGACTTCATGCAGGAGACCACAGACAATGAGATTTACTTGACGAATGAATGTGACCATATGACATGTGATCCACCCTTTTGCGAACCCAGCACTAGCGTAGGCAAACAGGTACCTCCACTTACGCTTGAATATTTCGTACTTGACATCTGAGGTCAGTGAAGGGTAGTCCTTGACGAGGAGGTCCTGAGTAACACGGGTTTCGAAACGGCGATCCCATTCACGGAGCGTGCGTGGGTAATCTAGATGCCAGTATGAGTCAAATCGCAGTCGAATAGCGTGATCCTAGACCTACGTGCAGCATGATTCTCGACCCCTTCTACTGTGAAACGGCCTTGCGAGCCAATGTTCATACTATCAATCAGCATTGTTGCACTGGGCATGGATGCGTGAGGCCATATGTAGCGGCGTGCAAAGTCTTGAGCTCTAAGTGGTAAACAATTACCAATGATCTCTAGAGTCAGTTTCTAGGACCTACTGATGCTCAGTGTATCTCGATTCTGGAAGGGTCGAAGATGTGATAACAACCACAGCATCTTTCGACTTGAGAGCAAAGTCTACCAGTTGGAAGTAAGTGTCGTAGTACTTCGGGCCAACGTGCTGGACATGCTTCTCATGAAAAAATGTTTATAAAAACACAGATGAGCTGACCTCGATCATCTCAATGGACACATAAGCATCAAAG
>Ga0157365_10000598_pt1 | contig 15591 bp, 12 predicted proteins | sample AttsexASBM3_FD_111478 | JGI IMG/M metagenome (GOLD analysis project Ga0157365, IMG submission 111478) | Fungus gardens microbial communities from leaf cutter ant in Ribeirão Preto, State of São Paulo, Brazil - Atta sexdens ASBM3 | ecosystem: Host-associated > Fungi > Mycelium > Unclassified ... | reverse complement strand
GCTCACGGTAAACGCAATCATATCAGCGTCGTACTCCATGCCCGGGCGACGCCGAGGAGGAACAGGCATGGCAAATGGATTTCGCGTGGTCATCATCGGCGGCGGTGTTGCCGGGATGGAAACGGCGATGACGCTGGGTCGCGGGCGTCACCGCGACATCGAAACCACGCTGATCGACAAGGGCGCCGTGCATTACTGGAAACCGATGCTGCACGAATTTGCAGCCGGCACCGGCGAGGAGTCACGCGACTGCACGACGTTCATTGAAGCAAGCCGCCGCTTTGGCTTCCGCTTCATCCAGAGCTCGCTCAGCAGTGTCGATCGCGAGAAGCACGAGATCCGTCTCGCGAATGACGAATTCATTCCCTACGATATGCTGATCGTCTCGCTCGGTTCGCGTTCGAATGATTTCGGGATTGAGGGGGTGATGGCCAATTGCACCTTCATCGATTCCCTCCCGGATGCGAGTAGCTTCCACGAGAAATTCCGTGCCGCCTTCCGAGATGCTGCTGCGCGCAACACCACACTGGAGGTCGGTATCGTGGGCGGCGGCGCAACGGGTACCCAGCTCGCGGCCGAACTTTGCAGTGCGATCGATCTGGCACCCGGTTACGGCAAGGAGGCCCGTCGCAACCTGCTGCGTCTCTCTCTGATCGAGACCGGCAAGCGCATCCTGCCAGCATTCCCCGAGCGCGTTTCGAATGATGCGCGCAAGCAGCTTGAGGCCCTTGGTGTCAGCGTCCTGACCGAGGCGATGGTGACTTCCGTGGACGAGGCGGGCTTTCACCTCAAGGATGGCCGCATTGTTCCGGCATCGCTGCGAGTCTGGGCCGCTGGCGTGCGGGCCAGCGCCGCCACGGAGCTCTTCGAAGGGCTCGACATCGCTCGCGGCGGGCAGATCGTGGTCAACCATCACATGCAATCGACCCGCGATACGTCGATCTTTGCGTTGGGCGACTGCGCGCGAATCAATGACTCCCCGCTTCCCGCCACCGCTCAGGTTGCACGCCAGCAGGGGATCTATCTCGGTCGGGCGATTCCGATCATCGCGCAGGGTCGCGAGCCCTCGACTTTTGTTTACCGCGACCGTGGTGCCGTTGTATCGCTGGGTGACTATAATGGATGGGGCATGGTCGGTTCCTCGACGAGCTTTGGAGGCGGTCTCCTGCGCGGGTTGGCACCAAGATGGCTGCATGATCTGATCTTCCGTCAGCATCAGATCGGCGTCATGGGGCTGGCGCGGGGAACAGCAGCGTTCCTTAAAGCCCATTTGAACCCGACCCGGCCCCGTCTGGACAAATAACACCCGATCAACGGTAGTCTCGCGTCATGCCTCTTCAGCGATCACAATCTCTCCCCGCCCCCGAAGCAGAGCGCCTCGACGCGCTGGTAGGCGCCCTGCAGGCACAAGGCTATGCCTTCGAGCGTGGACCCGAAATGCGCTCGTTTCTCCAGGCCTTTGGCTTCGAGGACTGGGAGCGCTTCGCTGAAAGCTGGCACCGGCTCGGTCTTGATCGCTACATGGCCGACGGCGGTCGCTACCGTAAGCGGCGTTATGCGACCTACGCGCTTGCTGGTGGCCGCATCGATCGCAAGCGCCATCAGCCCCACTATCAGAGCCGTGATTACAACCTGCTCAATGGCGGGATAGAACGCTGGTTCGGACCGATCGAGGATGCCATCGCCAGCCATCCGGTGATGCTGTCCATTCTCAATGCCGCCCATTTACTCGCGTTGCGCATGACGCCCGCCTCAACCCAGCCCGATAGCTGGCACGCGGAGGTGCACCAGTTCCGTATCGAGGCGCAAGCCGGCAATCAGGGGCGCCCCACCCCTGAAGGGATGCATCGCGACGGTGTAGACTGGGTGTTCGTCCTCATGGTGAGCCGAGAGAATGTGGCGTCCGGTGTCACCACCATCCATGACGACCACAGGCGCGAGATCGGGTCCTTCACACTGGCTTCTCCACTCGATACAGCCCTCGTGGACGATCATCGTGTCTTTCACGGAGTGACGCCTGTTGAGCCTATCGACCCGGCACGTCCTGCGTATCGTGACGTACTGGTCGTGACGCTGCGTCACGCGTAAGAAGCAGGACATCCACAAAGTCCGGCGAGTCGGCGCTGAACAAGAATGAAAGACAAGTCGATGCGTTTACCCCAGGCTCTGGTGCATGCTGCGCTTGTAAGCACGGTTTTCTGCAGCCTCATGGGCCAGTCCGCCTGGGCGGGAGCCCATCGCGCCACATCCCAGAACAGCGCTGGCCCGCATCCCGTGACTCTCTCGAGCCTGCCTGGAACAAACCTGGATCACGAAGCGCGCGAACTGAATGCTGCCGATCTCGCCGATGCTGCCAAACACGATGACCAGCCCGTGGTACTCGTCGCATCTGCCCCGCTCTCGACGGACAAATCCGATATGGCTCTGTTCGTGCAACTGCAATCCGCGCGGCTTTGCGGCTCCGCAGGATGCTCGACCTCGGTCTATCTGAGACACAAGGGTGGCTGGAAGCTGGTTCTCGATTCGGTTAGCGGTGCCATCTCGGTTCTCCCGAGCCGTCACAATGGGATGCACGACTTGCTGATCGACAAGAACGACCGCTGGACATGGAACGGCACGACTTATCAGGATGGGGCTCCTGCCCCTGTGCCACAGAAGGCAGCGCCCAAAAAGACTGACGACGCGCCGAAGAAAAAACTTCTGCGCGGCTGAAGAGCCTGATGCATTTTTTGAGGCTGGAGCGGGTGAAGGGAATCGAACCCTCGTATGAAGCTTGGGAAGCTGCCGTTCTACCATTGAACTACACCCGCACGGCGCCCCTTTTAGCGCAGCCGCAAACGCGTTGCAATGTCTCTCCCCCTGTTGACGAAGCATCATCGCTTTGCGCATAGTCGCAGCCGTCAAGCGCTCCGACGAGCGATTGACCCTCGCGATTTGAAAGGCCGGATTGCGGCGAGGCTAAACAACAGCGCTAAAGAGGCCCGGGATCCATCACATCCCAGGTTTTCCACGGCCAGAATCGCACCTTCATCTCCCGGTGCATTTTGGAGTGTCTTCCCCATGACAGACCACAGCTACGGCCCCTCGACCCGCCTGCTCCATCAGGATGTCAGCCGAACGGAACATGGTGAAACCAGCGAGTCCATCTTTCTTACTTCCGGCTTCGTCTATGAAAGCGCCGAACAGGCCGCTGCCACCTTCACCGGTGAAGTAACCCATTATCAATATTCGCGCTTCGGCAACCCGACCACCGACGCCTTGCAGGCGCGCCTCGCCCTGCTCGAAGGGGCAGAAGCCTGCATCGTCACTGCAAGCGGGATGGGCGCCGTTTCCTCTGCGCTGCTGTCACATCTGAAGCAGGGCGATCGCGTCGTTGCCTCGCGGGCGCTTTTCGGTTCCTGCTACTGGATCGTGACGACGCTCCTGCCGCGATATGGCATCGAAACCGTTCTGGTCGATGGCGATGACTGGGCAGGCTGGGAAGAGGCACTCGCCACTCCCGCCGGCGCGGTTCTGATCGAGAGCCCCTCGAACCCCATGTTGGACGTGCTCGATATCGAGCGCATCGCCACTCTGGCACACAAGGCCGGCGCGCTTTTGATGGTCGATAACGTCTTCGCATCCCCAGTGGGGCAGAAGCCGCTCGAACTCGGCGCAGACGTCGTGCTCTACTCCTGCACCAAGCATATTGACGGCCAGGGACGCGTGCTGGGCGGGGCGGTTCTCGGCCGCAAGCAGTGGATCGAAGAGGTACTCCAACCTTTCACGCGCAATACCGGCAATGCACTTTCCCCGTTCAATGCCTGGGTACTTCTCAAAGGGCTCGAGACCTTGCCGCTCCGCGTCAATGCCATGGCGTCCAATGCAAGCGCCGTCGCGCATTTCCTGGAAAATCAGCCGGGGATCAAGCGCGTGTCCTATCCAGGGCTCGCCTCGCACCCGCAGCGCGCACTTGTGGAAAAGCAGATGAGTAATGGGGGTTCGCTGGTGGCGTTCGAGGTCGAGGGCGGGAAAGAGGCGGCCTTCCGCTTCATGAATGCGTTCAGGCTTATCGCCATTTCGAACAATCTTGGCGATGCCCGCTCACTGGCGACCCATCCTGCAACGACCACCCATTCCAAGGTCGCCGCAGAGGAGCGCGCGCGCCTCGGGATCACCGATGGCGCTATCCGCCTTTCGGTCGGGCTTGAAGATAGTGCAGATCTGATTGCTGATCTTAAACGAAGCCTTGCTGCGCTGAATGGCTGATTGCCTTTAGCGCGACCCTGAGCCTACAAGGCGGGCATGTCGTCCCAGAAACCCGCCCCACCCCGCCTTGTTGCTGACCCGGATGCAAGCTTCGCCGAGGCCATCGAAACCGCGCCGCGCTACGAGGCCACGACACGCGATATCACCGTTTCCGTACGCAGCTTCTGGCTGGAGGACCAGTCCCAGCCAGAAGAACACAGCTATGCCTGGGCTTATCATGTCCGGATCGAGAATGGCGGAGACGAGACGGTCCAGCTCCTGAGCCGGTCGTGGGAAATCACGGATGGGCGCGGCAAGACGGATCATATCCATGGTGATGGCGTGGTCGGCGAGCAGCCCATTCTCGTTGCCAGCGAGATCTTCGAATACACCTCAGGGGCGGCACTTCCCACACCATGCGGCTTCATGCGCGGTGTTTACCACATGATCGTCCCTGCGACATCGGAGCGCTTCGAGGTCGTCATTCCACCGTTCAGTCTGGATAGCCCTCATCGTCTAGGTCTCGTTCACTGACGACGATACGTCCGCGCCCTGCAATCTTGGCTTTGTAAAGGGCCTGATCCGCGCGCTCGAGTGCATCGGACCAAGCTTCCTCAGGGCTCATTCTGGCGATGCCAGCGCTGCACCCAACGCTCAAGGTACCTATCTTGGTTTCGAATGGGACGTCACTCAGAGCGCCCAGCAAGGTGGCGATACGCGCTCTGGCGGCCGCGAAGTCTCCCTGTATGACAATCAGGAACTCCTCTCCGCCATAACGGCCGATGATCTCCTCCTGATGCTTCGCGCGCAGTAGGCGCGCCCCGATACCCGCGAGAATCTCGTCACCAATCACGTGACCGAAAGTGTCGTTGATCGATTTGAAATGATCAACGTCCAACAGTGCCAGGGTCGCAAAACGTGTGCTCGACCTGACATCGAGACGAGACAGTCGCTCCAGAAGACGCGACACGCTCGCCTCAGCGGTGCGACGATTCATGAGGCGCGTGAGGCCATCCTGACGCGCCTGCTGCTCGAGCGCGTGCTGGGCCGCCCGCATCTCGATCGTACGTTCATTGACCAGAGCCTCAAGCCGATGCTGACGCTTGAGGAGATAACGAAAACGCAGATGGGTAAAAGCATAAGGCAGCGCTACCACACTCAAGGTGTAGAGCATGATCAGCGGCCACGTGGTCCACCAGGGCCGCTGCATACGGATTTCGAGTGTGATCGGGGGGGAGATCAGATTACGGTTATCGTTCAATGCCTGGACAACGAGGCGCGAATGTCCCGGAGGCACGAAATTATAGCGAATCTCGCCCGTGGTGGTCGTGATCCAGTTCTGATCGACACCTTCCAGCCTGTAACGAAAATAGGTTGTATTCGCGAGGGCGGTATTGAGCGTACCCAGAGTGACCATGAGCGGATCGCGGCTAAACGGAACCGCCTTCTCTGGCAGAAGATGGTCGCCAAGCGCTACGCGTATGAAGACAGGATCGAGCGTCTGTCGCTCGAATAGGCGTTCAGGATGCAATAGATGCGAAACGCCTCGGCTCGTTGCGACCCAGATTGAGCCGTCCTCATCCTCGGAGAGGCCCTGCTGATTGATATTGGAAGAGAGCAGCCCGTCATCACGGGTCATCCTGATCCATTCGAGCCCGTTATAAACCGCGAGCCCGTTTTCAGTCCCGACCCACAGGCGGTGCCGCTTATCCCAGAGCAGGCTGAAAATGAGCTCGGAACCAACGCGATCTGCCCCGATCTGCTCAATTCGGCTGATCCGGTTTCCGTCCAGTACCAGATGCATCAGCCCGTTCTTGGCCCGAATGCCGCCAATCCAGAGATCATCCCTGGAGCTGAAGGTCATGGCCATCGGAATGAAGTCTTTTGCATTCGGCCACTCGGTCAGCACCGACACCCACGCCCCGTCGGCGTCGCGCCGATAGAGAGAGGCACCGATCACGGCCCATGGCGTATCGTCAGCACGCAAGGCAAGCGTGCGCGCCATTTGCGAGACAGTCTTTCCGTCACGTCCATGAATGGGCTTTGGCTGGGCCTCCACTGCCTCTCCCAGCGAGTAGATCCCGGCATCGGACGCAATCCATAAGAGATGAGAGCGACGGGAGAGAGCCAACGCAACAACACGGTCCAGCGCGATCTGCCGATCGCAGTGTGAGGACGTCCGCTCCACCTCGCAATGCAGCAGGAATTGATCATCGACAGGGGCCCAGAAAGAATGTCCTGAGTCTTTTAAGGCGAAATAGTAGTTACCGCCTCTCAGAGCACTTCCGATAACGTGCTTATCGACTGGATACATGCCCTGGCCGGAGAACAGCAATTGATATCCGCTGAACGGTAAGACCGACCAGACATAGCGTATGTGCTGAGGCTCGAGATTTTCCAGACTCCCCCAGCCAACGAGCTTGTCGAGCTCAACAAGATCCTGTGCCGTCCAAAGCTGACGGTTTCGATCGATAAACGCGAACAGAATGTCCTGCTCCCGGCCGAGATCGTGATTGAGATAGCTCCAATAAGACCCATTGAATGAACGCAGGCTGTCGCCATCGAAAAAAATCTGCGCATCCTTCCAACCCAGCGCAAAGGTTGCTCGATTTCCATTCAACGGCAGATCGACGGACCAGTTGATAGGCGCCGCATTGAAATGGCCCAGAGCATCCGGTGAGAAAAGTTCACGACCATCACTGTAATAGAGTGCCGCATCCGACGGACCTGGAGAGGGTTGAGGATTTCGCATTCCTGGGGGCGCGCGAAAAACTGTGTTTCCGGCAAAATCTCGCAGAATGCCGTCAGCGTGGGAGGCCACAAATGTCCGATAGCCGAGTTGGTAGACGTTCCCGTCTGCTCGGCGGAAGCGGGGTGTTCGGTCGCAAACGAGATCGTATCGGGACTGCAAGACGCAGGCGTGCAGTCCCGAAGCGTCGAGCACCGAGATGTCTCGGTTATCCACGAAGATATTGCTGATCGCGACCAAGCCCCTTACGTGTAAGTGCTGGAAACTCAGGACATCGGGGGAGGTACGCGCACTGGTCCTCAAGGTCGACAGGTAGATTTCGCCTCCCTTGAGAATGAATAGATGGCCATCATATGAAGGGCGTATGATAGAAACGTGCGCTGCGCCACCTAGGAATTCGAGAGACCTGATGGGATAAAAGCGCTTGCCCGAATAAAAATAAGCAGATCGCAAGGTGGATACGTAAAGGTATCCAAGGCGGTCTTGCGCCATTCGAAATATATAGGCGCTATCGATCCCATCTTCTTGAGCGAAACGCCGCATCTCCAGAGATAAATCGTCTGCGTGGCATTTGCCAGGCGCATAGACAGCCATGACGAGCAAAAGCCCCGACAACGGGGACAATACGGCCCGAGGCAGACCTGAGAGCGAAACAGACAAAGACCCGCTGCGCTCAAGCATGGCGCGCAAAAAGGTGGCCACCAAATGATAGCGAGTGGCCCCTTTTTTATATGCGCTGGTCAACAACGGAATAATTACACAATCCTCGAGGCAGGGGCGCTATCCGCCCTTGGGCATCCTAGGATGATTTCCTCGTTTGGTCGTTAAAAACACGCAAGTTCAGCCAAGGTTAGCGATGCAATTGCCATAATGGCCACAGGGGTCGACTGTCTGACCCTTGTCGGGGCGGGGGCCGGTGAGCGAGATCGTTGGCTGAGCGGCGCGAACCTGATGCGCGGGACCAGCTGAGGCCTGTGTGATCGTGCCAGCGGCATTCACCGCGCCGATGAGAACAAAAGCGGAAAGAGCGCGAGCGGCAAAAGCGGAAATGGTCATTGGGGTGTTCCATTCAATATTGCGAGCGTGAGTGCTTGCCCAATGAATGAAACAATCAAGCGACGCTGTCTTGCGCCGTTATCGAATGTTATTGTGGTAGAGTCATAATCTATACAAATGTTCTATAGTACATAAATAAATATTCTATTCTCTGTTATCGTAAAATTAACATTTAACTTAGAATCATACAGCCACGACCGTATCGGTTCTCCCATCATCTGATCAATATTGATTCAAAAGGTTGTTTTTTTATGATAAATTAACTGTTTACTGAGGCAAATCGACCCCGGTTTCGCCAGCCCCCCTGAGCGAATCAGACCGATCTAACAGAAAGACGGACGCAGCATGACCCACATAATGAGCTAACGCGAATTTGGTTTGAAATAACGTGATAGATGCGCGAAGATAACACGCGCTCTGGGATTTCTTGTGTGACGCAGACGGTTCTTCACAAGCAACCTCGCCCGGACATTCTCGACTAGGGTCTTCTCATTATGAGTAACGTTTCCACTTCCGCGCCAGCGCAGACAAAGCTTCCGCTGGTAGGAAAAATGATGTTGGCAGCCATCCTCGCTGCCGTTGCCGGCCTGATGTTCGGCCTTGATATCGGCGTGATCTCCGGTGCGCTCGGATTCATTGCCAAGGAATTCCAGGCGAGCGATACGGCCCAGGAATGGATCGTCTCCTCCATGATGTTCGGAGCCGCTCTCGGCGCGCTCGTTGCTGGCCGTCTTTCCTACGGACTCGGCCGCAAGAAAGCCCTGGTGCTCAGCGCCGCCCTGTTCATGCTCGGCGCCATTTGCTGCGTTCTCGCCCATTCGGTCAGCCTTCTGATCGTGGCGCGCGCCATCCTCGGCCTCGCCATCGGCATCGCGAGCTTTGTTGCACCGCTCTATATTTCGGAAGTCGCTGACGAACAGCATCGTGGCAGCCTCATCTCAGTGTATCAGCTGATGATCACGATCGGGATCTTGCTGGCCTTCATTTCCGATGCCCTGTTTGCTTATGCAGGGGCCTGGCGCTGGATGCTCGGGATCGTCGCTGTTCCAGGCGCAATCTTCCTTGTCGGTTCGCTCTTCCTTCCTGACAGCCCGCGCTGGCTCATGCTGCGCGGACGTCATGATGACGCCCTTGAAACCCTGTCGACACTGCGCGCCACGCGCGAGGAAGCAGAGAGCGAGATTCGTGACATTCAGGCGAGCTTGAAAGAGAAGCAGCGCGGCTTTTCGCTGTTCCTCGAGAATCCGAATTTCCGCCGCTCGGTGATGCTGGGTATCGGCCTGCAGATTGTTCAGCAGCTCACCGGCATCAATATCGTGATGTATTACGCGCCGCGTATTTTCGAAGTCGCCGGGTTTGGCCAGGACGGTCAGATGTGGGGCACCGCAATCGTGGGTCTCGTCAACATGCTGGCCACATTCATCGCCATTGGTTTTGTCGATCGCTGGGGCCGTCGCCCAATGCTTGTCGCAGGCTTTGCCATTATGGCGGTTGGCATGGGCGCTTTGGCGGTTCTTCTGTCCTTCGGGCAGGATTCCAGCACTATGATGCATTACCTTGCCGTGGCGGTCCTGCTGCTCTTCATAACCGGCTTCGCCTTCTCGGCAGGTCCGCTCATCTGGGTCCTGTGCGCCGAAGTTCAGCCGCTCCAGGGACGTGATTTCGGCATTGCCTGCTCAACCTTCACCAACTGGATTGCCAATATGGCGGTGGGTGCGACCTTCCTGACGCTTCTTGGCACCCTCGGTGCGTCACACACCTTCTGGCTCTACGCTGCGCTGAATGCGGTCTTCATCCTGGTGACCCTGGCTTTCGTACCCGAGACGCGCGGGGTCACGCTCGAATCCCTTGAGCGCAAGCTCAATCTCGGAACGCGACTTCGCGATATCGGTCGCTGAGGCGCCCCTTCCCTGACGGGAAACGGAGACAAGGCCCTGCGGGAAACTGCAGGGCCTTTTTTCTTGTCTTGACGTTCATCCGACAAATCCGCATTCCCTGAGCATCATGCGTATTGCTGCCATCCTCCTCGCCGCCGGTTCCGGTCGCCGCTTCGCTGATGCCAGCGCTGCGCCCGCCTCTGGTCTCGCTGCCCTGCCGAAGCAGTACATGCTTCTCGGTGGCAAAACCGTCATTCGTCATGCGGCCGAAGCCCTGCGTGACCATGTCACCCTCATTCAACCCGTCGGCGACGACCCTATGCTGTTGCAGGCGCTGGACGGCATAGAGACACTTCCTCCCGTAGCGGGCGGCCGTGAGCGTCAGGACAGCGTGCGTGCCGGGCTCGAAGCTCTGGCTGCTCTGCCTGAGCCGCCTGATCTCGTGCTGGTCCATGATGGTGCACGCCCCTACGTGCCTGCTGACGTCATACGCACTGTACTCAAGGCTCTTGATACCACGCCAGGCGCCATCCCGGCTGTGGCGGTAGCGGACACACTCAAGCGTGGACGCGACGGTCTGGTCGATACCACAGTCTGTCGGGACTCCCTGTGGCGCGCGCAAACACCGCAAGGGTTCCATTTCCCGCTCCTTCTCGATCTGCATCGCACCCATAAGGGCCCGGTTACGGACGATGCGGCGCTGCTGGAAGCCGCTGGCCACCCCGTGGCACTCGTCCAGGGTGCAGAAGACAACATCAAACTCACCCTACCGGAGGATCTCGTGCGCCTGGAACGTCTGCTCGGCTCGACCCCACTCCCGCGCACCGGCCTGGGCTATGATGTGCATGCTTTCGAAGCCGGACGTCCGCTAATCCTGTGCGGCATCACCATTCCCCATGACCGTGGCCTCGCAGGTCACTCCGATGCGGATGTAGGCATTCACACGCTTTGCGATGCGATCTATGGCGCTTTGGCCGAGGGGGATATCGGTCGCCACTTCCCCCCGACAGACAACGAGTGGAAGGACATGGATTCGGCGCGCTTCCTCATCCATGCGGGTGAGCGCATCCGTCAGCGCGGGGGCATGCTGATCAACGCAGACGTGACCCTCATCTGTGAGCGCCCCAAGATCGGACCACACGCGCAGGCCATGCGTGAACGCCTTGCCTCGCTGCTCCAGGTCGACGTGGACCGTATTTCGGTCAAGGCAACCACCTCTGAGCGCCTTGGCTTTACGGGGCGCGAGGAAGGCATCGCGGCAACAGCCGTGGCAACCGTTCTGGTGCCCTGAGCCCGGCTCATGACCCACTGAAAAAAGCCCGGCTAAAAGCCGGGTTTTTCATTGGGCAACGCGGGTTATAGCGCGTGTTTCCAGAAAAGTAGTTTGCCCCCCCTCGCACTTGGAGCGATACGCTCACACGGTCGAAGGCAATGACTGGCTTGTTCAGCCTTTAATCGCGCAGATCACGACAATCACCGGCGTGGCTGCGAGGACCAGCCAGACATTCTGTACACATTTCGCAACGAAATGCGCAGAACGGACCTTGAAGGGAGTGCGACGAGTGAGAATTTCAGCAACGATATTCTCATCCAGAACGTTCTGAATACGAGAGGACATGCCTGATCCTTACGCCAGTTGATCTGATTACCGAATCAGTACTAGATCGAATTCGATCCATTTTCCAGTAACCAATGGTCACCGAATGTGATGACCTTGCCAGACTGGATCTAGGCGGCAATCATGGCGAAATCATGCCCCATTTGGCGCCTTTTCTTGCGATAGCGCAAGAAAATGTAAGGCATGGTCGATGTCGATACCCGTACGCTCGATCTCCTGCAAAAGCGCATCATCCTCACCCCATTGAGCCATCTGGTGGCGCTCTTCCACGCTCGCCATATCGCTGGCCTCCTTGGCTTGCATCCATCCTTCTGCCAAGCCAATCGCCAAAATCAGGCTCCCGGTGGCGGGCGCTCCTATGGCCGCGCAGGTAAGGGCTGAGTCGTCAAAACGCTCCAGAGCCTTGCGGCAGACTTCCTGCAATTCCGGCGCCACTGTGAGCGGTAGCAGACTACGGGTGACCTCCGGCATGATCCCGTGACGTGCGGCGAAACGCTGCAGCACCGGATCAAACAGCGCATCCTGCTCGCGTCCCAGACTGCCGGTAGCTCTGTAACAGAGCAGATCGCTCTCCCCATACGCCATGAGCTGTCCGATGATCTGCGCGCGGTCAGGTGCTACGCGCTCGATCTGGGTGCCCGCCATCTGCGTCAATGGCAAGGAGGTTGTCTGGAAGGCCGATCCGGGGGGGATGCTGCGCCACTCCTCGGCAACAGCCTCGGCGAGCGCCAGCGTCCCGAGAATCAACCTGTTCCCGCCTGGAAGGCGAAAACTGCGCCCATCGAGGCAGACCTCATACCCCTGAGGAACATCGACGGGCACGAGGCTGACCTCTTTCCAAAAACGCCTGATGGACTGGCTCAATGGAGGATCCCCAATCCATGCAGCAATTCGGAAGCCTGGGAGTGCTTCTTGGGCTCGGCTGCGGGTTCTCCTGCGACATTCTCACGCGCCTTGGTGAGCAGATCCGGACAGTGATCAGGCTGGCTGCCCCCTATGGTGATCTCAAAACGCCCACCGGCATTGGCCTCCTGATGGGCCTTGGGGGAATCGAGCGTGCCCGTCACGACCACTGGCGTCGAGGCTCCGGTTCCACCGAACCCAATGCGTGGCAGGAGATGAAGATCGAGCGTGCCGTCAGCGAGGCCATAGCTCCCCTGACCAGAGAGGCTCAACGCGCCTGCCTCCATCCCGATCGTGTCGAGCTGCGCCCGACCAGAGGCAAAAGCGGCGTGAAGACCGAGGCAGCGCACACCAAGATCTCCATGCGTCATGAGGGAGCGCGCCGCATCGCCGAGATATGGCCCGAGATGACTGGCCGCAATGGAACCTCCGACCATGGAGAGCCCGAGATGCCCGTCCAGGCTGGTCATGAGTGCCGCCTTTGTTTCCCCCTCGGCCTGCAACTGACCGACGAGCATCAGCGGTCCGCGAAACAAATCGGGCAGGCCGAGCAGGTTCTGCGCCAGCGTTGCCGGGAAAAGGAGCGGAGAGAGCGTCAGGCTGAGCCGCGCGGGCGTAACAGCCATATCATAGCGCGCCTCACCGGAGAGGGTCATGCCATTCCCGCTCCCGTGGATTGACTGAATCGTAAGATGCCCCTCCCCGAGCAGGAGGGTTGCAGAAATCCCGGTATAATCGGCCTGATTGAAACGCAGTGTCTCCGCGCTGATCGCCAGATTGCCGCTGCCGCCGTGAAGGAAAGCGCGCCAATCGAATCCAGACAGTCCTGGAAGCTTGCCACTCTCTGAAGGCCCCGAAACCTGTGCCGCAGCACCAGAGGTCCCCTGCCCCGCGCCCAGTATCGGCAGGGGGAGGACCGTTGATTGTGCAGGTGCGGCAGTAGAGGATTGTGTAGCCGAGGGTCGGCCGGGGGATGCACTGTTGGTTCCAGCACCGGTCGCGGTCTTGTTCGACGTGACTTCTGCTGGCTTCCAGAGTGCGCCCAGCGAGTCGAGATCCAGATGCGCAAAATGCAGCGATCCCTGAAGGGCCGTCAACAGCGGTGCGGAAGCGGCCAGGGTGAGCTCACCAGTCATTTCATGGCTCTGGAAAGCGAAAGCGTCGATCTTGAGCGTTCCCTCCCGGTCGCGGGTCAGCCCACCCTTTAGGGACAGGTCGTGTAGCGTGGCCTGATGAATCGTCAGACTGCGTGCCTCTCCCTGAAGTGCAAGCTGGGTCTCCGGCGCGCCAACTTGCCCAGTCACATGGGCCTTCAAACCGCTCGAAGCGGCGAGCGCCGTCGAGTCTCGCAGATCTGCAGAGACCGTGAGCGGGGTCTGTAGTCCCGTCTGCCACGCAGTACCTGCCTGGGCCAGCGTTCCGAAACTTCCTTGAAGGGCCAGCCCCGAGGCCGCGCCCTGCAAGGTCGCGCTAACAGTCAGAGCCGAAGACAAGGTATCGGCGTCAGCGTGGAGTGCGGACACTGAAACACCCTGCCATGGGGGCGCAGCGCCGAGATGGATATGAAGATGGTTGACCCCCAGACGGGACAGGGAAAATGCGGGTCCGGAATCCGCTTTCCCGGCGTCCGGCTTTTGCGGATCAGCGTCATAGAGGCCGATCTCGCCGCCTATTCCCTGCAAATCGGGCAGATTCGCGTTCGGAAACAGGGATTCAGCATCCTTGAGAGACGCCATCTCGCCGCGCAAAACACCGGAAAAACCCCGCAAATGGCGCGTATCGGTGATCTGTCCGTCGAAATTGAGCCAATCCTGCTGCTTGCCGTCCTTGCCCAGCGTCGCCCCAAGGCTCAGCGCCCAAGGCGGGTTGGCACCCTGAAGAAGGGTAAGCGGCCCGACATGGCCATTGATCCGGAAAGGCGTATCACCACGACGCCCATGGAGATCGAGATACGGCGCTGACGACGCCAGACCATCGAACTCGGCATGATCGACCAGAATCGCCCCTCCATGATGGGCATATCGGTCATCCAGCGAAAACGCCATCTGATCGAGGCGCGCCGAACCAAGCTTTACCCCCCAATGGGCGGACGGATGAGACGTCCCGGCGGAACCGGCAGAGGCGGGAGCAGGCTCAGGCTTGAAGTCCCAATTGGCCAGCCCGGCCTCGTTTCGATGAAGCCTGACCGCACCACGGAGCATAGTAAGGTTTTCGAGACGGATCTCCCGCCACAGAAGCGGCATGAGCGCGACAGAAGCCCGAATATCGCGGGCCTCGATCATAGGCTGCGACGCGCCTCCACCCTGTGCTGTGGGCAGATCGGAAAGTGTGACCTGATGCGCGCTGATGCTCGGCCAGGGAAGAATCCCGACCGAAAAGCGCGCCATCGTCAGATCACGGCCAGTCTGACGTTTGACCGCGGTGATGACGTCCTGCTTCAGGTTGGAGCGGTCGACAAGGATATGGGCCGAAACAGCCAGACCTGTCGCCAGCACCAGAATAACGATCAGCGCCGCAGTCAGTCGCTTCATTTCCTGCCTCCCTTGCCCCCGATACGCTCAGGTTTGGGCGTATCACCCGCCGTGAAACCGAGATCCTTGAACGTGTCGCGCATATGAGGCGGCAGCGGCGCCGCCACGCGCAGCCGGCCACCCGCCGGATGAGGGAAGTCGAGCGCACGCGCATGAAGATGCAGACGATCGATGAACCCCTCCATATGCGCGGCCTTGCCGCCATATTTAGGGTCGCCCAGAATTGGTGTGCCTAGTGTCTCGCAATGAACGCGCAGCTGATGCGTGCGCCCGGTCAGCGGCTTCAGCGCCAGCCAGGACAGGCGCTTGCCCGCAGCATCGACCACTTCATAATCGGTCTTTGCCACCACGGCGTCTTCATCGTCACGTGTGGCGGCGATCATGAGCGCGCCATTACCGGCACCGAGTTTGGCCAGAGGCTGATCGATGACGCCGGTTCCCGGCATGGGACGCCCGACAACAATGGCCCAATAGGTCTTTTCGACATCGCGCCCGCGGAACGCGGCTGCCAGCTTGGCCGCAACACCGGGGGTACGCGCCAGAAGCAGAAGCCCGGACGTATCGCGGTCGATACGGTGCACGAGGCGCGGTCGGTCGGATAAATCGCCACGCAAACCGTCCAGCATCATG
>Ga0157365_10000597_pt1 | contig 15592 bp, 9 predicted proteins | sample AttsexASBM3_FD_111478 | JGI IMG/M metagenome (GOLD analysis project Ga0157365, IMG submission 111478) | Fungus gardens microbial communities from leaf cutter ant in Ribeirão Preto, State of São Paulo, Brazil - Atta sexdens ASBM3 | ecosystem: Host-associated > Fungi > Mycelium > Unclassified ... | reverse complement strand
CCGCGCACAGGAAAGACCAGAGCTCGTCGACATTGGTAATGTTGGGAGCCAGACGGCAACCGATCCCGATAATGGCAATATCCGACGTTTTGCTACGCGACATGGTGTAACTCTGATCCTGCTCTGAGTGCCGAAGGAGAAAGCACAAGGCTCATTCCCTGTTTGAGTTATCGAAACATTTCGATACAAAAATAGACTAATCCTGGGTGTTCTGGGACCGCGCGAAGGCGTCAGAAAGTCTTTCGCGGTCTATCCGACCGTCGATTGACCACGGAATATGATCTACGGACATGACACGCACAGGCGGCAGCGTGGGATAAAAAGCCCTCAGCCCCTGCGCCAGACGCTCCGCATCGAACCCCTTCGACGAGGCCAGGGCAATATTGATCCTCGTACGCCCTGTTTCATCCAAAGAGAGAAAGCTCCCGAGTTCACGCAGACCCAGCAGGTCCCGCGCAATATCGTCTACAATACCAAGATCGAATTTCTCACCGCCTATCGATACAAGATCGTCCACGCGTCCGGTGATACAAAGCATGCCATCCGCACTGACATGTCCACGATCGCCCGGATAGAACCATCTATCCGAAAAACGTCGTGCCTTTCCCGAGCCGGCATCGATATACTCATCCAGCAGTCCAGAGCTTCGAATTCTGACGATCCCCTCCACACCGTGAGAAAGAGGCTTGTCATACGCATCGACGATCTGCAGCGTAACCCATGGCAAGATCATGCCGACCATAGTGTCGGCGCTGAAGTAGGCTGCATTTCCCAGCGCAAGTGCGCCGCATTCATCGGCACCATAAGCCGAGATGACGTTAGGCGTGAGTTTCGCAATTGCCCTATCACGCAATACCTGATTGAGACGCCCACCGGTTACGATGAGCTTGAGTGTATCCAACGGCTTCATACCAGGGGGCAGCACTTCAAGAATGTGAGCCAGATGACCTGGCGTCACGACCGCAACGGTCGGTATCTTGCGTGCAATCAGAATACCGATATCGGTATGGCTGACAAAATTCAGAGGCGATCCTGCGCAGAGCCCGGTGCACCCGACGATAAATCCGGTCAACGAAATCACACCGATGGTCGACAGGATATGAGGATGGGTGGCCGCCACGGCACTGAGTGACTGATCCTGAAGGATCATATGTGTGATCGCCATTTCCGCCTGGCGGAAAGTCATGGCAAGTACACGCCGCTCCGCATCAGTACCTGCAGCAATTGCATAGCGACACACGGCATCGTAATCGATCGCCAGATTGCATCGTTCGGCCGGCGCCTGCGTGACGCGTGAAAACCAGGCTTCGTTGATTTCCAGCACCTGGATTTCCTGCAGGGACAATCCCCCCATGGAAATGACGACATCAGGCTCCAGAAGCTGGACATCTCTTAGAAATGTCGGGTTCGAGCTCTCCGGCAGAGACGCACTGGCTAGCCCGAGCGAGGCGAGAGATAGGATAAGAACCCAGTGCCAGTACAGATTGCCGCAATGAATCCCGACCAGACGGGGATCCACTTCCCTGAGCTTGCCCAGAGCCTGGGTAACCGCAGTGACATCCCTGTCCAGCTGCCCGAAAGTCCAGTCTTGCGCCAGACTGTCGAAGGCAAGGGATTGCGGGTTTTGCCGAGCGTGACGCAGGGCCATGACATGAAACATAGACAACAATCCCTAAATACAAACGGGGCGGCTACGAAAGCCGCCCCGGGTTCCCTTGCGAACAGGACCCGTTAGACAGTACGAAACTCAGCCCACCTGAGCTCCAAAAAGCTCAGTTGGCGGGGCTTGAACAAGATATGGCCCCCCTGCCAATACTTCGATCGCCACAATACAAACCGCATCGGATTGACGATCGCTCAGGTCCAGCATCGCAGCTCCGGTGGTCCATCGTTGATGACCATCCTCAATATTGGACCAACCTTCAAGCGTTTCATTGTGAAGATGATCGGCCATATAACGTGTCCTGTCGGCTTCCCATATCTGGATATCTCCAATCAACACACCCAGACGGCGCCTGTCGTCATGAAACGGTCCAACGACATCAGATGGCCGCGATACCCGCGAGACAATACGCACACGCTTCGCATCCGGCGGTAGCATAAAAACACTTGATCGGTTGACGACACGCATCTTGCGCATAACGCGACCGCTCTCATCAATCAGATGCAGATCGGGATCTTCGGTAACTTCCGGCATCTGCACTGTCTGTCCCAGATTGAGAAAAGCAGCACGATGCGTAAGCGAGGCATGCAAGGGTTCCACAAAACCCCGATCAACACGCAGAGATGCCGCGGCATTATCTTCCCATGTGTTTTCTGACGCATTGAGAAGATGTACGACTGCACCTGGCTGGGCAAAACGCTTGCGATCGCCAGTATCCAGATAGCTTTCGCTCAGCGCGCCATCGGCCCAGAGAATAGAATGCGCATCGGTTTCAACATGATAGTAGTCGAAATGCGTGATCGTACGATCATAATAGATGCTGCGACCGTTCACGAGCATACGAGCCGGCACGAAGGCTCCGTTGAGATACATGGCATGTTCGGGTGTCACGAGCAGGTCTTTGTGCGGCACACCCTCGCTCAAGGCATTACGCAGGATACGTACCGGGTAACCAGCTTCGTCATCATCGAGCCATGTTCTGACAATTGTCGAGCGATGACCAAGCCATATAACCTCACGATACTCGGTCGCTCCCTCAACATAAGCAGCGACACGATCCCCCACAACGAGATCCTCGACCGCAATCTCGCCGCGCTCTGTCAGGATCATTGTTCCCCTCAGAAAGCACTTGTCATAAACGATGATTGTGCTGCCGTCGGTCGGATCTCTTTCGAGATGATAATCGCTTGCCGCATTTCCGGCCGTGCCCCGCACATCGGCACTCCAGACAACCTGGCCGGCTGCGTTCACGATGCTGATTGTGCTGTTGCCGTAAACAATGCGCTGACCATCGGTCCAGTTGAGCGTGTCGACATCGATGCGCCCCTTCCATCCGATGCTGATCCCCTTGAGAACGGCGCCCGACTGCACGACAAGTAACCCACCGGGGCCGTGCCCTTCCTCGCAAATTCCGGAAATGACTGCGTTGGTCAATGTAGCACCGGAATTGACTGTCAGCGTACCGCCTGCCGCAATCACCGCACTCATCAGATAGGACCGGGCGTCGAGCGTCGCCGCTGCAGCAGCCCGAACGGAAAGAAGGGTCATTCTGGCCCCGCCATCGGCAAGCAGGCTTCCGCCCGATCCAAGAGTGGTAGACAGAGCCGTCGCACCGGACCCGACATGAATAAGGCCGCCCGCAGAAGCGATACAGTTGCTTGCGAATGCACCAGTGCCGAGCAGCTGAGTTCCTGCACTGAATAGCGTACCGACAGCAGAACCGCCAGCCGAGACAAGCTGTGTACCACCCACAATGCTGCCGATGTCAGTACCGCCGCTTGCGAGCGCTTCTGTCGAGCCGATATCGAACTTGCTCGCCGAGATGACACCCGGTCCCGCAAATGACTGCCCTTTGAGGGTAAAACCGCCGCCCGCAAGACCAACACCACCAGACTGGACATGAACGCCGATCACCAACCCCGCCGACCCGCCATAATTCGACATCTTGCTCGCAAGCACGCCACCTTTGGCGCCAATGGTCGCACCGCTTACAATGCCATTGTTGATCGCCGCGAAGCCACCACTATCATAGGCCGTACCGCCAAGTGTCGCTCCGTTTCCACCCGCAAGTACCACGCCACCGGATACTGCTGTCGCTCCGCAAGCAACAGAGGCCGCCGACGCGATCAGCATGGCCGGATTATTCGTTCCTCCGGCCCCAAGCCCTGCGACATAAGCATTGTTCGTCCTGTAATTTACATCGGTTGTAATAAGCGTTGCGCCGCTCAGCACCCGATATGTCGTCGGACCGATCCTGGTAATCGAGGCGTTCCCACTCATACCCGCGGAAGTAATACCCATTTGCCGACATCCCTTTAGGAACCCACAAATCAGACCGACAACACAGCGCCACCCCGGGATTTGCTCAAACCTCCCAGGCATGCGATCGAATTTGCTTCAGGTTCGTTCATAATTACTTAACTTACACCAAATTACATACAAGAATTCTATGCGCAATAAGGATATATATAGGATATTACTATACTATACTTTTATAAGTCGTTTGTAAAAGGATAACATTGGCGATTAATATTACGCAACCCAATGATTAAAAAAGATTTTTACCTTTCAGCAATCAAGGGAAGGTTTCGGACTCAGATAAAAATGAGATGAAGCATCCAGCGATGCGAATGCAGCAATACTAACAGTACCGCGCCGAGGAGACATAATTTTACTCAATCGGATCGCATTAATTATTCTGGACGCTGACTCGAATCCGTACACAAGAGACATGAGTTGTCAGAGCGTTTCATGTCTCTTGTAAGGAATGACTTTTATCCGACCGAGGAAAATGCTTCGTTTTCGGAGGAGCCGACTGGATACGGCCCACCATCCAGAACCTCGATGCTCACCATTGCAACAGCCTCGGAAGGCTGCTCCGACAGACAGAGCAACGCACGGCCGGTAGTCCAGCGCATTTTTCCGACCTCCTTGTTGGCCCATCCCTCCAGGGTATCACGTGTCAGATGGATATCCAGATTACGGGTTTGCCCCGCTTCCCAAATCTGGATTTCACCAATCAGCACACCAAGGTGACGTCTATCATCCAGAAATGCGCCGACGACATCAACCGGGCGGGCGGTGCGAGACACGATGTATACGTCGCCAGCCTGAGCGGGAACCATAAAGATATGGGCTCCATTAGCCTGGCGTACGGAGCGATACACATGCCCATCATTATCGATCAGATGAAGGTCAGGATCATCAGTAACCGACATTTGGGTATCGCCACCAACAAGCCCCATCGCATTCGCCCTATCAACCAGAGAGGCGAAGAGAGGCTCAACGAAATCACGCCCCACACGCAAGGGTGCCGCCGCATCTGTCTCCCAACTACGCTCGGGAGCATTCAGCAATCTTACAACCGGACTATTCTGAGAGAATGCCTGACGATCACCGGTATCCAGATAACTTTCACTAAGCGCACCATCCGACCAGATAATGGAATGTTCATCCGTCTCGATATGATAATAATCGAATTGTGTGATTGTGCGATCAAAGAGGATGCTTCGTCCGTTGACAAGCATGCGTGCCGGTACGAAAGCGCCGTTCAGATAGAGCGCATGCTCCGGGGTCACCAGAAGATCCTTATGGGGCACGTTCTCTGCCAGTGCGTGGCGCAGGATGCGAACAGGATAGCCCGCCTCATCATCCGGAAGCCCCTGACGCACGACGGCCGAGCGATGCCCAGTCCATATGATCTGACGCAACTCCTCGCGGCCGTCGACATAGGCCAAGACGCGATCACCCACGTTCAGATTTTCAACAGCAACCTCGCCACGATCCGTGCGAATCATTGTCCCTTTCAGAAAGCATTTATCGTAGACAAGGATCAGGCTCCCGTCGTTAGGATCACGCTCAAGATGGAAGTCTTTCGCTGTACTTCCAGTTAACGTCGCCACGCTTCCCTGCCACAAGACATTCGAGCTGGCATCAAGGATTGTGGCCGTACCCCCCGAATACTGGACTGTGGCGCCAGAGACGAATTGAACGCTATCGACATCGAGGCGGCTCTTCCAACCCATCGATGTCACACCGCTAAGCACCGCACCTGAGTGAAGCACAAGCAATCCCCCGGCAGCGCCATCCGAGGTTGTACCCACGATCGTGCCATTGAATAATGTTGCACCTGAGTTGAGGGTCAGAGTACCACCGCCATCAATTACTGCGCCCGACAGCACAGCTGCAGCCTCGGCAGTCGCAGCACCCGCGGCCTGAATCTCCACCCCCCTAACCAATCCATAAGGGCCGACATGAAGACTTCCAGCAGAGCCTACGGTGATGGACGAGCCAGTTCCACCTGAATATACCTCGATACGCCCCCCGGCAGAAACAACAGAACCACTCGCATAACCACCATACGAGATAAGCTGCGTTCCAGCACTGAAGATCGATTTGAACGCGATACCAGCTGATGAAACAATCTGCGTCCCACCAATAATACTCCCCACATCCGTGCCACCAGACACCAGAATCTCGGTCGAACCAATATCGAACTGTCCGCTAGAGATAATTCCAGAGCCTGCGAAACTCTGACCTTTGATGGTAAACCCACCGCCCGCCAGACCATAACCACCAGCCTCGACATGAGTATTGCGCACAACACCAGCACCGCCGTCGTAGCCCGAAACCTGGGAGGCTAGAACACCACCATTCGACCCAATTGTAGCACCATCGACATAGCCACCGTTCGCTGCAACGAAAGAACCACTATTGAGAGCGGTACCCCCTGCTGCCGTACCGCCATTAGCGCCCATCGCTACGCCACCAAAACCGACCGTCGAGCCTGAAACGATACCCCCAGCTGAAGCGAGGAGCAAAGCTGGATAATTAGTCCCCCCCGATTGCCCAGGGAGCGCACCCGAGTTTTCTGGCCCATTACCAAATCCAGAGACGATCGCCCCTGAAGTAACATAGCCTCCCCCAGTAACAGCAAGCGTGGCACCACTCAGAACTGTGTATTTACCGCTCGACGACGTAATCTGAGCACCACTTACCGAGACGTTGGACGTAATAGCCATTTCTTCTTCCTTTGATAGCAGACTCGACATGCAGGGCGATCGCGCTGCAGACAGACATCACAACCGCGGAAAAATTTACCGTATATTAACCATTCGCCCGCGCCCTTTAATCCACATTGGGTTGTTTATAAACAAACAACCACACAATTCAACCTGTACAGTCAATAAAATTCACAATTTTTATCTAATCAATTTTTTTGACATAAGAAGTAATGGTCAGGAAACCGAAAGAAGTCCACCGCCCTACCGAAACGACCATCGTGAACGGCACATAAACCTTCGTTATATTTTTTTATTAATGAATGATAGTTTATAAATTTTTTGTATATATCGAAAATGTCCGCCATTTCCCGAAGTTATATCCGTCAATCTTTCCCATTCCATAAGCTTTCTTTCAACAGGACGAGCGCCAGCGCATCCCTGTGATTGACGGATTACCGGAGATTATTTAACGGCGCACAATAGTTTTCTTAACGAGCCAGCATCATAGCACCGACGGACTTCTGCCTGAAAACATCAGCGCTTTATCATGAGACAGAGAGGGCCTCGGGCGCTATGACTGCATTGTGGCTCGGCGCCCTACAGCTTGGATTACATGCAACTGAAGACGTGCTGATCTGCAGAAGGCGCGAGAAACCTTGGCGAGGACGGAATATTTATGGGCAAAATCTTTTTCCTCAACCCATTCGGTACCGATGCGATATCGGGAGGGGTCAAGGTTACCTATCAGCATGCAGAAATACTCGCCAAAAACGGCTATGAAGTTGCTGTCTATCAGCCAGCAGGCAAACCGAGCTGGATAGATATTTCGGACCGCATAACAATCTGTGACAGTTTTCATGCGAGCGCAGGCGACGTTCTTGTTTTCCCCGAGATCCTCGTCGAGCCTTTACTCGAGATAGCGAAATCCCCATTCCCTGGGAAAAAAGTCTTATTTTGTCAGAATTCGTTCTACCTCTACAGCTACAACTACAGCGGCAGCGCATTGCTGGAGATGGGTTTCGAACACTTCATCGTTCCTGGACATGAGACGGCGCGTTCTCTCGCTTCTGTCCTACGAGTCCCGAATATCCACGTTATCCCCAATTCGGTCGATACCGGACTCTTTTACCCGCGCGCAAAGCGTATGTGCATCGCTACCAATCCACGCAAGTGGCCTGGCGAGGGAGGAAACTCTCCCCTAGCTTATCTGATCATGTCGATGCTGCATCTCAAATATCCGGACACTGCTGATGTTCCATGGCTGATGCTGGAAAAAATGTCCCAGAGAGAGGTTGCTGAGGCTATGGGCAGTTCAGCTATTTTCCTTGCCCTTTCGCGGCAGGAAGCCCTGCCCCTCACCCCACTTGAAGCCATGGCGTCACGTTGCGCACTCGTCGGATTTCATGGAACCGGAGGGAAAGATTACGTTTCGCACCGTAATGGATACTGGTTCTCACCCGAACAGTGCGAGGAAATTGTCGATTGCCTCGCCGCACTTATTTTTGATATTCCACAGCGCGCGCCACACGTTGAGAGAATGCTCGATGAGGCCCAGAAAACGGCTAGCACTTATTCGCTAGGAATGACATTTCAAGCGGTCATGCAGGTTTATGGCGAGATTTGTGCCGGTTTCGGCCCACGGGCCTGATAAAAATGGATAAGTATCGAAATTATGGACAACATGCCAAGTCAGGTCGGCCCAGAGGGAATTCAATTCGATTTTCAGGATGGATGTCGCATCAATATCCCCCAGGGTAAATGGCATGTAGAGATAAGTGATACGACAACGCAGACTCTGCTGTTCTCACAGGACACCTCCGGCGGACTGATCTCAAGCACGAAAAAATATTTCGTGCCGCTCGCTTTCAAAATCACTCGTGATGGAAAGACAGTCATCGAGCATCATCTCGATCTGACTGGCCGGGAGATACTTATCGATATGCATCTTGGCGGAGTGGGCGATCATCTGGCCTGGATGGGTCATGTGGAGGCTTTTGCAGCAGAGCATTGCTGCCAGATCACATGCCTTGTTCGACCTGGGCTAGCCGAGCTTTTCGAGGGACAAAACGACAGGCTATCGATTACCGAGGATAAAACCTTTCTCGTTCGTCCTTTTTATGCACGTTACAAGGTCCTGATCTTCTTCAATGATATCAACCGTGATTATCAACCGACCGACTACAGGCAGGTTGGACTGGCTGTCACCGGGGCCTATATACTTGGCCTTACGCCCAAAGAAAGACGACCCAGAATACGCATTGCCGAAGGTGGCAGGCCGATTGAACAGCCCTATGTCTGTATAGCCACACAAGCTACAGGCCATAATAAATACTGGAATAATCCGCAGGGCTGGCCGCGTACCATCGCTTATCTCAAGAAAATCGGCTATCGCGTCATATGTATAGACCGTGATCGTGTTGGGGGTCAGGGAACGATCTGGCATCACATTCCTCATGGCGTTGAGGATATGACCGGCCTTATACCTCTCAGCGAGCGGGCTCGCTGGCTGAAACACGCCTCATTCTTTATTGGCTTATCGAGTGGGTTATCATGGCTTGCCTGGGCGTCTGGCTGCCCGGTCATCATGATCAGCGGTTTTACAGAACCTCTCAATGAATTCGATAGTCCCTATCGCGTCATCAACCGTCATGTATGCAACAGTTGTTCCAATGATGTTACAATTGAATTTGAACGCCTGAACTATATGTGGTGCCCGCGCCACGCCAATACAGAGCGTGATTTCGAATGTACAAAAATGATCTCCCCCGAACAAGTCGAAAAAACGATCAACCGCTTAATTGCCGATTTGCGAAGCGAAGCCTGAAATGAGCAAAATCGAAGCAATCATCGATTCGATTCTGAATTTCGACGGGGTAGCCGCGCCGTCGGATCAGGGACAGCAAATCCCATCGGCTCCCGACACGGCACCGCAAACGGTGTTAGAGACGCCAATCGAGATGGTCACCGAAGACGCTGGGACAAGCCTGCTGACAGAGGCAACGCTTCCAGCATCGGAGATGCAAGCCACCTCTGCCAATGCTGAGTCACATGCTGCAGGCACAGGCAGTGCGTTTCCAGATCCATCACCGCAGCCTACCCAACTTGCTGATCATGGGATTGCGTTCGATTTCAATGCTGGCACACGCGTTAGTCTCCCCCCAGGACGCTGGCGTGTAACACTGACGGACATGGAACGCTCCGTCTGTCTCTACAGGGAAGAAGCCAGTAACTGCATGGTGCTGGGCTCAAAAAAATACTTTATCCCGACCCGGATCGAAATTCATTCGCTCGAACTGGATCAAACGGCGTTTGTGCATGAATATGATTGCCGGAACAAAGACGTCGCAATTCTACTCCCCGGTGGCACATTAGGCGATGCCATCGGATGGTTTTCCTATGCCGTCAAATTTCAACAGAAGCATGGATGTCGTCTTACAGTTGGAATGAGTACGCACGCATGCAGTCTATTCTCCGGCCAGTACCCAAGCGTCCGATGCTGCACTTTCGATGAATATGAGAGTGAGAGGAACAAATTTTACGCAACCTACTATATCGGCCTTTACTTCACCGATGAGGTACATGACTGGCAGCCATCCGATTTTCGCTTGGTAGGCCTCCACCGAACTGCGGCCCACATTCTGGGCGTGGACGATACAGATTCACCTCCCAGGATCAATCAATGGCCGATCAGCGAGCGTCCAATCGAAAAACCCTATGTCGTGATCGCGACACAGGCGTCCAGCCAATGTAAGTACTGGAATAATCCGTACGGATGGTCGGCGGTTATCGAAAAACTCAATGCTTTGGGCTACGAGGTCGTCTGCATAGATCGCGAATCTGTCTCAGGAAACCACAATCATTGGAACTATATTCCGCACGGGACACGAGACGAAACAGGCGATCGCCCTTTGACTGAGCGGGCTTACTGGCTTCGCCATGCCGCATTTTTCATCGGCCTATCCAGCGGGTTGTCTTGGCTTGCATGGGCAGCAGGAACACCGGTGGTCATGATTAGCGGCTTTACTCATCCCTCGAACGAGTTCCACACGCCGTATCGTGTGTTCAATCCTCATGTCTGCAATAGTTGCTGGCACGATATCCGCACGCCCTTCGAACACGGTAATTTCCTGTTCTGCCCCCGACATCAGGACACGCATAGACAGTTTGAGTGCACTCGCCTCATCATGCCCGAACATGTGCTTGCTTATTGCGAGACCCTGCATCGTCAGCTGACAACGTCGGAAGCCGGGTGAAACATGGCGCTCGTCCATATATCCAACAATAAAAACAGTCAGGTCGCCGCCCATGTATGAAGAAGATCAGGCCATTGTCGGCGTCGATTCCTGGAAGCAGCGCACGCTGGTCGACCTGCTCGAATTCCGTCGTCTGACGAAGGGCGAAAGCCCGATTTTTCTCTTTCTCGGTGACGGTGAAAATGTAACGGAAAGCTTGAGCGCGATCGAATTACATCGTCGCGCCTCTCTCGCTGGCGCGCACCTCATGCGCACTTTACCCGCGAAATCACACGTCGTTCTGCTTTTCGAGAACAGCCTCGAATACATCATCGGTTTTTTTGCGTGTCTCTATGCGGGTCATGTGCCGGTATCCGGCATTTACCCCAGCGCGATCGGCGCCACGGAACGCTTTGCATTTATTGTGGATGACAGTAATGCGCGCGCGGTACTCGGCAAACGCGAAACACTGACATTATTTCATCAGGGCGGCGCCGCCTTCACGGGACTGAAATGGATACCTCTGGAAAGCGCTCTTTCGGCCAGAGCCCCGATCGAACCCGTACCGCTTGCATCCAGTGATCTGGCCGTCGTTCAATATACGTCAGGCTCGACCGAAAATCCGAAAGGTGTGTGCCTCTCGCACCGTAATATCTGCCATAATATTCATGCACAGCTGATTTCGTTCCAGTATCAGGACAACGATACCGGATTGAGCTGGCTCCCCTTCACGCATGATATGGGATTGGTTGGCGCTGTACTGCCCGCACTGGCTGCTGGTAATCCCTTTTATTTCATGGCACCGGACAAGTTCATCGAAAAACCATTACGTTGGCTCATGGCCATAAGCCGTTTCGGGGCCACGATTTCGGGCGGTCCCGATTTCGCCTATCGCTATTGCGCCCGTTTGCCAGCCCAGGATATCGCACAGGGCCTCGATCTCTCGCGCTGGGGTATTGCCTTCAACGGATCCGAGAATATCAATCCGGTGACGCTTGAACGCTTCGCCGACCGCTTCGGCGCGCATGGCTTTGACCGAAAGTCTTTCTATCCCTGCTACGGACTCGCAGAAAATGCACTCCTCGTCACCTCGGGACAAAAAGGCACAGGAGTCCGGCTGACCGCTTTCGATCGCACCGCCCTGAGCCACGGCAAAGCCGTAGCGTCGGAGAGTATCGACGGAGAAAACACCTCTTGTCTCGCCAGCTGCGGTTCGGCCTATGAGGATCAGAAACTCATCATCGCCAATCCCGATACCGGAGATTTCCTTCCTCCAGATACAGTAGGCGAAATCTGGATCGATAGCCCCAGCGTGAGCCTGGGTTATCTCAACAACCCGGTGCGCAATGCGCACTGCTTTATTGAAAGAGATGGGAGGCGCTACCTGCGCACCCAGGATTTCGGCTTTCTGCATGGCGGCGAATTGTATCATGTCGGGCGCCTGAGCGAAAAATTCATGTACGATGGCAACGTCTATTACACAAACGACATCGCACTTTCGCTCAGTCATGCTCTCGATGGCGCAACCTGCGTCGTTGCCCCGCCCGCCCTGCCTGAGCGCGAGCTGCCCAGCGTGATGATCGAGCAGGACGACAAAACCGGCATTGTCGCTGCACGTCAGACAATGGTCGACCTTATGAAGACCTATCGCATCGAGCGTTTTTCGTTCTTCTTCATTCGCAAGGGTTTCATCATTCGCACACCGAGCGGCAAGATACGCTCCGATCTGACTCTGGAAAACATCCTGACCGAGAAATCCGCTATCATCGTATCGGGCGACACGCATATCCCGGTCGCAACCGGGATGATACAGATCATCTAGGCAAAACAACCACACGCCACCACGTTCTACGCTGACAGCAATGCTGGCCAGAGCTGAATTGTCGCCTTTCTGCAACTCATATTGTGGCTAATGTCAATATCGGACTTGTGTTCGCCTGACTGGTTCCTTAATGCAGGCCCCCAATGTTGATACCGACCTGTTGATACAAACACAAAGATCCAGCGTTTCCCCGGTCCTTGTAGCTCCTAGCATACTATGACATCCTGCCTGCACGGGCCGGTTGCGCACAATCAGAAATTAAAGGCATTCTGCAAATGGCAGACAATACGTCCGACAAGATCTTGCAGCAGATCGCTCAGGGTATCGCTTCGCTCAACGCGGGATCGGCCCCGATCATCTTTGCCGATAATGTCCCGGTTTATGGTCATGTGGGTGGTATTATCACTGTAACACTGGCTGCCGAACGCCCTCACGGAAACGAGATTGTCATTGCACCGACAGCTCATCTCAGGTTGACACCCAAGGCAGCCAAGTTGCTCGCGGAATCGATTCTCAAGGCGTTCGCAATGGGTGAGCGCAAGGATGCAGCCGTCAATTAGAACGGGGTTGCGGCCTTATTGATTGTTTATCCGGGTTTCTGCCCCTGCTTGCCCATTTCCACACGATCCGCGCCCAATAGGCATCGTGTTACTCGGCCGCGGCCTCTCACTGTGCCCCGACGTCCAGCCTAACTGAGGGGTCATCCTGCCCGTCAGCTTCTCTGCGCAATCTCATCAGATTGGCTCTGGCGTCCTCATCTCCGCAGGTACAGCCTGCATGAAAATATTCCAGCGCATATGTACGGTTCACCGGTGTCGGTCCGAATCCTTCTTCATAAAGCAGACCGATCATGTTGAACGCCTTGCCGACACCACGTCGCGCTGCCTGCACATAGAGCATACAGGCGCGCTCCCGATCCTGAGCTCCTCCCTCGCCTGTCAGACAAAGATCGGCAAGATTGTAGAAGGCCCAGCCCTCTCCGCCCATTGCAGCCTGCTCGAAAAGCCCGCGCGCCTGGACCGGATGACGCGGCACACCCCAGCCCTGTTCGTAAGCACGACCCAACATATTGAGACAGGACGGATGCTGCGATGCGGCAGCTTTTGCAAAGAGACTGAAAGCCTCATGCAGCGCCCCACGATCGAGCGACCATTGGGCGAGATAAAGCTGTGCCTGCAAAGCGGGTTCAAGCGATGGCGCACCCAGGGGAGCATCGCAGAATGCGCCATCTCGTGCGCCCGAAGAGATAACAGGTGGCAGAACAGTCATAAATGGAGACCGGAGGATCCACGGTGGTCAGGAAATGCAGGCTCTGACTTCACGCCAGAAGAGGAACGCGGGGGGGAGGAAACCCGCATTCCTTCAGCGATCAGAAGCGTAATCCGACCGATCCCAGGAAGGTGCGTCCCGACAGAGGCACCGCACGCGACGTCGAGAAGGCCGACGCATAATTGCGATGATTGGTCAGATTATTCACATTGAACTGCACATGGTAATGCGAGATGTCGTAGGAAATCATGCCATTGAGCGATACATTCTCAGGCATGCGGCCAGTGCGCCCCTCATTGGACCAGTAGCCCGAGGAATACTGAACGCCACCACCGGCCTGCAGCTTGCCCTGATCGGGACGCAGCACGAAGCGCGACAGATTATAGCTGCTCCAGACCGACAGACTATTCGCCGGAAGCTGGGGCGCACGGTTCCCTCCATAGAGCGCGCTATTGGTCACCTTGCCGCCCATATAGGCGTATGACCCGTAGATCTCCCAGTCTTTCGTCAGCTTGCCCGTCGCGCTGACTTCAAGTCCGCGAATACGACGCCCCGATCCGGCATCCTGAAATCCGGTAATGATGTTACCGTCATCGTCATAGGTGAAGGAATTGTTCTGCTCTATCTGGAAGATGGCCGCCGTGACGCCAAGCCGCTTGTTCAGGAAATCGGCCTTGCCACCAAGCTCGTACAGGTCGCTGCGCTGGGGCTTCAGGTCACGCCCATTAACCGCCACATCGCCAATATTCGTCGAACTCATGGTCAGAGACGACACGTCCGTCCCCACAGGCTTATAGGATTGCGAGAAGGTAAAGTAGAACGTCGTATTTTCGAGCGGCTCATACATCAGGCTGGCCGACGGGCTGAACTTGTTCGACTTCTGCTTCTGAACGCCAATCGACGACTGGGCAGCACTCCAGTAGGTCGAACGGTAATCGTCCCAGCGCACCGTGCCATAGACCGAAAGCTGTTTCGTCAGATGGATCTTGTCTGCAAGGAACAGGCCCAGATCGCGGAAATCCGCCGTGCGGCTGCCCGTGGCCGGGAAGATCAGCTCCGTACCCGGATACTCGAATTGCGGCGTGCGGATCGACTGGTTGTTCACGCGATTGATATAGGTGCCGTAAAGGCGATCATCTTTCGTGTAATTGATATCGACGCCGGCACGCAGGTCGTGACGCAGAAATCCGGTTCTGAACTTCGAATGGCCCATGCTGACATTCTGCACGCCCCAGCCTGCCTGGTCGTAGCCCATGCCGCCGCCCGCGCCATAGGATAGTGTCGGGTTTCCACCGACGAGGAATGCTGTTGCACACGCCCCCGAGCACGCGGCCGGCGTGGTTGCCGCAAAATTGCGCGTATAGTGCGAGTAGCGGGTGTCGTTCGAGAGCGTCAGCCATTTGGCCAGTTCCGAAGCGAATTTCGACGTCACCATATGAACGTTGCCATGATCGCGGTCGAAATTGCGCGAATAATTCGTATCGCGCGGCAGACCATATTCCGTGATCGGACGATAGGTCTTGCCGATCTGGATCATGGGCACGCCGTAATCCGGGCGGCCACGACTACCGAGCCACTGGTAATTCAGATGCCAGGTGTTCTT
>Ga0157365_10000596_pt1 | contig 15593 bp, 14 predicted proteins | sample AttsexASBM3_FD_111478 | JGI IMG/M metagenome (GOLD analysis project Ga0157365, IMG submission 111478) | Fungus gardens microbial communities from leaf cutter ant in Ribeirão Preto, State of São Paulo, Brazil - Atta sexdens ASBM3 | ecosystem: Host-associated > Fungi > Mycelium > Unclassified ... | reverse complement strand
GCCTGCTTGACCGTGATCCACGGCTGCCCCGTGCGCTTGAAGTGGGTGAAAGGGGCCAGAAGGCTGCGGCACATGGCCTGTATTTCGCCCTGCGGGCCCGTGGGGCGCAGGATGTGTACGTCGCAGCCATGCTGGCGCAGGTGGTCCGCCCCACCCCCTTCGACATGGGGATTGGGGTCGCGCACGCCGATCCAGACATCGCGGACCGGCGTCGCCAGCAGCGCCTGCGAACACGGGCCGGTGCGACCGGTATGGTTGCACGGTTCCAGTGTGACGACCGCCGTATGGGCACGATCCAGCAGGCCGCGTTCACGGCACTGGTTTATGGCCTGTATTTCGGCATGGGGGGTTCCGGCGCGGTGATGGCCGCCTGTCGCAAGGATGACGCCATCACGGTCCAGCAGGGCACAGCCCACTGGCGGATTGGGGGCGGTCGCGCCCACATGGCGGGCGGCCTCGTTCACCGCCGCGCGAAACGCCTGCGCGATGGCGGGGGGCATGTCTGGGCCTGAAGGGGGTGTGACACCCTGTGGCAACGCGTCCAAAACACAGTACTCCATCCATCCGGACGGACCCAGGGCGCGTAAAACCATCGGCCTGCCTTCACGCACGGAAGGCAGGGGCATAGTTTCCGTTCTCTTTCATCCGGACTGTAACCGTCGGTTCCGGAATTGCACCGGATCTGCTTGACCCCGCCCGCGTGTCCTGCGGCCGGGCGCTCGCGGACTTATGCCCCCTTACGGGAAACAAATACCGCCGGTGGGGAATTTCGCCCCGCCCTGAGAACGCCTGCGAACCGGGCGGCTGGCCCGATTCGTATTCAGTAAGGTGATCTTGGGAATGATTTTAACGAATTGCAAGTGCGGCGATGGATAACCACGGTAAGTTATCGTGATTTCAGACGTTGTCTTCCCGGTGGCGTCCCGGATGCAGCAGGGAGGGAATGCGGCCATGATGGCCGAAATTGACCAGCCGCGCCTCTTCCACCTCGATCCGGCCCAGAAGCCGGGAGCGGATCAGCCATATCGCCAGTGCAGCCCCCATGAACGGCCCCAGCGCGTAGATCCAGAACGATTCCCACTGTCCCGCCACGATGGCGGGGCCAAAGCTGCGCGCAAGGTTGGAACTGTTGCCCGACAGCCATGCGGAAACCGGGTTGCAGAACAGGAAGAACAGGCCTCCCGCCCATGGCGTCAGCCATTTCAGGACCGGATGCCCCGCCAGATAGCACAGCATCAGCACCAGCAGGGCCGTCAGCACCACTTCGGTCACCAGCGGCCAGATGATGGCGACCCCGGAGAAGGGAATGGTCGCGGCATAGGCGGAGGCCTGCACCATCTGCCCCCATCCGGGCAGGACATGCCCGAGTGCCGCCAGCAGTACGGTGGCAAGGCACGCTCCCGCCATCTGGGCCGCCACATACCCGCACAGGTCCACGACCCCCAGCCGTCCCGCCAGGCTGAACGCCAGCGACACGGAGGGACTGACATGTGCCCCGCTGACGCGTCCGAACGGCGTGAAGGCCGCGACCGTGCCCGACAGTCCGAAAAACAGCCCGCACAGCGCCGTCTGCACAATGGGGTGGGGACCAAGGGCCCGGCCGATGGCGGTATAGGGCGTGGTCAGGACCGTGACGGACACGATTCCGCAGATCATGAGCGCCACAGTCGCCACCAGTTCGCAGCCATACAGCTTCCAGTGGAAGGGATGATCGGGGTGGGGCGCCCCGGCGAGTGGCCGGTCCTCGAGGGGGCGGGAACCGGGCAGCCGGGTTGCGGTCATGTCCATTACTCCTTCATTCAGCCATGTAGAGGTCTTGAGTTAAGGGAAGGAATGGTGTGGAATAAACGCAATCATGCGAATATATGCCGTGCATGAGAATAGTTAATGCATAGCAGTTGAACGTTTTTTCTATATAGGGTGTAAGCCATTCCTCTATTCCATCCGCCGTATGACGGATAAGGAATGGGAGTGGTTTTTTATCTGTCGCGTCCGTTTGTTACTGTATTCATCATCAGTACATGCGCCGGGCGCGGGCAGGTGGTTTTTATTAACCGTATGTTCAGGGGCAGACGCACCAGACTGATGGATTACTGTTGGAAAGTGGATCGTGGTTCCTGTCATCCCGACGGGGCGCGCCGGCCGCGCCTGCTGCTGGGCGGGCTGGTGGTCATGCTGGGCGGTATGGTCGTATCCGATGGTGCCCGCGCGGATGACATGGCGGAAATCCGCGCCCTGCACGCTGAAATGCGGCGGCTGGAAGCCAAGGTCGAACAGCTGGAAGCCCATCACGGCATGACGCATGGCACCCAGCATGTCGTGGCCGGGCGCACGCTGCGGTCCGGCGGCCATCCGTCAGGCGGTGGGACATCCGGCAGTTCGATGGGCCAGATCACGGCCATGCCTGACCTGTCGCGCCTGACCATTGGCGGTCCGACCCTGTCGGATGACGCGCAGGCGGCCGCCGCAGCTGAAAACACCATGACGGAATCCATCGTTCCCGCCCAGCCCAGACTCGACCTTGATTCCTCCAGCCCGCTGGCCATTACCCAGACGGGCGTGGACAGCCTGCCGCCCATTTTCCGCATTGGCGGGGTGTCGGTGCGGCTGGGTGGATTCATTGATTTCTCGAACATCTACCGCAGCAAGAACCTGACCAGCGGACCGGCCACAAGCTGGGGCAGTTTCCCCTATGCCAACAGTCCCAACGCCCATACGGGGGAATACCGCCCGTCCGCGCAGCTGACGCGCCTGAGCGTGCTGCTGCAGGGATCACCCACCAAGGACGAGACCCTGTCGGGCTATATCGAAACCGATTTTGGTGGGGCCGCAGGCACCGCCAACAGCTACCAGACCAACAGCTACACGCCGCGAATCCGGCAGGCGTACATGACCTACAGCAATACGAAATGGGGGTTCCACGTGCTGGCGGGGCAGGCATGGAGCCTGACCACAGGCTATACGCAGGGCCTGCTGTCCCGTCATGAACAGCTGCCGCCGGTTGTCGATAACAACCAGATACCGGGTATCGTGTTCACCCGCGTGCCGCAGATCCGCTTCATCAAGGATTTCGGTCGCAAATGGTGGCTGGGACTGTCGCTGGAGGCGCCGCAGGTGGCGTATGCCGCCAATGGTGGCAGCCATTCCATGCTGACGGGGACAGATGATGATACGATCGCATCATCCGGTACCACCCTGCTGTACAGTAATGCCGGGTCGGGCATGCTCAACCCCAACGCCAAATATAGCATGGACGTCGCGCCGGACATCGTGCTGAAGGGCGCGCTGGATACCAAGCCCGCGCATTATGAAATCTACGGTCTTGCGCGCTGGTTCAAGGCCATGGCGCAGGCCCCTAACGGCCCGATCCGTGAACATGTGTCCTTTGCGGGTGGTGTCGGTGGTGACGTGACGGTGCATGTCATTCCCCGCTACCTGCAGTTTACAGGCAACGTGCTGGCGGGTGAGGGTATTGGCCGCTATGGCCCCGGCATGTTGCCCGACGCCACGTTCAAGGCCAATGGCACGCCCGCGCCCATTCCAGAAATCATCGGCAGCATGGGGCTGATCGGGCATCCGACACCCGACCTGCTGGTCTATCTGTATGGCGGCGTGGAACATGCCGGACGGCGCACCTATACCGCGAACGGCTACCAGTATGGTTATGGTGTGAACGACCTGGCGCTCAGCAGCTGTGACGTGGAACAGATCAGCGGCGGCAGCTGCGACGCCCAGACCCATACCCTGGCCGACCTGACGGTGGGCGGCTGGTGGCATGTGCTGCAGGGCGGCTATGGCGCGGTGATGACGGGTGTGCAGTACACCTACCTGCGCAAATTTGCCTACAAGGGCGGGGACGGGGCGTCCCCCACTACCGGGGGGAACACCATTTACGTCACGTTCCGCTATTTGCCGTTCCAGTAGCCGTACTGGCTGACAGTGCCGTCAGGCAGTCATTGACCTGATGGGTCAGGTGAATGTCATGTTCGGCGCTGATGGCGTGAATGCTGTCACGGGTCCAGCGGGCGGGCATGCCATGCGGGGTGCATAATGCGCCAGCCCCCAGCAGCGGCCCGTTTCCGGGATCCAGAACGGACAGGACGGCATGCGGATTACGTGGCAACGCCTGGCGCAGGGCGGTGCGCAGCTGGCGCGTGGTCGCGTCATCCGTATGGGCGATCAGGTCGGGCACCAGTTCGATCCAGCCATCCCACCCTGCCGCCACGGCGCGACGCAGGCGGGGCCATGCCCGGTGTGTGTCCAGTGTCCTGACCGTGGCCTCCGCGCCATCTTCATGGATCTGGCGTGACAGGCTGCGTGCGTTCAGGTCCAGGCTGGTTTCGGTGATCGTGCCGGGCTGTGGCAGGCTGGCGGCCAGCGCTGTCAGCCCGATGGGGGGAGCAAGCAGGGCCACAAGCAGCATCAGCCGGGGAAAAGATCGTAGGCGCATGGTCTTTGTTCTCCCTTCTTACTGGTGTTGCGGTATGGTCATGGAACCGGGGAAACGTGGCAGGGGCGCGGCGGCGTTGGGGAAAATCATGGGCACGCGGTTGCAGGGGCGCACACATGTGCCTATAGCCTGCGGCGATGCCCGCGCTGTAACGGGGCAGCCGCGCGATCCTGACCGGACCTGCCACGCGCGTTGACCACCGGGCCATATCCGGCCCTGATCCTATTTCTGGCGGGTCCTGCCATTTTGGAGAACATACGTTTCATGGCTGCCATGTCCTCTTCCGAAATTTCGCGTCTTCAGGTCTGCCTGCGCCGTCTGCTGGGTTCGCCGGGGCTGACGGTCAATGCACCGCCGCGTGCCGGTCTGTCCGTTGAACTGGCGGTCAATGGTGAAGTGGTGGGTACGGTCCACCGTGACGAGGACGAAGGCGAAGTGTCCTATGCCGTCCACATGACCGTGCTGGAAGAAGATCTTCCCGCGCCGAAGTGATTTTCCTGCGGGCCATGGCGGAAGGGGTCTTCCGCCCGGGCCTGCATGTCAGGGCTGGGTAAGTGGCTGGGGCACGGGCCCTGCCGATGCCTCGACCAGCGGGTCATGCCTGGGGGCAGGCAGGTCCACGCGATGGATCTTCCACTGGAAGGCATGGATGCGCATCTGCAGACGTAGCGGCGTTTCGTTTTCATGCCCCGGCATGATGACGCTTGCCTCGAACACGCCCGGATGGGTGAAATGCATGTGCACATGCCGCATCAGGCCAAACAGGGTCTGTGGCGCGCTGGGCTGTTCATGCGGCAGGAGATGATCCACCAGCATGCCCAGCTTGTCGGGGCGCACTTCCTCGTCAATGGCGTTCGACACGGCGGATGATGCGAATGATGCGCCGAATTCCGGCAGTTCGTCATCCGCGTGCTGGGGGCCAAGCAGGCTGTCGACCGCCTGCGTCTTCAGCCCGTTGCGCACCGATTCCCATTTAAGGCAGGTGTTCAGGCTGCCCATGTCATGCGTGCGGATGGCCGACGTGATGGACCACAGCGTGAAGAACGGTGACGCGGCGTACAGCGTGGTGGCCGCCGCCAGCGTGCCCGCACAGACCCAGCGCGCCTGCTGGCGGCGCAGGGTGGCGATGCTGTCGGGAATTTCCATGCGGGAAAGATAAGACATTGATTTATACTCCCCCCAGATGGTTTCACGGCTGTTATTAGACTATACTGGAAACATATCCGGCATGCATTGGTTTCATGATTGGTTGAAGAAATTATCACGTAATCGTGATCCGATGTCCAGCGCATCCGGCTGCATCCCGTACCGGACGCGGTGTATCCGCCACGGATGCGCGACCGGTCGGGGCAGGAGGCAGGGATGAATTTTTCCGAAGACGAGATCCAGCGCTACGCGCGCCACATTCTCCTGCCCGAAGTCGGTGGAACGGGGCAGGACGCCTTGAAAAAGGCCAGTGTTCTGATTGTCGGCGCGGGGGGGCTGGGCTCACCCGTCGCACTCTACCTTGCTGCCGCGGGTGTCGGGCGGATCGGGCTGGTGGATGATGATGTGGTCGAACTGTCCAACCTGCAGCGTCAGGTCGCCCATGTGACCGACCGGATCGGTCAGCCGAAAGTCGAGTCGGCCGCCCGTGCCATGCATGCGATCAATCCGGGAACACGGGTTGATTGTCATAACGTCCGGATGACAGCCGATAACGCCCGCACGCTGGTGCGTGATTATGACCTTGTGTGTGATGGCTGCGATAATTTCACCACCCGCTACCTTGTGGCCGATGCCTGCGCGCTGGAAGGTCGCACCCTGATCTCCGCCGCCGTGCTGCGGTTCGAGGGACAGCTGTCCACGTTCCGTCCGGGGGGGCCGTGTTATCGCTGCCTGTATCCCGAAGCCCCGCCCGCCGGTACGGTGCCGTCCTGCGCGGAAGCGGGCGTGTTCGGCGCGGTGACAGGGGTGATGGGCACGTTGCAGGCGACCGAGGCGCTGAAGGAAATCCTGCAGATCGGCGAAAGCCTGGCCGGGCGGCTGCTGGTGTGGGATGCGCTGGCCATGCGCTTCCATACCATTACCCTGCCGGCTGATCCCGACTGCGCGCTGTGTGGTGCGCATCCGGCCATTCACGACCTGTCCGCCCACCGTGACGCAGCCCCCGTGGCCTGTGGGGTGGCGGAAGGGGCGGCATCATGATGCGTGACGACGGGGCGCTGGCCATCCTGTTATATGATGGCGCATATGCCCGCGCGCATTATGCGTTTGTAATGGCGGCAGGCGCGCTAGCCATTGACCGTCCCGTCATCATGTTCGCGGCGGGACGCGGGGTGCATGCGCTGGCGCGTGACTGGAGCGGGCTGCATGATGCGGGTGACGATGCATTGGTGCGCGCGCGTGGGGTCGCGGGCATGGATACGTTGCGCGATGCGGTAATTGAACTGGATGCGACACTTATGGCCTGTGAAGCAGCGCTGAAACTGTGCGATCTTCCGGCGGGCCGCCTGCTGCCTGGCGTGCAGGTGGCGGGTGTGCCCGCTTTTCTTGAAGCCGCCCGGGGGCGGCAGATCATAACCCTGTAAGGATCAGAGAACACGATGGCGCAGTGCGTGCGGCATGAATTCCTTGCGCGACCGGCCCGTGTGCCGTCCCGCGTCCCCGTGCGGTGGGGGTATCTGACGGCCTGTGCGGCGGTTCTGCTTATGGGTGGGGGGCACATGGATCGTGCCGTGGCGCAGGCCACGACGCACCATCACGCCCATCATGGCAAGACGGCTGCCGGCACGACATCCCTGGGCACGTCGTCCCCCCATGCCCATGTGGGCAGGGAGAAGAAAACCCACGCGGCAGGGGGGCGACACCACCACCATGCCGCCGCCGTGGCCGGTGTGGCGGCGGGGGCCGCGACCGGCGTCGGGGCGGCTGCGGTTGCCGGTAGCGCGCAGCAGCCCGCGCCGCCTGCGCATGCGACCGCGGCTGCCGCGCCGGATGCACCGCCTGCGGCGCCTGCCCCGGTGGATAATACCAAGGGCAGCGTGACCGGCCTGCCGCTGCCGCGCTTTGCCGCGTTCCGCGCGGATGAGGTCAACCTGCGCACCGGGCCGGGCCAGCGCTATCCCATCGACTGGGTGTACCACCGTCGCGGCCTGCCGGTGAAAATCGAGCGTGAGTTCGATGTCTGGCGTCTGGTGGAGGATTCGGATGGCCAGAAGGGCTGGGTCCATCAGGCAACCCTGGTGGGAACCCGCACGTTTGTCATTCCGGGACTGCCCCCACAGGGCGACGCCCGGCAGGCAGGCCAGCCCACCGCCAAGGAAACCGACGTGATCGGCCGTGCGGATACGCGCATTGTCGGTCACGTGGCGGATGTGGCTGATGCGGCGGACATAAAGGGCGGGGTCATGCTGCGTTCGGATGCCAGCCCGACATCATCCGTCGTGGCCGTGCTGCGCCCCGGCGTGGTGGGCACCGTGCGCCAGTGCCCGGCGGGAACGTCGTGGTGCAAGGTATCGGTCAAGCAGTACAGCGGCTGGCTGGAACGCAGCACGATGTGGGGGCTGTTGCCGCAGGAGGTCATATCCCCCTCCTGATGACTGATGGAAACAGGCTGGAGAAGAAAATGCCGGATACCCCCTATCGCGCCCTGCGCCGGACCAAGATCGTTTCAACCCTGGGTCCGGCCACGTCAGATCACGCGACCATCCGTGCGCTGGCCGTGGCGGGGGTGGATGTATTCCGGCTCAATTTTTCCCATGGCACCCATGCCGATCATGCGGCCCGCCATGCCGTGATCCGTGATGTCGAGGCCGAACTGGGCCGCCCCATTGGCATTCTGGCCGACGTGCAGGGCCCAAAGCTGCGCGTGGGCAATTTTTCCAATGGGAAGGTGCAGCTGAGTGCTGGCGCACGCTTCCGGCTGGATCTTGATCCCACGCCGGGGAACGAGACGCGGGTCAGCCTGCCGCATCCCGAAATCATCGCCGCCGCTGCCGAGGGCAGCACCCTGCTGCTTGATGATGGGCGGCTGGCGTTGCAGGTATGCGGGCGTGGCGATGATTTCCTTTTGACGGAGGTCGTGCTGGGTGGTCCGCTGTCGGATCACAAGGGGGTCAACGTGCCCGATGTGGTCCTGCCCATTCCCGCGCTGACGGACAAGGACCGGGTGGACATGGCCTTTGCGCTGGACCTTGGCATCGAATATGTCGGCCTGTCCTTCGTGCAGCGGCCCGAGGACGTGCGCGAAGCCCGGAAGCTGGCTGCTGGCCGCGCATGGATCATGACCAAGCTGGAAAAACCGCAGGCCATGGATAACCTGCATGAAATCGTGGCCCTGTCGGATGCTGTGATGGTGGCGCGTGGCGATCTGGGTGTCGAACTGCCCCCTGAACGCGTGCCGCTGGCGCAGAAGCGCATCATCCGCGTCGCCCGGCAGCTTGGCCGCCCTGTCGTGGTAGCGACCCAGATGCTTGAAAGCATGGTCTCCGCCCCCACCCCCACTCGTGCGGAGGCGTCGGACGTGGCGACGGCCGTGTTTGACGGGGCGGACGCCGTCATGCTGTCGGCCGAAACGGCGGTGGGGTCATATCCGCGTGAAGCCGTCGCCATCATGGACCGGATCGTGCGCAGGGTGGAGGAGGACGAGGTCTGGCGTCGCCAGATGGAAACCTCCAGCCCCGACCCGGACCATGACGTGCCTGGCGCGATTGCCGCCGCCGCCCGGCAGATTTCCACCACCCTTGATGCCGCCGCCGTGGTGGCCTTCACCCTGTCGGGCCGCACGGCGCTGCGCATTGCGCGCGAACGGCCCACCTGTCCCATTCTTGGCCTGACGCCAACCGATGATATCGCCCGCAGGCTGGCGGTGGCGTGGGGCGTGCAGGCGGTCTCGGTCGGGCAGGAAGCCCCCGTCCATAATATCGAAAGCGTGGTGGATCAGGCGCTGGCGGTGACCAAGGGCGATGGCTATGGCGTGGCGGGGGACGCGGTGGTGATCGTGGCCGGACTGCCATTCGGGGTGGCGGGCAGCACCAATACGCTGCGGATTGCCACCGTTAGCTGAAGCTTTTTTCAAGAAGCATCCTGAAACGCCGCCCTGTCTGAAGAAAAGGGGGCGCCCGGAAACTTCTGTTTTTTAAAAATCCGTTTTCAGGCCTGCCGGTTTTCAATCAGGCTGCGCCGGATGGCGCGGCCGCGCTTGATGCGGCTGACGATCACGTCTTCATCGCCGGTGCGGATGGCGTTGCCCATGGCCTGCGCATCCGCGATGAAGCGGTCGAGCATGTCCAGCAACGCCTCGCGGTTGTTCAGGAAGATGTCGCGCCACATGGTTGGATCGGACGCCGCGATGCGGGTGAAATCCCGAAAGCCCGATGCCGCGAAATCCAGCACTTCCGATCGCGTTTCATCGGCCAGGTCATCTGCCGTGCCGCATATGGTGAAGGCCAGCAGGTGCGGCAGGTGACTGACGATCGCACAGACGCGGTCGTGATGGTCAACGGTCATGCTGCGCACGCGCGCGCCCATCATTTCCCATAAGTCCGTGACGCGCCTGATGGCGTCGGTCGGGGTATGTCCGGGCGGGGTCAGCAGGCACCACCTGTCCTCGAACAGGGTGGCGAACCCGGCATCCGGGCCGGAAAACTCGGTGCCCGCCATGGGGTGCGCGGGGATGAAGGCAATATCGGGATGCTGCGCCAGCAGCGGTGTCATGGCCTCCATGACCGTGGTCTTGACCGACCCGACCTCGCTCAGGATCGCCCCCTTTTTCATGACCGGCATGACCTGGGCCGCAACCATGGCGATCGCGCCCACCGGCACGCATATGATCACGCAGTCCGCATCGCGCGCGGCGGTGGCGGGATCGGATTCGATCTGGTCGGCAATGCCCAGTTCGGCCACGCGGGCGCGGACCTCGGGGCTTATGTCACAGGCCACCAGCCGGCGTGCGATGCGCCGGTCTTCCATGCCGCGCCGCAGGATGGAGGACCCGATCAGGCCGGGGCCGATAATGACCAGCGTATCGAACAGGGGCGCGGGTAGGTCCGTCATGGTGGGTCTTGTCTGGCTCTGGTGGGGGTCACAGGGGCGCGGGATCAATCCCGCGTGATGTCCGTGGGCGGCGCGGGGTCGTGGATGGACACGGGGGCGACCGCCGGCGCGGTATCCGGCTGTGTGGAGCGGCGGCGCAGGGCGCGCATTTCCATTCCCTGCCACAGCAGCAGCATGGGAATGCCGATCACCAGTTCACGCCCGCGGCGCAGCAGCGACAGCCCCAGCGAGACGGACGGCGCGATGCCAAAGGCCGAGCCAAGGGCGATGTAGGCGGCTTCCTGCACCCCCAGCCCGGCCGGCACCAGGAATGACACGGACATGATGCCGCAGGCCACGCCCTCGATCGCGATGGCGCCGCTGAAGCCCAGATGCGCGCCAAGGAAGTAGTAGGCCACCCAGATCGTGGCCGCACTGCCCAGCCAGCCCACGTAATGCAGCAGCGCCCCCTGCACGATGCGGCTGGGGTGCGACCAGATGGCGTCAAAGCGTTCCTGTATGCTGTCGGCGCTGCTCAGCATCGCGTCCTGCCACTGGGCGGCCATGTTGTTGCCCAGCATCTTGCCCGCGCGCTTGAGCAGGTCGCCACCACGGCGCTGGGTATAGACAAAACCCGCGATGCCCATGCTCAGCAGCACAAGGCCGATCATGACCGGCCGGGCGAACGGGCTGGACTGCTGGTGGGCCACCAGGCACACCACGGCGGTCAGGATGAACAGGATCTGGCCCATCACCTCGGTGGTGATGTCCACCAGGTTGGCGCAGGCGGCTTCGCTGCCATCGATATGGCGGCCCTTCGTCCCGGCGAACAGGTCGCTCGAACATGTGGCCCGGATGCCCAGCACCATGCCGCCCAGCTGCGAAAACGGCAGGCAGGACGCGGCGGCGTCACGGATCATGCGCGAAACCAGCAGCTGCACGAACGGAATGTCCCGGCAAGCCGCGTGCCACGCAAGACCCAGTATTGCATCGACTGCAAGCTGGGCCATGACGGTCGCCATGAAGCCGGCGAACCCGATGGAGACGATGGCCTTCATGACCGAACCCGCCCCAAGCCACGCGGTGCAGCCAGTCAGCAGGGCCAGGCCAAGGATGGCCAGCAGGATGGTGAGCTTTCTCAAAAAAGATCCGTCTTGGTCTGTTGGCGTCGGGACACCGGGTAAAATTCATGCCTCAGTGGCCGGTTGTGCCTGACTTACACTACAGCAGGGTCTGGCGCCACCGGGAGGTGTCGGGATAAATGGAACGCCCGCTGGTTGCGAGTCCGTAATCGCAATCGTGAATTCTGTCCCCTGACGGAGCGATCGTTCAGACCATGACTGCCCCAACCCTTGTAACCGGCGCGACCGGTTTTGTCGGCTCCGCCGTTGCCCGTAATCTGGTGGAGCGTGGCCATACCCTCCGGCTCATGGTGCGCAAGGGAAGCGACCTGACCAACCTGCGTGACCTGCCCGCCGAACTGGTGGAAGGGGACCTGTCCAGCCCCGACAGTTTCGATGCGGCGGTAAAGGGCTGCCGCTACGTGTTCCATGTGGCGGCGGATTACCGGCTGTGGGTTCCCGACCCGGTGCCCATGATGATCGCCAACGTGGAGGGCACGCGCGCGCTGATGCTGGCGGCGCAGAAGGCGGGGGTGGAGCGGATCGTCTACTGCTCGTCCGTCGCGGCCCTTGGCCTGATTGGTGACGGCACGATTTCCGATGAGGAAACGCCGGTTCATGAACATGGCGTGATCGGCATCTACAAACGTTCCAAATACCGTGCCGAGCAGGAAGTCCTGCGCCTGGTGCATGAACGCGCGCTGCCTGCCGTGATCGTGAACCCGTCCACGCCCGTGGGCCCGCGTGACATCAAGCCCACGCCCACGGGGCAGATGATCCTGGACTGCGCGGCGGGCCGCATGCCGGCCTATGTCGATACCGGTGTCAACATCGTACACGTGGATGACGTGGCCGAGGGGCATGCGCTGGCGCTGGAGCGCGGGCGGATCGGGGAAAAATACATTCTGGGTGGCCAGAATTACCTGCTGCGCGACCTGTTCGCCATGACGGCCGAGATCGCGGGCGTGGCCCCGCCACGCATAAGCCTGCCGCAGGCCGTGATCTGGCCCGTGGCCGTGGCCAGCGAATGGCTGTCCCGCGCATTTGGCATCGCGCCACGGGTGACGACCGAAATGCTGGCCATGTCGCACAAGAAGATGTTTTTTTCCTCTGACAAGGCAATCCGGGAACTGGGCTATGCCCCCCGTCCCGCGCGGGACGCGGTGAAGGACGCCATCGACTGGTTCCGACAGCATGGGATGCTGGATTGAGGACCCTGTCATGCTGCTGCTTCCCCTATCCATTCTGGTGTTCGTTATCTGGGTCGGGCTGATTTTCTGTCATGGCTGGTTCTGGCAGGCGGGGCCGATCCTTACCCCCGTGCGGGGTGCGCAGCTCAAACGCGCGGACTGTCCCGAAGTCTGCATCGTGGTGCCCGCGCGGGATGAAGCGGCATCGGTCGTGCCATGCATAAGTTCCCTGCTGGCGCAGGATTATCCGGGTGAGATGCATGTCATCCTGGTGGATGACAACAGCACCGATGGTACGGGCCGGCTGGCGCGCGCCATTCCCGACCCGCGCAGGCGGCTGACGGTGGTCAGTGGAAAGGCGCGGCCCGCGGGCTGGAGTGGCAAGCTGTGGGCAGTGGCGCAGGGCGTTGCGCGGGCGCGGGAGATGATGCCCGATTCCACGGGGTTCGTGCTGCTGACCGATGCGGACATCACCCATGACCCGCGCCATGTCTCGACCCTGGTGGCCAAGGCGCAGGCGGGGAAGCTGGATCAGGTATCGGAAATGGTGGAGCTGAACTGCGCCAGTCCCGCCGAGCGCATGCTGGTCCCGGCGTTCGTTTTCTTTTTCGCGCTGCTGTACCCCTTCGCCAGCGTGAACAACCCGCGCAGCAGGGTGGCGGGGGCAGCAGGCGGCACGGTGCTGGTGCGCTGGAGCGCGCTTGCGCGGATCGGCGGAATCGAAAGCCTGCGCGGCGCGCTGATCGATGACTGCACGCTGGCGGCCCACATCAAGCATGGCGGCGGGCGGATCTATCTGGGGCACAGCTGCCTTGCCCGTTCCATCCGGCCCTATCCCCACCCGGCGGATATCTGGCGCATGGTGGCGCGCACGGCCTATGTGCAGCTTGGCTATTCGCCATTCATGCTGGTGGGCACCGTCATCGGCATGGTGCTGGTCTGGATCGTGCCGCTGCAGCTTGCGCTGTTCAGCCACGGCCTGCCGTGCCTGCTGGGGGCGGGGGCGTGGGTCATGTCCATGGCGTCGTACACCCCCACCTTGCGGCGTTTTAACCAGTCACCGGCATGGGCGCTGTTGCTGCCGGTCATTGCCGGGTTCTATACGCTGGCAACGATCGGTTCGGCGCTGGACCACCATCGGGGCCGGGGCGTGGTATGGAAAAGCCGCGCCTATACCGAACCCGATGGCGCGATTTCGACACATATGCGCGGTGAGGGCACCGCAGCCGTAATGAAACGCAGCATGGGGGATGACGTAGGGTGAACAGTCAGGAGCGGAACGTGTGGGGCAGCGAGGATGTCTCGTCGGGCAAGGATGCCGGGGATGAGAACTTTCCCGTTGGCTCCCTGCTGATCAGCCGCAGGCTGCGTCCGCATGTCCATGCCTATTATGATTTTGCCCGCGTGATCGATGACATCGTCGATACCGACCGGCTGGATGCGGATGCCAAGATCACGCGCCTCAACGCCATGGAGGACGTGGTGCTGGGCAAGCGCGTGGCGCCGCAGCGGCCGGATGCGCAGACGGCGGTGCGCGTGGGCCGCACGCTGGCACAGACCGGGGTGTCCACCGACACCGCCACCGACCTGATCGTGGCCTTCCGGCAGGATGCGGTGAAGAACCGTTATGATACGTGGGAGGAACTGGAGGAATACTGCCGTTATTCCGCCAACCCCGTCGGTCGCTTCCTGCTGCAGCTGCATGGCGAGGACGCGGGCACGTTCGGTCCGTCCGATGCGCTGTGCACCGCGCTGCAGATCATCAATCACCTGCAGGACTGCGCCGATGACCTGCGCAACCTGGACCGCTGCTACCTGCCGCGTCCGTGGCTGGAGCGCGAGGGCGTCAGCGTGGATGACCTGCGCCATGGCCATACGCTGCCGGGGATGCGGCGGGTGTTCAATGCGCTGCTGGATCGGGTGGATGAACTCAACCGGCATGCGGCGCTGCTGCCCGGCCTGATCCGTGACCGGCGCATGCGCATGGAGGCGGCGGTTATCGTGGGCCTGTCAAGGCGTCTGGCGCAGCGGCTGCGGGTGGAAGACCCCATTGCGGGCCGCGTCAAGCTGTCGCGCATGGATGTGGCGCGCGCGCTTGCGGGGGCCATGCGCACGCTGGTCTGATGGGCGCGATTTTGTCCTTGGTCGTGATTGCCGCTAAGAACAGGCGGAACTGAAATTCGTAAAGTGAACGGAACACGCGGGAATGGGTTTTTTGCGCGCGCGGCATGATGAGGCCCCGGTACTGGGCTGCGATCCCGCCGATCTGGCCGAGGTGGAGCAGATCGTGGTGCGGTCGGGCACGTCCTTTGGCAAGGGAATGCGTATCCTGCCGCCCGAACGGCGGTATGGCATGTATGCGGTCTATGCCTTCTGTCGCCTTGTCGATGATGTGGCCGATGATGAAGGCGAGCCGGACGACAAGTGCCGCAGGCTGGAAGACTGGCGTGCCCGCATTGCCCGTCTGTATGCGGGCGAGGCGCGTGACGGAATTGACCGCGTGCTGATGGCGACAATCCGCCGTTTCGACCTGCGCCAGCAGGACTTCAATGACGTGATCGACGGGATGGAAATGGACGCCCGTGGCCCCGTCGTCGCGCCGGATGAGGCGACATTCGACCTCTACTGCGACCGCGTGGCCTCCGCCGTGGGCCGGCTGTCAGTGCGGGTGTTCGGTGATGCCTCGGCCCATGCCGATCAGGTCGCCTACCACCTGGGGCGCGCGCTGCAGATTACCAACATCCTGCGCGACGTGGCGGAGGATGCGCGTCTGGGCCGGCTGTACCTGCCGCGTGAACTGCTGGAGCGGCATGATGT
>Ga0157365_10000595_pt1 | contig 15606 bp, 12 predicted proteins | sample AttsexASBM3_FD_111478 | JGI IMG/M metagenome (GOLD analysis project Ga0157365, IMG submission 111478) | Fungus gardens microbial communities from leaf cutter ant in Ribeirão Preto, State of São Paulo, Brazil - Atta sexdens ASBM3 | ecosystem: Host-associated > Fungi > Mycelium > Unclassified ... | reverse complement strand
GGATCGGTCGTATCGGAAAGCATGAAAAAATCGAATGCATCGATACGCCCGGTGGCTACGAGACTGTCGTGAATGGCACGCAGGCCCACAAGCACGCGATCGGGGTCCTCGTTATAGGTGGGCATGAGCACGGCCGTGCGTGACATGAGCGCCGGCAGGGGCGTGTCACGCGAAATGCCCAGACCCAGACCGCCATGACGCAGCACCGAGACGAACCCGGCAAGGGAGGAGGTAAAGGAAAGCGAGATCCATGCACCGAGCACGACGAAAAGCGCGAGCACGATAATACCCAGCGTCGAGACACCCACGGAATTGAGCACGCGGTTCATTTCGAACGCGCCCCAGCCGGTCAGGAGAATGGCGCCGCCGATTACAAGCAGGCGTCGCAGCCATAACAGGGAGGGAGTGGTCGGCAGACGGCGATCGCGCCCGAAGGTCTCGGGACGCTGACGCAGGTTCTGCGTCGGCATCGCAAGTGGCGATTCCGCCGGGAGCACGTCGAAGGGGGTGAAGTTGGGAGAGAGGCTGCTCACGGCGTCCAACGATACATCCATTTTTCAGAAATCGGGCCCTGCTCATTGGCAAGCTGACAGGTGAGCTCGGCCAGCTTGGCACTTCCGGGGTAGAATTCGAACGTCGTGCGCCATCCCTTGACGTTGGGGTTGGGCTCGACGACCACGTTCTTGATCGTGCCGGTCGATGCCTGAGGGACGAGATGGAAAGCCGCGTTGGGCGGCAGGTTCTCGAAAGGCTTGCCCGTGAAGTCGATGACGAACATGCGGCCATCGGCATGATCGGTCACCCCGCCGACTCGCGTCGCGCCGATACGGGCCAGATCGGTCGGCCAGGGCGTGTCCCAGCCCCAGTACATGCGATAGGTGTACGAATATTCGTGCCCGGCCTGCATGGTCTGCTTGGGGCGCCAGAACGATACGATATTATCGTTGACCTCGTTGGGGGTCGGGATTTCGACCAGATCGACCGCGCCTTCGCCCCAGTCGCCGATAGGCTCGATCCAGAGCGAGGGGCGTTTCTCGTAGTTCAGAGCGAGATCTTCGAAATCATGAAAGGCGCGGCGGCGCTGCATCAGGCCAAAACCGTGCGGGCTGGCGTCCTGAAAAGCGGAGAACTGGAGATCAACCGGGTTATTCAGCGGGCGATAGAGCTGGGCGCCAGTGCCGGTCCACATCTGCAGCGCTTCACTGTCATGAGCAGCAGGGCGCCAGTCATCGACATGATTGCGGTTGTTGGCGTCGAAATAGAACATGCCGGTCAGGGCAGCGACGCCGCCTTCGGTAATGTCTGTGCGCGGATAGAAGCTCGACTGAACATCGAACACCGTAGTGGCGCCCGGACGGATGGTGAAGCGGAAGGCGCCCACGACCGAGGGGCTGTCCATGAGTGCGTGGATCACGACGGAGTCGACGCCGGGCTTGGGCTTTTCAAGCCAGAATTCGCGGAACAGGGCGAATTCCTCACCCTTTGGATCGCCCGTTCCATTGGCAAAACCACGTGCAGACAGGCCGTAATTCTGACCTTTGGAGACAGCACGGAAATAGGAGGCACCGAGGAAGACGGCGCATTCTTCCATGACGTTGGGTGTGTTGATGGCATTGCGCAAACGCAGACCCGAGAAGCCGAGATCGTCCGTCACGCGCAGCATCGGATCGGGATAGGTAAACATATCGGGGTCATAAACGATTGGGCTGGACTGACCGTCGACCACTTCGTTCATGTTGATGCGTGGGCGATACAGGAACCCGCGCGGGAAGAACTCGACATCGAAAGCCAGATTCTGGCCGTGCCAGAGTGCGCGGTCTTCCTTGTAGGCAATGCCACGAAACTGATCGAAATTCAGATTGTCGATGGCGCTGGGGAGAGTCTGCTGCGGCGCCTTGTAGGCCGATTTCGACATGGCCTGCGCGATCTGCCGGACCGTATTATTGTCGAACGGCGTAGGCTTGGGGGCGGCAGAGGGCGCCGCCCGGGCAATTTTACTGGCCCCTAATATAGAGAGGCCAGCACCGATTTTTACCAGATCGCGACGCAGCACTATGACTATCTCCAGCAGGCCCGGCTAAATGCCGGGGGATCTCCGATTTTCCTAACGCCCATAGGTTACTTTGGGACACAGGAAAGCTCGCCTGCCCTAGAAATCTGTCATGAGTGCGGCTTTCGCGCATCCTTTTCAGACGGGGAGCGCTGCCTTGACGCCCTTTTCGCGGATAATCTTGCGCAGTTCGGTCACTTTTTCGTCAAGTGCGGCATGGTCGAGCTTGCGCCAGCCATCGAAAGCCGGAAGGGCAAAGCCGGCTTCCAGATCGTCGCTCTTCGCGATTTTCCATGTCTCGTCGGTGAAGGTGGGTTCGATCGGTTCGAAGCTACCGCCCTTCTCGTTCTTGCCACGCAGCATTTCAAGATAGGCCGCCAGACCGTAGGCGACACGATCGAGATCGCGCTTGTCGTTCAGCAGGTTCTGGATGGTCGCCGTCCAGAACACCTGTACCTTCGACGCGCCATCGCTGCCGATACGCAGATTCTGGTCCGCCATGGCAGGGTTCGAGAAGCGTGAAATCACCGATTCCTTGTACTTCTCCAGATCCTCGCCCGGCGCAGCCTTCAGGGTCGGGATGACATCGGTGTCGAGATAGGTCTCGACCAGCTTGCGCAGATCGGGATCGTTGATCGATTCATCGATATGATCGTAGCCCAGAAGCAGACCGGAGAAAGCCAGGAAGATATGCGATGCATTGAGCATGCGGATCTTCATGAACTCGTAATCGGTTACGTCATCGACCATCTGCACGCCCACTTTTTCAAGTGCAGGGCGTCCGTCGGCAAATTCATCTTCCACCACCCATTGCGTGAAATCCTCAGCGACGAGCGGCAGAAGGTCGTCCAGACCGCTCTCACGGTTCAGACGTGCTGCGATCTCTGCTGAAACCGTTGGGGTGATGCGGTCCACCATGGCATTGGGGAAGGTGGCATTGGCCTCGATCCAGCTGGCCAGTTCGGGATCGCGTGCCTTGGCATAACCGAGGAATGCCTTGCGGGCGACATTACCGTTATGGCGCAGGTTGTCGCAGGACATGATGGTAAAGGCGCGATCGCCTGCATCGCGGCGGCGGCGCAGGCCTTCCACCACATAACCGAAAACGGTCGAGGGCGATTCCGGGTTGGACAGGTCACGCTGTACGGCTTCGTTATCGAGCGCGAACTCGCCCGTATGCTCGTCGATGTTGTAGCCGCCTTCGGTGATCGTCATGGAGACGATCTTGATCGCGGGATCGGCAAGATAGTTGAGCACGGCTTCAGGCTGTTCGGGGGCCAGAAGATAGTCGCGCAGGGCACCGATCACGGTGCGCTTGCTGTCGCCCGACGGGGCGGTTTCGGTCAGGGAGAACAGGCAATCCTGCTTCTTGAAGTCCTCGGCCTTCTTCTTCGAACGCTCGCCGGAGGTCAGACCCACGCCGACAATGCCCCAGTTCTGCTGGCCGGGCAGCGCGAGCGCCTTGTCCACGTAAAACGCTTCATGGGCGCGGAAGAAGTTGCCGACGCCGAAATGCAGGATTCCCGGCTTGATGTCCTTGAGATCATAGGATGGAGCGTCCACGCCTTGCGGCAGGTGCTTCAGGGTCTCGCGGGTGATCATAAGCTTAAATCCCTTGTTGTTGCGTCAGGAGCGCCGTTTCCGGGCTGGAAAGAAAGACCAGATTCGTCGCGGCAGGTCAAAGCAATGCCTGACAAATCACAGTCCGGATCGTCGTCTTCAACGTGACAGACCGGTGGCAGGTTCATCGCCCGACGGTTCCGCTCCTATTTTCCGATCATGTCGCGCAGGTCTTTTGCACGGCTTTCAGGTGTGCACATCAGCACATCGGTAGCGCGCCTCAGATCCTGACGGAGCAGGGCAATCACGAAATGCATTTCCGGCAGGGCATCCTGCCCCAGGGTCGGGAGCGTGCTCAGCACATCCTCTCGGCCCGGACGATAGGGTTTTTCATTCGCCTTGCCCGCAGCATGGATCTCACAGCGGCGGGCGAGAGAGCGATACGCATGGCTCAGCCCGGTATGCAGCCCGGCCACACCGGAAAACCCACCCCTGTCCTTGCCCGCATTGATGGCGCGCGCCACCAGCATGGTATCGCTGAGCATACGGCGCATGAGGGCCGGCAATACGGTCAGGATAGGGTGACGCTTTTCGAGCAGACCCCAGTTTTCACGATAGGCTTCGGCCACGCATTCGTTGAGGACAGACAGGTTGCGCGCGCAGTGATCGTTGCGTGCTTCCAGCTCGCTCCACATCTCCTGACGGCGCAGGGCGGCCTGAAGCAGCTCATCCATTTCACGGAACATGCGCCCCGCGGTCAGAAAGCCGCGTCTTCTGGCATTGGCGTGCAGTACGACGAAAGACACGACCAACGAGACGATAACACCAAGGAAAATGGCCGTCAGACGTTCTGTCAGGGGCCAGTAAGGGTTCGCTCCATGCGAAGGCAGAAGATAGACGATCATCAGCGTCACCCCTGCAAAACGCAGTGAGGGACGCACTGCTGCCATATAGGCCAGAGGAAGGAGCGCAACGCAGAAAATCGGCCAGTAGAAACCGAACAGCAGCCGCGCGGTAATGGCCAGCGTGCCGACGATTGCGCCGACAAGCGTGCCGATCACCTGATCGCGTGCTGTGGACACGGTCTGATCGATGCTCGACTGCGTCACGATCAGCGCCGTGATCAGGGCCCAGATCGTCTCATCCAGCCCGGTCGCCTCACCGATGATCCAGCACAGGGCGACCGCAACCAGCGTGCGGACCATCTGCCGCCAGGGCGCCTCACCATCGGCTCTTGCCCGGAACAGGGAGCCAAAGGGCATCGATTACTCCCCGGATAGAGGCAACGGCACCCAGCGTAGACCGTCCTGACCCTGAACGAGCAGGAGGACGGTATGTTTTTTCTGCTGTCGCGCGCGCGTCAGCTCCTTGGACAGGGCATCGGGCGAATTCACGGCCACCTGCTGCACCTCGGTCACGACGTCGCCGGGCTGCAACCCGCGTGTGTCGGCCGGGCCATCGCGCGTCACATCGCTCACCACCACGCCGCGCTGTGAGTCCGACAGACTGTATTTGCTGCGTGTCTCGTCATCGATCGCCGAGAAGGTGACGCCCAGATCGGCAAGGGCCAGTTTGCTCGGCCCCTTGGGCTTGGCATCGGTCGGTGGCATGTCGGGGGCTTCGGGCGAGGGCTTGACCACAAGCGTGACATCCAGCGTCTTTCCCTTGCGCCAGATGCCGAACACCTTTTTCGTCCCCGGTGCGATTTCGGCCACCAGGCGCGGCAGGGCATGACCGTCAATGGGCTTGCCATCGAGCGAGACGATTACATCCCCGGTCTGGAGCTTTGCCGTCGCGGCCGGACCCTTGGGGTCGATGCCTGCAATCATCGCGCCTTTTTCAGGCTTGAGCCCGATACTGTCGGCAATCTCATGCGTCACGTTCTGTACGCGCACGCCGATCCAGCCGCGCGAGACATGCCCGTCGCGACGCAGCTGGTCGATCACGCCGCGTGCATCGTTGGCCGGTATGGCGAAACCGATACCGATGGAGCCGCCGCTCGAACTGTAGATGGCGGTGTTGATGCCGATCACCTGTCCGTCGAGATTGAAAAGCGGACCGCCCGAATTGCCGCGATTGATGGAGGCATCGGTCTGGATATAGTCGTCGTACAGACCGTGATTGATATCGCGCCCGCGCGACGAGACGATGCCGCTCGTTACCGTGCCGGACAGGCCGAACGGATTGCCGATGGCCAGAACGCGGTCGCCTACACGGGCCTTGTCGCTATCGCCGAAGGGCACGGTCGGGAAGGGTGTCTTGCTTTCGATCTTGATGACAGCCAGATCGGTTCTGCTGTCACGCCCCACGATCTTGGCGGGTAGCACCGTACCGTCCTGCAGCGTGACCGATACCTTGTCGGCATCCTTGATGACGTGGTTGTTGGTAACGATATACCCGTCAGGCGAGATGATGAAGCCAGAGCCCAGAGCCTGCATCTTGCGTGGCGGCTCCGAGGATGAGGGCTGGCGGTTCATGTAATCGTGAAAGAATTTCTCCATCGGCGAGCCGGGAGGAAATTGCGGAACCTGCGGCCCGTCATCGGGGCTCGCATCCGGACCGTCATCCTCGTCTTCATCTTCTCCCGGCTTCAGCGTTGCCGAAATCGAGATATTCACGACCGCAGGCAGCAGGCTTGCAGCCAGATCCGCAAGCGAATCAGGCGCAGCATGAACGCTGCGCGCTGTGGCCGTCGCCGTGCCCGGCTGAGTAGCTGGCGCCGCCGGGGGCGAGTGGGCCGGTACAGACTGGGCCGAAGCAGACCGGACCAGAGCGGACTGGGCAAAGGCGGCAGATGTGGCGGAAACCCAGCCACCCATCAGAGCGGCAAGAACGAGGCGATGTTTCATCATGCTAGGCTAACGCAAATCAGGGGTTTGCGTCACCTATCTCCGCGCTGCGATCTTTCTTCTCTTCCGCGCGGGCTTCCCTGCGTGTTTCACCCGCCATGAGGGCGGCCTGACGACGGTGGCGATCGAGCCAGAGAGCCAGAGCGTAGACGCCCAGAAAACCCAGTACATTGACCAGTATCTGAATGACCCAGCCATCGCCGAAGCTGTTCATCACAAGGCGTGCAAACAGATCCAGAATTGTACCGAAGCTGAACACTTCAAGCGAATGGCGCCCTAACAGGGCCAGCCCCTGACCGACACGCGTTTCGGACAGGCGTGTGGCCGTGACCGAAGACTGAACGAGCAGCAGAATGGCCAGCGCATCGGTCCAGCGCCATATGGCGAGATCGGATTTGTCGGCAGGTGGCAGTTCCGCCAGAGGCCTCAGACTGGGCAGGTTCCAGCTTTCATAGGGGAAGCATTCCAGCGCAGCGAACACGAGATAAGCGCCCGCCAGCAGTTTCGCCCATAGTGGACCGGGCAGATTTCCCTCCCGCTTGCCGGCCATGATGGCAGCCAGCATACCGAGCGTGAAAATGAACTGCCATGCGAAGGGGTTGAAATACCACCCGTCGGGATCGAGCCAGTTGGGCAGATTCAATGTGGGATCGCTGTTGATCAGCCCCCAGAGTGCAAGGCTGGCGCCCCCCAGCAGCCAGGGTGAGATCTTCCACAGAAACACCAGCAGCGGAAATGCCAGAAGAAGGACGATATAGAGAGGCAGGATGTTCAGATTGTTCGGCAAGGCCTGGAGGCTGAGCACGCGCCAGATCCACTCATGGCCATGCGCAAGCTCAGGCTCCAGAAAATCTACCGGCACAGGCCAGTAGTGACGCCATTGACGGATCGTGAGCACGGAGACGAGCAGCATGACCATCTGGAACAGATAGAGCCGCCAGCACCGGCGCAGGATACGTTCGATCCCCATGATCCAGCCGCCGCTCGGCGGCCCGCGCAGGATAAGGCGACCGTAGGCAAGCCAGGAGGCGTAACCTGCCAGAAGCACGAAAATCTCGGCAGCATCGGCAAAGCCGAAATTGCGCAGGGTAAAACGGTTGAGCACATCCTGCGGCGCATGATCGGCCAGCATCATCAGCAGCGCGATGCCGCGCAGTGCATCGATACGATGATCGCGTTTTCTGCGTTTGGGGGCGGCGTCGGTTCTGGCCTCGCTCATTCCTGTCCTGCTTTCCTGCCCATATGGGCCGGGTAAAGAGCCCCGGCATCGCCCTGCTCATACGCGCAGACGCTTGCGCGATCCACTTCCAGCCATGTTAAACCACAAGGAGCAGACCCCGGCCCGTCGCCAGCAGCGCCCTGCCGCCAGAGGACAACCATGACCGATTTTGAAAAACCCGCCAATGAGGAAGACCAGCGCAGGATTCTCGAGACCCTGCGACTGGTCAAGGATGAGGCTGGCACCTCGAACGTTCTGAGCTTTGCCTCGCTTGAAGGCGTGGCCGTGCGTGACGGTCACGCTCATGTCTCGCTCGCCACATCGCGTGAGGACGCCGCACGTATCGAGCCCATGCGCCCGCGTGCCGAAGCTGCACTGGCCAACCTGCCCGGTATTTCGCGCGCCACGATTATTCTTACCGCCCATCGTGCGCCCGGCAAGGCTGCCCCCCAGCCTCAGGGGCATCGCCCCTTCCAGCTGGAGCAGCCTGCAAACAGCCCTGGTCATCCGCAGCCAACCCGCCCCGATGGCAAGGCGCTCCCCCAGGTGCGGGCCATTATCGCCGTTGCCTCGGGCAAGGGGGGTGTTGGGAAATCGACCACGGCCGTCAATCTTGCTGCGGGTCTGGCCAAGCTCGGCCTGCGCACCGGCATGCTCGATGCCGATATCTATGGTCCTTCGCTCCCGCGTATGCTCGGCCACTCAGCAAAGCCCGCGCTCGAAAACGGCAAGATCATCCCCGTCGAGGCCTGGGGCATGCACGCCATGTCCATCGGATTCCTGGTGGATGAGCAGCAGGCCATGATCTGGCGCGGCCCCATGGTCATGGGGGCGATCGGCCAGTTTCTCGGCGATGTCGCATGGCCCGCCCTCGATGTGCTCGTAATCGACATGCCGCCCGGCACGGGCGACGCCCAGCTGACCATCGCCCAGAAGCTCAGCCTGCGCGGTGCCGTGATCGTGTCCACGCCTCAGGATATTGCGCTACTGGACGCCCGTCGCGGTCTGACCATGTTCGAACGCATGAACGTGCCGCTTCTCGGCGTGGTCGAGAACATGTCCTATTTCTGCTGTCCCAACTGCAACCATCGCACCGAGCTTTTCGGTCATGGCGGGGCTCGCGCCGAAGCCGAAAAAGCCAATGTGCCGTTTCTGGGCGAAATCCCCCTGCTAGCCGATATCCGCATGAGTGCGGATGCAGGAACGCCGATTATTCTTTCAGCGCCTGAAAGCGAGGCCGCGCAGGCCTATACACGTCTCGCGCGCGCCGTGGCCGACAGCCTGCGTCTGGAGCCAGGCGCATGAACCGCCTGATCCTTGCCGCGCTGGTCATGGGGATGACGCTTGCCGGCTGCGGCCCACGCAAAGTTGCCCATCATGGTTATGCTGCCGATGGTTATGGCGTGATCGACAACTCACCCCATCTGCCCCCGCCGGACACACTCTGGCAGCACGCCGCTCCTGCGCATTGAAGCCGGGATCGAAGGGGCTTGCCCCTTCGCGGGTGCAGGGCTGAGCCCTGCGGGAGCATTTCCTGTCAGTAGATGGCCGGTTTAGTGGGTGGTTGGTGCGGCTGAAGAGCTGGCCGGGGCCTGAACGCCGGTTTTCTCGGTTACGGAAACATCGCCGTTGACAGTGCGGTTCAGCACGGAGAACGAAACGGCATCCATGGTGGTGACGTCGACTTCGTCGCCCATTTTCAGACTGTTCAGCAGGGGCAGGAGTGCCTTCTGGCGGACGGTTATGGTGCGGGTGATATCGGCGTGATCGATGATCGTCACCTTGTGGGCGGCGGCATCGACAGCGACAACCTTCACGCGCTGACGCTGGAACGAGACGAGCGTGCCGTGAGGATGGCGGCGCGCATAGCCCTTGGCCGAGGATACCGTCGATTCAGGTAAGGGTGTGCCCGGTGCAGCGAGATCGGCCGCGAGTGTCTGGAAAAAACGGACAGCGATACGGTCGCCTTCCTCAAGGTGAGGCAGGTTCTTTGCATCTTTGGGAATGGTCAGGTTGAGAAGTCCGCCCTTCTGGTCGCGCAGAAGGAGGGTATGTGTTTCCGCGTCGATCGTCTCGACCGTGGCGGTCATGGTCTGGTTGCCCGTGATGACAGCCTGTGCAGCAGCGGAGGGCGCATGAAGCACGGCCGCAGGCGCTGCGAGAAGAAGGGCAGTCAATGCAGGGCGCAGCAGACGGCGTGTTGTGCGCAATGTCCTCAAAACCATGGGAGCGTTCTTGTCCTTCTTGGGTGTCAGTCAGGGCGATAGGATCGTCTCTCCCGTCTCGATACGGGGGAGCCGGACGATCTCAGGCTGCCCTATGTTGCCGCTTCTGAAAAGGGGCTGCGTGACGGGGAGCAACCGTTATGCCCGATGGGTGAGGACGCAGGATGACCGGCATCGGTGCAAGCGCCATTCCCGTGATGACACTACGCTCGTTTTGCGAGGATAACGGGGTATGACGCGCCGTTTTCCAGCTCTGTCTTTCCCTTGCGGTTTTGTACTCGCATTCATGCCTGCCTGCGGTTCCGTCTGGGCTGCACAGGCAGACAGTCTGCCGCCCGCATTGCAGAAAGCGCCTTTGGGGCATGAAGAAAATGTGACCGTGCGCGGCCGGCAGGCAGCGGGACTGGCTGCGGATTATCTGCGCTCTGCTGCGACACTCGGCCCACTTGGAACACGATCCATTCTGGAGACGCCGTTCTCGGTCATGACCGTCCCTCGTGACGCGATCGTGAACCAGCAGGCGCGGAATGTGAACGACCTGACGCAGTTCCTGCCCTCGGTTCAGCTTGAAATGAGGGGAGACCCCAATACCAGTCGTCCGCAATCGCGTGGGTTCGAGGCCGATGTCATTGCCAACTCCCGTATGGACGGGCTGAACATGGTCATCACGACCCCCTATGCGGCTGAGATGTTCGACTCGCTTCAGGTGCTTAATGGACTTTCCGGCGCGTTATACGGGCCGCAGAACCCGGCAGGCACATTCGATTATACGCTCAACCGGCCAACGGACCGACAACAGGAGCATCTCGTTCTGGGGGTGGATGCCACGGGCGCCCCCCTGGAATCGCTCGATGTTGCCGGACGGACAGGCGGTGGGAAGTGGTTCGGCTATCGTGTGACGATGCTCAACCAGTCAGGCACCAGCTACGCGCCGGGAACGCATCTGAGGCGCGGGATGATCGCCGGGGCGTTCGATATCAGGCTTGATGACAGGACACAGATCCAGATCGATGCCAGCCAGTACAGCTATGCCCAGCGTGGCTATGCGGGAGGGTTTACCTTTCCAACCGGCCTTGTCTTGCCCAGGGCGCCCGATCTGTCACGGCAGGGCTATGGGCAGAGATTTGCCGGATATAATGCGTCAACCGATACGGCGCTGATGAAAATCGTGCATCGCTTCGATGCAGACTGGTCGCTGACACTGGGCGGGCTTTATCAGGATGCGGGACGCAACGTGTTCGGTGTGACCAATGCGTTGCTGGATGCGGCAGGACGGTACCGGACCACGATTACAGCAGCGACGACCGCCAATGATTTCAGGGTCTGGTCCAATCTGGCTTATGTGAACGGACGGTTTCGCACCTGGCATTTCGACCATCGGGTCGTGCTCGGCTCGAACGGCTACAGCATGGGAAACTTCAATCCGACTGCAGGCGCCAGCACTGTTCTGGGAACGGCCAGTCTTGGCGCGCCTGTCGTCTATACCGGCACACAGCCCTATTTTTCGGGGCGCTACCGCTCTGCATCGATCCTGACCCAGTCCCTGCTGGCTGGCGATACGATTGCGCTCACGCGTCATGTCTCGGTGATGGGAACTCTGGGCTGGAGCTGGCTCGATACCATGAGCACTAGCAAGGCAGGGGTGACGACGGGTGCGTATCATGCCTCTGGCCTGTTCACCCCCATGACGAGCCTGATCTATCGTCCCGGCGCGCGTACCAGTCTCTACGCCACCTGGGGACAGGCCGTTCAGGCTGGACCCGTCGCACCGGCTTCCAGCCTGAATGCGAACGATGTTCTCGCGCCGCTCCGGTCGGAGGAATATGAGGTGGGCGCAAAGTATCGCCCTTCACGGGGATTGATGCTGAGTGTGGCGGCTTTTCGTATGACGCGCGATTTTGCTTTCACCGATCCGGCAAGCGGCCTGTTTCGTGAGGCTGGCGTTCAGCGCAATTACGGTATTGAAGGGCAGATTGCAGGGCGGTTGAACGACGCCCTGAGTGCGATAGGCGGTATGACCTGGCTCGATGCCCAGACAGGCAATACGGGTTCGTCCCTGACGTCGCACAAGCAGGTCGTCGGGGTGGCGCCGGTCCAGGCCAGCATGCTGCTCGATTATCACCCGCAATGGATGCGCGGTGCGGCGGTCAATGCCAGCTTTCATGTTGTGGGGCGGCGTGCTGCCGATAATGAGAACCGCAGTTTTGCAGCGTCTTTTACGACACTGGATCTGGGTGCGCGTTACGGGTTTCATGTGTATCGCACGCCAATGGTTCTGCGCTTTGGCGTGACCAATGTCACGAACGTGCAGTACTGGGCGTCTGTGTATCCCAGCTCGATCGACGGGGGGACGAACGCGACCAATTCAGCGGTGGCGGGCCTGCCCAGAAGCTTTCACGCGACGACCGAAATCGACTTCTGATCGGTTTCGCATTCCGGCTGATCGACCGGCGCGTGCCAGCCTTTTACCGTTTCATCATTCTGCCTGAGAGCCGCAGCCCCGTGCGCCACTGCGGCCCATGCCGCGTTGGCCAGCGCCTTGCGGCTGGGGAAGTTTTCGGGGGCGAGGGGTGGGTGCAACAAAATCGTGGCGCGCTTGTTGCGTCTCTTGAGGAACTGCCAGACATGCGGGCCGAGATCCATATCGCCATACCAGGCAAAAATGGCGCGTCGGGTGCGATGAACGGGCAGGCCTTCAAGCCGGTCATAAACCAGCGAGATGGGCTGGATGAGTGGTGTCAGCCCTGGTGGGTATGATGGCATGTCGACAGGGGGCGCGTTTTTCGGCAGGCGTGGCAGCTTGGCGATGGCAAAGAATGTCGACATGAAAGGCAGCACGCGCGATCCGTCCGACGACGTTCCCTCAGGGAACAGGATCAGGTTATCGCCGGTTGCGAGGCGGGTGATCATCTCGTCGCGCTCGCGCCCTGTCGTGCTTCTGTTGCGACTGACGAATATGGTCCGACCGATTTTGGAGACCAGCCCCATGATAGGCCAGCGTTCGATATCGCCCTTGGCAACGAAAACGGAATAGATCTTGGTCCCGAGGACGGGAATATCGAGCCAGGATGAGTGATTGGCGACATAGATCACCGGACGCTCGCCACGATCGCGTCCTTTCTGGCCGCCCACAGTGCCGACCGGTTCGCCGATTACCTTGATATCCAGATCGAGCAGTTTGCACAGCACGCCCCAGATAACGCGGGTCCAGCGTATTTTCAGCACGCCCGGAATGGGGAGGAGCAGGGCTTCGAAACCGACCGAAAGAGGTACCCAGACGACGACCCCAGCGAGACGCAGGCAGGCCTGCAGTGCCTCGACTCTCTGCCCCAGGCGGCCCGGCCCCGGATCGATGGTGTCCCGATCGAGAACAGGTCGCGTCATCTGACGCGCAGTCCCGTTCTTCTGGCGAGAAGGGTCTCGACGCGAGACCAGTCCGGCGAGCCGGTTTCGGAGGCGATCTGCACACATGACCTGTTCAATACTGTCACCGGGCAAATGTGACAATCTGTCGACCGACTTCTTCTTGTCCGTAAATGTTTCTGAAAACAGCACCTGTGCTTACGGGATGGTGCGGGTAGACGCAGTATTGAGGCGCATCCACAGGCATGTTTCACGTGAAACATCGCAGTGGCTCATGAGGGTGCGAAAGAAGGTAACGCATTGTTAACAACCCAATAATGCGCCTGCCGCGTCTCTGATGCGTAGAGACTGAAAAGAAAGGAAGAAAGCACTATGTCTGGCTTTAACCCCATACCCGGAATGCCCCCCATGAGCACCAAGCTCAAGCCGAACTGGTTTATCGGGATTGGCATTGTCCTGCTCGTTCTCGGGGCTGTGGCTCTGGTTGACGCGATCGTCGCGACTCTCGCGAGCGTGGTGGTTCTCGGGATGCTGCTGATCTTTTCGGGCGGGGCATATCTGGCGCAGAGTTTTGCGCATCGCGATGTGCCCGGATCACGCTTCTGGATGACCGCTCTCATGGGTCTTCTCTATGGCGTGAGCGGTATTCTGCTGATTCAGGAGCCGATTACGGGGTCGTTCTTTCTGACGGCGTTTATGGCGGGATGTCTTATGGCGTCAGGCGTCATGCGCGGCATCTGGGCGATGGGTAATCGCGATGTGCCCAATTGGTGGACCCTGGTGCTCAGCGCTGTCGTGTCGCTGCTGACGGGTATTTTTATCTTCGTTACGCTGCCCTGGTCCGGTCTTTGGCTGATCGGCACGTTTATCGGGGTCGAACTGATTTTCGGTGGCGTGTCTGCAATCTCGTTCGGCTCTGCGCTCAAACACAACGCACGCTGAACCTTCAGAAGCCTTTAAAAACCGGAAAGCCACGTTGAACCCGGTTCAACGTGGCTTTTTTATTTCGGTGCAGATTTCAGGATCTGTGTCGGGTCCGGTCCTATTGTCAGGCTCCACGCACGGCGCGTGCGATGGTCGAGAGCTGCTCCAGTACGGCTGGCACCGTAGAGGCTGTGGCCTTGCCATTGTCGAGCGTCTCGGCAAGCGTGGCGATCAGGGCTGAGGCTACGACAGCTGCATCGCCCACAGAAGCCGCCTGCTTCGCCTGTTCGGGTGTGCGAATGCCAAAGCCTATGGCAACAGGCAGATGGCTGACAGCCCGGATGCGTGGCAGGGCTGCTGACAGTTCGTCATTGCTGGCCGTGCGCGTGCCGGTAATGCCGGTGATGCTGACATAATAGAGAAAGCCCGAGGCGGTATCGAGCAGATAGGGTAGACGTGCATCCGGCGTGTTCGGGGCAATCAGCTGAATGAGGTCGAGGCCGCAGCGCTGTGCATCATCGGCCAGCAGATCGCTTTCTTCCTTGGGGAGGTCGACAATGATCAGCCCATCGACGCCGGCTTGTGCTGCATCGGTACAGAAGCGGGCAGGGCCGTAGCTATCGATCGGATTGAGATAGCCCATCAGGATGATGGGTGTCTCGTTATCCCCCTTACGAAAAGCGCGCACCATGTCGAGCACGCCTGCCAGTGTGGCACCGGCCGTCAGGCCGCGTCTGGCTGCAGCCTGAATGGTCGGGCCATCGGCAGAAGGATCGGAAAAGGGAACGCCGATCTCGATCAGGTCCGCACCGGCTTCGGGCATGCCTTTCAGCAGCGCGAGCGAGGTCTCGAGATCGGGGTCGAATGCCTGAAGATACGGAATGAGTGCCCCGCGCCCCTCGGATTTGAGGGCGTCGAAACGGGCCTTGATACGACTCACAGCGCAACTCCCAGATGTTCGGCGACAGTAAAGATGTCCTTGTCGCCACGGCCGGACAGGTTGAGAACGATAATCTGATCGGGGGTCATGGACGGCGCGATTTTCATGACCTCTGCCAGACCATGGGCACATTCCAGCGCAGGAATAATGCCTTCTGTGCGTGTCAGGAGCTGGAACGCATCCAGTGCCTCCTTGTCTGTCACACCGACATATTCCACGCGACCGATATCGTTCAGCCAGGAATGCTCAGGCCCGATGCCCGGATAATCGAGACCGGCGCTGATCGAGTGCGCCTCGGCGATCTGGCCGAACTCATCCTGAAGCAGATAGGTGCGATTGCCATGCAGCACACCGGAACGTCCACGTGAAATGGAGGCTGCGGTGAGACCGCTATCGAGGCCATGACCTGCGGCCTCGACGCCGATCATCCTGACGGCGTCGTCATCGAGGAAGGGATGGAACAGGCCCATCGCATT
>Ga0157365_10000594_pt1 | contig 15610 bp, 6 predicted proteins | sample AttsexASBM3_FD_111478 | JGI IMG/M metagenome (GOLD analysis project Ga0157365, IMG submission 111478) | Fungus gardens microbial communities from leaf cutter ant in Ribeirão Preto, State of São Paulo, Brazil - Atta sexdens ASBM3 | ecosystem: Host-associated > Fungi > Mycelium > Unclassified ... | reverse complement strand
GCATGCCATAAGGAAGTACATACAGTCGAGAGCCATTATAATAAAAATAATACTAGATAGTAAACCAATTCTAGTGTTATTATACATAATGCACCCTTATGTCGGGTGAGTGACACGTACGGTAAGTTGGTCACAGTTGAGTTAGGACACAATTATATACTCCTACAGTTGATAAGTAATAAATAAGATTAAATATTATCGTATTATATTAATAGTTCGTAATTTTATCGTGACGCCACTCTTATAGACGATTAGTGACTACTATAATTTCACCGTTACATAGTAATTAACGAATACTCCTAATTCCTAATTAACGAAGTCGAATTTCATACATCGATCCTCACAAAATATCTCTTATTTAAAGATTAGCTCAAATTTACAGTGTAGCATCACTTTGTTATAAATTTAAGTATCACATCTGTGGGCCATACTCCATAAGGGTAAAATATACTTAACATACTCACGATTAAGTGTCTCATATAAAAACACGATATAAAAAATAACAATTATATCAAGGATTGCGTTAATTAGCGTCAACAATCTAAAAAGTTAATATAAGAACTGAAAGATAGCCAAGCAACACCTAAAACAAAAATAATATATAGGATAAAATAAATAAATTTAAAACATGCAAGAAGAGGTAAGGTTTAGCGGATTATCGAATTAAACAAGATGCTCCAGTCTGGATTTTTAAAATGTCCTAATCTTTTTGCTTTCAATCGTGAGATTGTACTTACAAGGTGCTACACATAAACAGTTGGGATGTAAACTGATTGTATAATATGTACTCTTTACATAAATAAACCAATTATTAAGTGTATATAGTTTACGGTATGGAGTCTAGTGTTAACTAAACCCAAAAATGCTAGCCTAGTTTCATTCCTCAGTTTCAATTCTTAATTAGACAATTGGTTTCGCCATTAGTCTTCCAGTAGTTATACAAAGTATCAAGTTTCCTCCCAGTATTCTATTGTCTTCTGTTAAACTATAAAAACTATTTAATATAGTTAATACACCTACGAATCCTTAATACCTATTAAAACCATTTAACGTTAGCCCTGTTTGTATAACCGCTATGCTGGTACGATACTTTGATAGGACTCTTAAATAAGAAAATATCTAAATTTTCACTTATTTACCCTGTTGATCTTTAAAAAATAATTAAATATTAAATATAGGGTTAGCATGATCACTGTTTCGAGCCTCTGCAGCACATTAAATAAAAAACATGAAAGGTTATTATCAAACCTATTGCGGGAAGCTAAGTTATCACTCTTTCCTATCCGTCTTAGGCTTATTATAATAATAATAATACTTAAATACCAGCTAGAAACCAAATAGATCTTAAAGTCGAAAACATTTCTTTAATTTAATAATATCCTCATTTTATGAGAAACTCTAAGGCACTTCTTTGTTTATCCTCGCCTGTATGCTAAAATAACTTAATATATTAAATATCTAGCATGAGTAAAAATACCAAATAACGTTAAAACTGTACCAAGATTAAATACTTAATTTAAACAGTTCCAATACTAGTAAGATAATAAATATCAAAACCTACATATCAAAGATAAGTAAACTATAATGAGATAAAATAATCAATTTGGCGAAGTCGAATCACCAATAATATAAGCAGAAGTTATAGATCTTACCATTAGTAAGAAATTGCAGATAGCTATATAGGAAATGCAAGTGGTGGTAGTTGAACAGTCAAACAATAAAGTACTAATAGCTAAAATTAGCTCGGTTACCAATTTCGACACACTGACTAAAATAATAAATGGTCATATAAAATACTTAAATAAAGACAGATGCTTCTTATTTATCTCCTTTTGTAACTCATAAATAAAATAGAGTATCAATTGATAGTAAACCTACTAATTCTGTATCTATTTCAAATGTCAAACACATTCTTTTCACTTTCAATCACTTTTCTCTTTACTATCGCTTGGTATATAATATATATATAGCTTTGGTGATAGGTATCACCCTATTAAAACCGTCAATTTACTTAATCAATATGAAATCAAATATAATATAAATATAAACTAAAGGATAAACAATAAAGATAATAGTTAAATTAAAATAACCTGCACGTGGGTATCACCCTTTATGTATTTATATACCAGTAACTTAAAGGGTAAGATAAAAAAAAAAATAGCTAATTCAATTTCACTCGCCATTACTATTGAACTCTCGGTATGATTTCCTTTTCTATTGGTAGTATAATGTTTTACTTCCCAACGTCATTTTAATAAATTAATAATATAAATAACTTAAATAAAGGATAAAATAAATTATTCAAAGAATTAGTTTTCTCTAGGAATGTTTGATCTTATTAAATGTTAATCAACTTATTAGTTCCTTTCTTAATATACCAGGTATGCATCCTTATCCTTAATAGGCTCTTTAATTATTTATTCATATACTCTATATTGATAAAGCTAGCTTTAACGTAATAGAATACCATTTGAAAAGGATTTATTTAAATTCTTATAAGAACGGCACCACTATAATTGGAAAAAAAGATTAACAGTATAAGAACCAAGTTTATTAATATTAGTAAATTTAGCGTCATCGATATAAGTCTGATAGGCATGTCTAAAGGATTTATAATTTTAAAGAGAACCAATTATGAAAGATTTCTGTGTTTTACGAGGGATAACTTTATCAGTAACAAGACGACCGTTAATTTGAAATCTAATTCATACTAATATTTAGTCTTAGAGCGCTAGGTAAAAAGAATTATGTGTAGTAGTAAACACTTTTTTAATTCTAAGAAATGTATCACTAGCTGTAATAAGTTCAATAAACTGAGCTATAATATAACTATTAAAATAAGGTTAATTTAGTTTAACTATAATAACTTCAGTTTTAAACCGATTACCCAAAAATAATACTAATATTAGAATTAATAGACTTAGCAATAATATCAATAGTAGATTTAGAATAATTAGTAGGTGTATAATAATATAGTAGAATAGTAACTTTATCAGTAGAATAATTAAAATAAGGTTTACTAATTAGAATATCACTAGGCTTATCATTATTAATAACAGTATTATTGTGAATATTAAAGAGATTATGTTTAAAATAAGAACGTAGGAGAAGTCTAACTATTTTTTAAGCATAACTAATAGAAGAAGCAGTATTATTATTAAAGGAGTATGTATTAGAGTAATCATTAACATTACGAGTGAGTTTATTATTTCAAACGGAGATATGTTTTTTAAAAAGAGTATTTATTTTCATTTAAAGGATAATATAAAATATAAGAAGTATTAAATTCACTTAGAATTACAACGAGATATCAGTTTAACTAATATATATATGCTATTTAATTAATAACAAGTTTGAATAAAGTACCTTATTGTGCAATGCTGGCCTTTAAGGCCGAAAGAAAAAAGTATTATAAGAAAGACAAAAGAAAAGAAAATATAACCTCCTACCCATAATAACGATAGACTATAAAGCTCTTATTTAGTGAGGGTTGTTTAAGTTGCTTCTTTTTACAGATATTCTTCTGTAGCTATCTAATGAAGGTAAACTTAATAAGGTTACACCGAGCTTACAATCAGATACTAGGGCCTATGGCTTTAACCGCTCAATGATAAATCGTGTACGATCTGCAACTTCAAATAGTTGGCTTTAGCTTTAAACTCAAAATTTAACTTATATTTTTCTAACTTTTGTTTGGAGTGGATTTTAATCCAAATTTTTAACGAAAAAATACATAGATTGCATAAACAATATTGATTTAGGTAAAATGTTTAATTAAAATGAAATAATACAAAAGATCTAATATTAATAATAATAATAATAATAGCAAATGATGAGCTTCGGGTTATTATATTATATATATTTTAAATAAAAAATATTTATCGTTCACAATAACTAAAAGCTTTAGCTAGTAAGTTAGAAGAGATGTTAATTACATTTTTAACAATAGCTAAAATTACAGTAAAAAATAATTGTCATCAGCAACAGGAGAATAATGTTGATACTTTAACAAAAAAATGGTAATCTAGTGTTATTATTTAAAGATAAATTGAACAATGATAATAAACTTGAAAGATTTTTAAGATCAAATCATTATATTTTTTAAAAAGTAAATGAGTATGAAATAACCCATATGGATTAATTATTAAAACAGGATAAAGATAAATTCCTAAATTATGCAATAAGAGATTATCAAATAACTCTAAAGCATGCTATTTAAATGGAAAACTTCAATTGAGAGGCCAACTACTTTATCAAACATTGGAAATAAGTTTGTGAAGAATCATTGGATTGAAAATAATTACTTAGGTTATCAGTTAGATATGGCACCTGATTATTTCATTGGAGGAGCTTCAACTTTACAAACACCTTTAGGATTGAGTAAATTTGGAGAATTGGGTTTTAAATTAAGTATATATATTTATAATTAAAAAGGTGGTCGAAACGAATCTTTTATGTACGGAGTAGATCAGCAATAAATTTGGTATGATTCTTACTTGATTAGTGCTTATACACTATTTTATCAAATGCAGGTTTTAAAAAAAAAAAACATTCTCACTAGAAGATTTATTAAATAGTTATACTATAATAAAATGTAATTTCAAATTTACTGAAGAAATAAAAAATTGTGTTTGTTTACGTGAGTGAATATTAAAAATAAATATATAAAAAACTTTAAATTTTGTTTAAGAGTAACTATTTTAAGAGAATATTCTTGATGAGTCTAGTGATATGTTAACGGCTTAAAAAGTAAGAACTCATTTGTGAACATTCGATAATGAAATTATACAACTGCTGAATAAAACGATTGAAGTTAAGAACGAGCAAAAAGTTTAGAAAAATTTAAGACAAGGAACGATAATTTACCTAACGTTGAGGTGCGCGTTAGATGTATGTTTAATAAGAAATTTGAAAGACTCCCTAGCTGAAGCCTCTAGGAAATCGGAGTGTAATATAATAGTATAAATTCAAGTATACCTTGATAAGCGTAGCTTAGAGCATTTTCTATCTATCCGCTTATGTTTATTCTTAGTTCCGGATTAGAAATTAAATAAAACTTATAAACCATTAAAATTAAATAAAATACCTAAGTAAAACTTAAGATTAGTATATATATGTAAAGGCTGTATATAATGTTATTTTTTAACAAGATTTATTAATAGAATTAATACTATAACTAGAGTTTGTTTATATTTATTATAATTTAGTATAAATACTGTGTTTTATTTATTTATAATATAGTTTATTTTATTTTTTAAAAAAGCTTAAGGCTAGAAATAAGTAATAAACAGTCTGCTATAAGCTATATGAATAAATATTGCATATCATATAGGATTTATTTAAAGGGGGTTATAATTTTATAATTTATAGCTACCTTATTATCTCTATAATTAAATAATATATGAGTAAAAAAAGTTCATAAATGAATTAAGTAAATCTTTATATTGAAACTAGATATGTCCGTTCTTAAGGAGTTTATTAATAAATAGGTATTATTATATTTCAAATATTTCGTCTTTGTCTTTATACAAAAGTAAGTCCTTAAGTAAAGTTGCTCAAGTAGGGCGATATGTTATGATCTGATATGATATGATAAGATATTTCGATATTTATTTTGTTAAATACCTAAGTCATAGTTGATAAAAAAGAGTTATTTATAGAAATGGCTTTAACTTTATTTAGACTAGTTATTTACATTATATTATGAATTGTCATTATTATATAAGGAATTATAACCTTTATTTTATTTGGGAAATTATAGCATTGAGCGCATTTGCTTTTATTTAGTATCATTAATTATATTAAGATTATTAGGGCTAAAGTAAATAAGTATTTATTACTTAATAAAGGCCTAGTTTGCTAAATTAACTTTTAATCTATAAATCTTAGACTTATAAGTCTTGGTAATCTGATATATGAGCATCAAAAAACAATAGTTTAAACTAGTCTTAGTCTAATTCTAATCATTTATGTCTAATTATAATCTAATCTATAAATGGAGTAGTATTAGTATTTTTATTTATCAAATATTAAGACTTCTATAAGTCAGATTCATTTATGTGTATTAGTATTTTTACTCTTATAACTATTGATACTGGTATTGGTAGAGTAGTTTTACTTTGTTAATAATCATAAGATAAGCATAAGCAAAATTTTAAGCATAAATTATAAATAATTATAAAAATGTTTATAAACATCCTAACAATTATAAATTACAAATCCTCTGTGTTTGTTCTTTAAGTTTTGTTAATTTTACAACCGTATTTTAAGTAAGGTAAGTTTTGGTATATTATTATTAATTATTAATTTATCCTAAAATATTCGTATAATTCTGAGTCTGCTATATGAGGACTTCTATTAAGTCAATATCAAGTAAAAGCAAAAATAAACCTACGTAAGAAAGAAGACAAATTTATTAAAATTCAAGCCTTATTTTTATAAAAAGTATTAAATCAAACTAAAGTAGTTATTGTATAGTTTGGACCTTATATAGAATTAATTATTACTTAGACTTATAATTAGACTTAAGACTAGCCTTAGAGAAGAATTAAAATATAAGAGTTATAATTAGCCCAAATAGTTATTATTATTAATTTACCATACCTAAATGCTTTACGTAATATGTCAAGATCGTAGTTAATTAATTTTTCTAATAAATACGTAATTCTTATTTAGTTTTACTTAATCATTAAAGAAATATAGCATAAATACTTTTTATGTGTTTTGTAACTTTTCTTCCCGTTATTTTTATAAATTGGACTATACAATATTTATCATTTTTAATTTATTTTCCGTTTTTAACTAAAATTTCCCCCTGACAATTCTTAATTATAGATAATAATAGATTGAGGATTAGATTTAATTAGATTAGATTATATTAGATTACGTTTACCTTTAATTTTCTTTAGTTTTATTTACTATTATTTAGTTTGCTTAGGTTATTTTATGATAGCTTAGATATAAGAATAGGAATAGTATTTAATACTTTTTAATCTCAAATTGATTATTTGTATCATTAAATTCACATTAATCATTCATCATATACAAATATTTAGTATATTTTAGTGTTATAAAGTATATTAGTGTGTAATACTGTGTAATTTTATAGCTTAAAGCAATATATTATATATATTATATAGCCGGTGTATAGTAGTAAAATTTCTATATTTTAAATAAAAATCAGTTAATGATTAATTTCATTGAGGAACATAATAAATTTATTGGTTTTAAATCAAACACCTAATACATTTTTTGCTGAAGATATTAGCTTTTTTTTGTTTCGTTGCTAACTCGAGTATTACTAATAAGGCAGGTGCAAAATCTCCCTTTAATTAAAAATTAATTCTTAAAAGATAATAATAGATTAAAATAAGTTTTTCTCTTCAAAAGAAGTAAATAAAAGATTACACAATTAAAGTTTATATAAATAATAATTGCTCGTTCTCTGAGTTATGAATAATAAATAAATAAAATTATATAAATAATATTTTTTATATTAAATAATAGAAATATAAATAAACATACATTTTTTGAAATAAAGTTTTTTAAATAAACTAGTTAAATTTTACATATTTTTGATATTATCTCGTGACTAAAGATAAAGAAGTTGTTAAACTACCTATCTCGATAACTTCTTTGTACTTAGTTAATAAATTTAAAAAGTAAATGGATGTCTATCAGACTGTTCCCCGACATTAATAAAATTAAATAATTAAACATATTCAAATAAGTAAAATAAATTACTATTAATATAGTTATATTACAATATTTCAACTAAACAAATTATTAAATATAATAATAAATAAATTAAAATAATTATAATAATTAATAATATTCCTAATTATCACATCTTTTTAAATTAAAGGAAAAATAAAAGCCGATCTTTGTGCTTTGTGCTGTTATTGTTGCAATTTACGCTAGGTTATATTCCCTCCTTTGAAGCCTTTAAATATTTTTTATAGAATAAAAGACCTTAAGTTACTTAATAAAAATACAAATACTGGTTTAAGATGTTAATTTTTTCATAATTTGTTAAGAATTTTGCTTAGATTTAGCACTTTATAGATTTCGACTTAGATCTTATCAAAGGATGATTAGTTTTAGTATACTAGGATTTATATATATAGGATAGGATTAGTATACGTAGTATTATAGCCTAAAAATTTTTAGTTTTATTTATAGTTTAAGCAAAAACAAAAAGCTAGGAAAAAAACAAATAAACAAAACCGCTATTTAGCTAGGTAGGGTGGGGACTGTATGCGCAATTAAAAATACAAAAGGGACTATTATAAATAATTGCTATTAAGCACTTAAATAATCTTTATATATGAGGAATAATTTATATATTCATAAATAATCTTTAAGTAGTAGTTATTAGTTAGTAGTTTTTACTTTAATTACCTAATTCGTATTTTAATTAAATAATAAATATATAAGGTCAAATTTAAACACTTTAAATAAACATAATAAAAATTAAACATAAATAATAAAAAGAAAGATAGACAACCCAATATATTTTATATTAAAAATAGACATTAAAAAAGTATAAATACTATACCCACTAAAATAAATTAAGGAATTAAAGCAAGTATAAATATTCAGTAAACAAAGAAATTGAACACTATAAATTAATATTTAAATAAAAAGAAAAAGCTTATAAAGGTAAAATGGATTTATAAAAAGACCCAAACCAAAGAGGCCACTAGATTTGTTTGTTTATTTAAAGGCTCAAAGGCAAGCCAGGAGTCATTTTTTTTTCTATTAAAAGGCAAAAGTCAAACTATAAATTAACGCTTTAAAAGGTACTATATATTTATCTTTTCTCTTTCTTTTCTAGTAATAGATTTATTTAAGTTATATTAGTCTTTCTAAATCTATCTTAAAAAAAGGCACTTATATATATACTATAAAGTATATGTAGGATTACTTACATTATACATATATTAAAGTAAATTATTATATTTTTATTTTAATTTAAACATTAATTGGCTTTAATTTTTATTATAACTTTATATATTGATTTTACCTTTATATTTATTGGTATTGGCCTTATTTTTAACATTAATCTTTATTTTTATAAGCCTTTATCTTTTAATTGATTTATACATAGAAATTTAATTTAGTTGGAGCCGAAGGGTGCGCAAAATAGATTTTCTGTAAAATACAAAGACTTGCTATTTATTATCTCTTTTGAGCCTTTATAAGTGCTTTAATTTTTAGCTTTAATAGCTTTATTTACTTGCTTTAATTTTGTATAGATTTATTTGTAATAAAAAAAAAACAATCCCTTAGATTTGGTTTAATATTTGGGAGCCTTAGCTTTAGTTGTATTTTATTGTATTGGACTTTATATTTATTTAATAATAGCTTTTTTTAATCTATTTTTATATCTGGTATATATCTTCATTAAATCAAAAATTTTATTATTTAAAGAATGATAAGTTATAAATGTTGGAATTATTTATATATAAACCTAGGGGCCAGGGTTTAAATCTACAATAAATCTAAGTATAAATATCTAAGTCGGTGCTAAGTCGGTGCTAAGTCGAGCTAAGTCATAAATAAGTCTAAATAAGTTTTAAATTAGTCGATAATAAGTCTAATTAAGTCGAAATTAAATCGCAAATAAGTCTAAATAAGTCTAATTAAGTCTAAATAAGTCATAAATAAGTCGTATATTTCTAAGAATAAATAAATAAATCGAATCTAAGTCTAAATAAATCGAATATATGTGCAATCGTAAATAAGTCGAATTAGTCTAAATCTAAATATTTATAAGATTAGTATAAGTGCTAAATCGTATCTAAGGCTAGTATAATTCTTCTAATAAAAGAAAGTATATTTAATTTCCTATTTGTTTTTTAATTTTATTTCTATTAAAATATCTAGAAAAAATAATTGAACAATATATATATATTATATTAAGAGTTATTATATATAGAAATATCTAAATAGGCTAGTGTATAAAAATAGGAAGGCTCCTTTATAATTAATTAATATGAATTATTGAAAGAATTTATATAGTCCCTTTTTTTGTTTGGCTAAAAAAAACAGCCCACACCCGCTAGGACTAATGACAAATTAGTATACGTAGGATTTCTAGAATTTTATGCTCATATTCAGATACTATTAAAGAAGATTCAGATACTATTAAAGAAAATAAAGAAATAAAATTTTGCCTAGAAATGATTAATTTTTTTTGTTTAGATTAGTAGTTTTTTAGATTTTAGTATTAGTAGTTATGGAACTGTTACTGTTTTATTTGTTAGAATACCTCTATTTTTTATTTTTAATGCTATTTTTTTGTATAAAGCTTTGAATAGAGATAATTATTTTAATAATTCTAATAATAAGACTCCATTTTTAAGACTTTTAATCCTACTATACTTAAAAATACAAGAACTAGAAATAATTTTTAAAAAGTAATTAGGTAGGGCCGGGTGGAGTTATTAATTTGTTAGCTTTATATTTTTATTTTATTATTAAATTACCCAAAGGGGCGCTATCTAGTTTTTATGTTTCCATATAAGGTTTTCTTCTATTCTTGAAAATTTTAATATAAATTATATTGGTTATACACAAGGAACAGGTACAGGAATAGATTATAAATAAAAAAAGGGTTTAAATTTTATAAAAATAGAAGTCCAGGAATATAAACAAAACTTACAAATTTCCCTCCCTTATTGGCCTTTGCTTAGTAACTAAGACTACTAGCTTTAGATCAATTATCTATTTATTCGATTAATACTTGAGCACTTACCTACTTACGAGGTTTTAATACTACAATCTACTACTTCAATTTACTTTTTATAATACTAGAACTAGTATACATGCCTTAAAGAGCTGAGCACTAGTACTAAATTTTCTAGGCTATATATATAAATTATGCTTACCCGTTTGTTTATGGGGTTTTACTAAGACTCCACTCACTACACCTAGATTTTCCTAGCTGGTTTTTATACTACTAGGCGGATAATTAATACTAAGTGTCCCTGTCGCATATGGTTATTACTACCTAGGGGCTTATCAGTATAAATCATAATAATAAGACTACCTAACAAAAAAGGTTAAAGTTACTGCCCAAATGGTTAAATATATAAAATATATTAAGATTGTTTAAGTGCTAGAATTTGGCATGGCAATTATTAACTATTAACTATAATTTAAGTAAAATAAAGTGTATTTATTAAAGACAATAATTTATTAAATAATTTAAATTTAAGCACATTTACTAGATTGAAGTTCTTAACTAATCGTAAATTTTTTTTATATCTCTCTGTAATCTTTTTTTCTAAAGGTAAGGATACAAAGGGTTTTAATAATTGACTTATTGATTTAAAATATTTACATTTACAGACTCCAAGTATTATACATAAATAAAAAAAGTAAACCACAATATATTAGACTAGGAATAGTTTTGATAATAAAGTGATTTAATCTATATGAAATACTGTTATATTAAAATAACTTATATGATTTTCTGTCTAATTAAAATAAGACCATTTGGAATGCACTTATATAGTACAATTTGGGATTTGGCTTTAGGAGTTTAGTTGAGTTTAGTTGAGTGGAGTGGAGTGGAGTAGCAGTTAAAATATTATTTATAATGGCAGTTAAGTTAAAGTATAAATCTAAGTATCAGAATTAATAAAAAATTTTAGGTAAAATAACAGTTTTTTGAACAATTTAAATAAATTTGATGTGACTTTTGTGATTTGTAGATTTATAATTAATTAATAATTTTTGTATTAAATAATAAGGGCGAATTTTATTGATTATTATTTCCATAATTATTTTAAAGATAAATAATAGATTAGTTAGAATCTCATAATATAAAAGACGAAAAGTACTTATTTTATTTCTAAGTCTACTCAAATCCAAATTACATAATTTTCTAGAATATTATATGTTTAATAATAGAATTATAAGTTAAGCTTATCTTTACTATTTTTATAGTAATAAATTAAAAATATAAGGTTTTTATTAAGAATAAGTCTTAAGAAGTCTTAAGAAGTCTTGAATAATTTCACAACATATTTTAGTAACCAATTTAATATCTTCTATTAAGTCAATAATTATTAAGTCATTAAATAAAAGTCCTAGTTTTAGTAATTAAAAAAGTTTAAAAACTTAGCATAATTTATTTTTAAAAAAGTAAGTATTTTTATTTAGTAACCCTTGGCCCTATTAGATAAATAAAGGAAATTGATTTATGTTTACAAAGTAAGTCTTTGTCTACTAGGAATAAGTAAATTTTTAAGTGATATCAGTCAAGATTATTATACTAGTTTTTTTAATTAAACTATAATTTATTTTTATTAATTTTTCTTAGCACTTATATAGTGAAGATCAGCACTTATATATTAATGTATGCACAAGAACAAGGTGACTTGAACACCTACCAATGATTTTGAAAATCACGATGCTACCAATTACACCATATTCTTATTTTTAAATATTTAATATACCCCCTCCTAGCAATAAAATTATAGCTTGTCTATCAAAAGAGGCATAACAATAAACAAAATACTTAGGCCCTTTGCTTGTTTGGCGATCAATAAGACCATGATATTAGACAAATCTGTTGACGTTGGCTTTAAGCTTTTTTGTTATACCTTACCACCCATTTTAAATTAAATGAAGATCTTAATTTTAGGAAATTAGATTATTTTGGTGCTTAGTTATACTACTTAAACGATTTTTCCAATAATTTTTAAAAACCGCTATCCTTTATCATACCTCGCTATAATACTTGTAATATAACAAGTTAATCACTAAACATTAGATCATCTCCTTTTTCACTAATTAGGCATAACTTTAATCTAAAAAGAGCTACCACGAGAGCATCTTTCCATTATATAGGCTCCGTTAAGCATTTGGCTCTAGCTTGAAGGAGGGCTGATTACATTACACGACAATGATTGGTTATCGTTGGCCAGGCTTGCAAACAAATTGAGATGATTCTCTTTCAATAAACTCGTCATTTAACAAGAGAAAGACGGTATAATTTTAACCATAGTTATATAACTTATAAAACTCTTTTAGAGGTGTTGGACCTTGTAAAAAATTGGCTAGAAGTCTTGATTAAAGCTACCCTTCGCGGTATAGTTATTTGGATCGCCCAATAAAGAGCTAAACCGTATGCCCCTGGTTTAACAGGCTATAATAAGTTGATTACAATACTACGAATAAGGGCTAACAAAAAATATTAGAACTACGTAAATGACTAACATACCAACTATGATTCCCTACCCCTTCAGATATAGACATTTTTAGATTAATTTTGTGCGGAAAATCACCATATCTTTTTAGATTTTTATAAAATTCCATCTTTCGAAATAGACACATACAAACCCTTTAATTTGATAGACTGGCAACTAACTTGACGAAGCGAAAGCCTAAGGGCTACTATCTTCCAAAGATTATGGATAATTGGAAATTTTCTTTTATAAAATCCGAAGCTTCAAGGTATTGTTGTCCCATTATTTTTAACTAAAGGCATAGCTAAATCCCACTCCGACGATTAAAAGCTATATTCTGGAGCAGAGAAAAAAACTGAACAACAAAATCTACTCAGACCTTCGTTTGGAAATCCTTAAACCAGTTGATCTTTTCGACATTTAACTATGTGAGTACCTACAAGAGGGTGGATTTATAATTAAGAGGTTTAAACGGCCTGGTACAAATGTACAACCAAGTATATGAACATCCTAGTAAACATGGCTTCGTTAAAGGAACAACCGACAAATACAGGTTTAAGTATTAGATTCCCCATACATCTATGATTTTGACCTAAAGAAATATTTGTGTTTAAATTTGGACTACCTAAGGTAAAATAGATAAAACATAGACTATACCGAAGAGATAATATATATAATATAGATATAAATCGAACTCAACCAGAATTGGGTATTAAACTTAATATAACAGGAAAAAGTCCCGTAGATTCTGTACAAGACGAAATATATAACATAACAGGAATTTACCCTGATAAGCTAACATTAAACTCACACCAACTAAGTGTTAGACCTTACTGTTTCTATCGCATACTAATTAATTTTTATCCGCAAACTTGGTTTTTCGAACATATTATTAAACAGACCTTTTTTATGTAAACTACCATCAGAAGTCTCAATAGCATAATACGTGAAGGATGGAATACTCTATATCAACAAAACCATTCAACCCCGAAGAGTTATTATCAGTAATGCAAAACAGGAATAATAGCTTTTTTAAATAATTGGATAAGAGAAAAAGAAGAATGAAAAAAACATAAAAATTTTAGCTATAGATTTAAACACAGATTAACTATGGAATTTAAACCTTTATCTTTCAACTGGTTAACTGGTAGATGCTAATAGAAATCTAATACCCTACCAATTAAATTAACAAGGGATAAATATGTTAGTTGACTATACCTCAAGACAGGAGAAATACATAGAGAACTATATTTATTTTAATAATTTATTTGACAGATTGGGTAACTACTCGATACAGCGGTTAGTAATGTATAGTCTATATAATGATAAGACCGACTCCGATGCAATAGAACATTTTTAATTAACATTCGAAAATCTTAAATGAGCCGATATAAAATGGTTAAATAACCCCCTATATTTTATATGAGATGAGGAAGACTAAACAAAGCCATGGCTCGCACTGGAGTGGGTTTAATTAGTTCAATAAATTCTATAACCAATTATAGTCAATGTTATGTTTTAAGGATTATCTTTATTTGTTAATTATTTCAACTAAAGTTACAGCAACAATAGCTATTAAACAAAGTAAACAAAGAATACCTTCAAATATTACAAAGAATAGTGAACTATTTTCAAAATATTTAATAACTTTTTTAAACTTAGAAAATTTAGTTTCTATGTCAAATTTTTTTATTAAAATGATGGCTATTAAGTAGCCTACAACGTTTATAAAATTAAATAAGCAAATTAAGGCTAATATAAAGATGCCTAGTGCAAGATTATATACATCATCACTAGTTTTTATAGGTAAATTTTGTATATCTATATTTAACTTAGATAATATTAATGGAACTCAAAAAGAATACCTTATATTAAATTCATTTTTTATAAAATTGTTAAATTTACTTTTAAAGATATTTATTAATTTAATTAACATTAGTTTTTTAATATACTATTTTGTAGTACTATTATTAGAGTTATTATTATTAGATTTATTATTGTTTGAATTATCATTTGAGATATTTTTATTAACATCTTTTTTATCCTCTGCAGACTTATCTTTGTTATTATCATCACTATCCGAACCAGAATTCGATCTTATAGAATTAAAATAATGACCTACATAACCCAAAGTTGCAGCATTAGCAAGATCTTGTAAAGCTCTAGATAATCTTTGCCTAGAAAAGTGAATTAAAGCAACAGTTACAATAATAATAGTCATTGAATAAATAATTAAATCTAAATTTACAGCAAAAATCGATAAGGAAGCCAAATATTGTAAATATAAATTTATTGTTAACATTTTGTTTGTTTTTTTTTTTTCAATTAATAGTGTCTAACACATGTCATATACTATAAGTTCCCTTGTGTAACTTTACCAATCGCCCACAAAGTTGTTTATACATGCATGC
>Ga0157365_10000592_pt1 | contig 15638 bp, 12 predicted proteins | sample AttsexASBM3_FD_111478 | JGI IMG/M metagenome (GOLD analysis project Ga0157365, IMG submission 111478) | Fungus gardens microbial communities from leaf cutter ant in Ribeirão Preto, State of São Paulo, Brazil - Atta sexdens ASBM3 | ecosystem: Host-associated > Fungi > Mycelium > Unclassified ... | reverse complement strand
GGCGCTGGCCAAATTCCGGCGTGAACATCTTGGTTATGTGTTCCAGAGCTTCAACCTGATCGACGAACTGACGATCGAGGAAAACATCGAGCTTGCCCTGGTCTATCGCAACATGCCGAAAGGCGAACGCCGCACGCGCGTGGCGCATGCCATGGACCGCGTTGGCATCGCGCATCGGGCACGGCATTACCCGTCGCAGCTTTCCGGTGGCCAGCAGCAGCGCGCCGCCATCGCCCGCGCGATCGTCGGCGAGCCGGGCCTGATCCTTGCCGACGAACCGACCGGCAATCTCGACACCGAGAACGGCGCGCAGGTGATGGACATCCTGCAGTCCCTCAACGACGAGGGCGCGACCATCATCATGGTCACGCACTCCCCCTCGCACGCGGACCTCGCCAGACGACGCATCGATATGCTGGACGGGCAGGTCGTCGTCTCCGTGCGAAACGCCATCTGAGGAGAATGGCCAATGCTTGGAAACATTTTTAAGGGCGTAATTCGTCAAATGCGACGGCATCCGCTTTTCGTCGGCTTGAACGTGCTCGGGCTGGGCCTCGGCATTGGCGTATTCCTGACCCTCGCCCTGATCGTCCGCTACGAATACGGCTACAATTCCGGCCTTGCCGATGTGGACCGCCTCGCGCGGGTGGACACGGTGGCGAGCAACGCCGGTATTCCGCCTGCCGAATACGAGGCCCTTACCTTCCACGCCCTGCCCTTCCTGCGTCAGGACTTCCCCGAAATCGTGGACACCGCGCGCTTCGAACCCGAAGATATCCAGATCCGACAGAACGGTGCGTTCGTCACCTTCAACTCAATGCTGACGGACCCCTCCTATCTCCGCATGTTCGGCATTCGCCTGACGGCGGGGACAGATAACGCGCTGAACCGTCCGGACGGGCTCGTTCTGTCCGCCGTCGCCGCCAAACGGCTTTTCGGTAACGCGGACGCATTGGGCAAGATTGTCACGGTCGACCGCTCCGGCACGATCAGCCGACACACCATCACAGCCATCATGAAAGGCGCGCCCGGGCCGAACTTCTTGTCCGATCTGGAGATGATCATCCCCATTCCGCCCGAGGACGGACGCAATGCGCCGTGCTTCAAGAATTGGGGAAGCTATTGCGGCATGGTCTATTTGAAGCTCAGCCGCCCTTCCGACATCGCGTCGATCCAGTCCCGACTGCGCGATTTCGTCATGCGCCGTGCTTCCGGCACCGACAGCAACAGCATTGGCAACCACCCCGAGAGGACCTACGCACTGAACCTCGTACCCCTGCGCGAAGCTCGCTTTTATGACGGGCACATCGCCTATGCGTCCAATGGCGCCGATCGCAACGTGATCGATGGCATCGGCGTCGTCGGGCTGCTAGCCCTGGCGCTCGCCTGCACCAATTCCGTGAACCTGGCCACCGCGCGCTCCGTGCTGCGTGCCCGCGAGGTCGCGATCCGGAAGACGCTCGGCGGCACGCGGGCCACGCTTTTCGCGCATTTCATCGGCGAGGCGATCGTGCTCGCCGCCCTCTCCGGCGTGATCGGCCTGGCCCTCTGCGAACTACTCGTGCCCCAGGTCGCGAGCCTGACGGGCGAGGACATCACCATCCCTTACCTGTTCATCCTTGCCTTGCTGCCGGTGGTGGTGCTTGGCTGCGGTCTCGCGAGCGGCGCCTATCCCGCGCTCGTCCTCTCCGGGACGCGCCCGGCATCGGTTCTGGCGGCGGCGAAGATGCCCTCGGGCGGCAGGAGCGCCGCGCGACTGCGCGACGGTTTGGTGGTCGCCCAGTTCGCCATCGCCGTGACCATCGTCATCGGCATGGTCGTCATCCATCGGCAGACCGAGTTTCTCCGCAGCGCCGACAACGGCTTCAACCGTTCCGGCCTCCTGATAGGAAGCAGCATTCCGACCAATGACCTCGCCACCCTGCGCCGCATGCGTGAGGCGTTGCGCACGGTCCCTGGCGTGCAGTCGGTGGCTTACGGAATTCTGGCCCCCAGGCCGAACAACAAAAACAGATGGAACTATGCCTATGACGGTCCCCATGGCCGCGTTGTGGTTCAGCTCCTTCGCGACGTGATCGACGGCGGATACCAAAACACCTATAGGCCGCAAGTCGTCGCCGGTCGCTGGTTCGATATTCTGCACGGGCAGGATGAGGATCCGGACCAGCACGAGCACCCGCAAGCGGTCGCCAACATGGTGATCAACGCGACCGCCGCGTCCAAATTCGGCTTCGCCAAGCCGGATGACGCGATTGGGGCGATCATCGACTCGGACGGCTGGAAAGCGCGGATCATCGGCGTCATCGCCGACATGCGCTTCGAATCCCCGCGTCAGCCGGTCTATCCCGAAATCATTGTCTACAACTCGCTCAAAGATCACGCTCCGGGCCAATCCATCCCCGCCATCCGCTTCTCGGGCGTGCCGGAGCAGGAGATGGAGCGACGCCTCGACCGCGCATGGTCCGGCGTCCTGCCGGATGTCTACACCCACTTTCAGGCCCCCAACGAGCGCATGGAGGACTACTACCGCGCCGACGAGCAGCGCGGCCGCATCTTCACGCTGGGCGCCGTGACGGCGGTGGTAATCGCGGCGCTAGGCCTCTACGGCCTCGCCGCTTTCGCCGCAGCCCGACGCCTGCACGAGATCGGCATACGAAAGACGCTGGGCGCGACCTCCGGTCAGGTCATCGCGCTGCTGCTGCGCGATTTCCTCCGGCCGGTTGCGATCGCCTGCGTCATCGCCTGCCCCATCGGCTGGGCGATCATGCGCGACTGGCTCTCGGGCTTCGACCAGCGGATCGCTCTCGGCCCCATGGCGTTCGTCATCGCCGTCGCGGGTGCCCTGGCCATCGCCACGCTGACGGTGCTGGGACAGACGCTCCGGCTGTCGCGCGCCGAACCCGCCCGCGCGCTGAGGACACAGTGATGCGGCTCCGCATTCTCGTCCTCTCCGCGCTCCTGCTCACGGGAACCGCGCAGGCGCAGACGCTGCGACAGGCCCTGACCATGGCCTACCGCAGCAACCCCACGCTTCTCGGCGAGCAGGCCAACCAGCGCGCCATCACCGAAAATTCCGCCCAGGCACGCTCCGGCTGGCGCCCGACGGTCTCTGTCAACATGGACGCCAACTATCAACAGGGCCCGTATACGAACGCCTTCGCACTCGGCGCCTACACGTCGAACTACGCCGAAGGGTATGTCACAGCAAGGCAGACGCTCTATTCCTTCGGCCACGTGGCCAATCAGGTCCGGGCGGCGGACGCCCGCTCTCGCGCCGAGGGACAGAACCTCCGCCTGACGGAATCGCAGGTCTTCATCAACGTGGTGACAGCGTACATGGACGTGCTGCGAGACCGCGCCATCCTCGGCGTCCGCGAGGCCGATCTCGACACCCTCACCCGTCAGGTGAACATCACCACCACGCGCTACAACCTCGGCGGCACGCCCACCGAGCAGATGACCCGCACCGATGTCGAACAGGCCGAAACGCGCCGTCAATCCGCTGTCGTAGCCCTCACCCAGGCCCGCGCCACTCTTGCCGCCTCCTCGGCGCTCTTCCGCGCCACCATCGGCGCCGATCCGAACGAACTCACCATGCCCAGCTCCCTGCCCGGCCTGCCGGACACGCTGGACGCCGCGCTGCACGAGGCACTGGCTGCCAACCCGCAACTCCAGCAGACGCGCGAGACCAAGGCGGCGACCGAGGCCGACATCGACACCTTCCGCTCGCAATGGGGGCCGCAGGTGCAGGTGCAGGGCTATTTCGGCACGATCGGCCCCGCCTCGCCCTTCCACGGCAATCTCTACGGCAATCAGGTCAGCGGCACGGTCTCGCTCGTCCAGCCGCTGTACAACGGCGATCTCTACAACGCCCAGATCCGTCAGGCGCGCGACCGTGACGAGACGGCGCGGCACCACGTCGAACTGGCCCGTCGCACCGCGCTGCAGAACGTCGTGACGGCATGGCGCGCGGTCGATAACGGGTTGCAGGCCATCCGCGCGGGCGGCGCCGAGGTGCGGGCGGGCGAGACGGCGCTCAAGGGCTACCAGGTCGAGTACGGGTACGGCCTGCGCACGACGACTGACGTTCTCTACGCCGACCAGATCTTCCGCGCGGCCCAGGTTGAACTCGCCACCAGCCGACACGACACCATCGTGGCCGAGGCGAACCTCCTTCAGGCGACGGGCCGCCTTCAGGCCGGCGCGCTCCTGCCCGAAATCCCCCGCTACGACGCCGACGCCGCGTTCCGGAAGGCGCGCCGACGCGGCTGGGAGCCGCTCCAGGCCCCGATCTCCGCCCTCGACAGCGCGGGATGGCCGGACAGATGAACCTACCATCAGGACACGATGAAACGACGAAAGATCCGAGGCATTCGACAGTCCCACTGCCCGCAATGCCGAACAGACGGTCCTGCGTCCTGGTGAGAGGATCGCGCCCGATACCAGCACCAGAACACGACGCCATGTCGGTGCCGTGAAGGCTCCACGGAATGGCGCAAGCCACGCCGCCAACGGTTCATAGCGTTTGTGCTCTCCGCCCCCAATCCCATCATAGGCCTCCCGCATCACATGCAAACAAGACTCGTCCCATCAGGTGCAAGCGGGAATCCCAGCAGGATTCACATTCGATTCATCGCCCAAAACCGCCAAAGTCCAGCTTGGAGTCTAAGCGGTGAGAGCCGCGGTGGAAGGAGCCCTGGCACGCATGGCGTTCGGTGACATGAAGCCGTGCCGTTCGAGTAGCCAGGTTTCATGGTATAGATCGCGGAATTCCAGCAGGGCCTGTCGAGATCTTCAACGTTCTCGAGGTTCTGGACCTAGAGCAGGTTCTCCATGAGTGTCCGGATGAAGCGTTCGGCGCAGCCATTGCCCTCGGGCGCGCGGACGAATGCCGGCGAGCTTTCGATGCCCAGGAAGCGGATCTCGTTCTGGAAATCATCGTACATACACTGGCTGCCGTGATCGTGGCGCGGCGAAAGTCCAGCTGCCATTTTTTCGGAGAGTGCGCCAAAACATTGGCGCACACCTTGGCGGATGGGCTCCAGGGCCTCGAAGCGCGTGCCGCGCCGGGCGGCATGAATGCCGGCGCATTCGCCACTATGATGATCGACGGCAGCGAACACGGCGCTCTGGCCTTCCTGCGTCCATGTCGACATCATGTCGGTGCCACACACGATGTCGAGGGCATCCAGGATGATGGTGCCGTCATGGTTGCGCGGTCCCTTCGGCGCGCCGGTCCGCGAGGGGGCGAGCAGATCGTTTTCAGGCATCAGGCGCAGCGTCCGGCGGCGGGTCGTGCGCACGCCCGCGACCCGCAGTCTTGCCCAGACCTTGCGATGTCCTTCGCCATGAAACGGGTTGGCCGCGATCCTTTCACGCAGCAGCTCACGCTCGATCATGACCTCGCCGAGCTTTGCCTTGATGCATACGGCATCCCGCAGGGCCTCGACGGTGCGTGGTGCGGCCCGCCTGATCCAGGCTTTCATCTTGGAGAAGATGTTATCAATCGGATCGAAGTCCGGGCTGTAAGGCGGCAGGGATACCAGGCGAGCGCCGACGGCCACGACTGCGTCGCGGGCTGCGGCACCCCTATGGGCAGGGAGATTGTCGAGGATGTCTTTCAAAGAACTGCAACACCTGCTGGCGGCGGAGCTTCCTCCGAAACACGACCGCGCCCCTGACATCGGCCCCATGCAACTGAAATACGTTCTTGGCCAGATCCAGGCCGATGATGCTAACGTCCGTCGTGGATGCCTTCTACGAAGTGGTTTGACCACCTCCACTCTGGCACATCGATGCCGTCGAGGGGGCGTCCACCCCATCACTGGAACATCACGACCTTCACCGGGGCGTTGCGCACTACTGACCTGACAGCATCCTTCGTGCATGACGGTGCCATGAGTGGCGTCGTGTTCCAGGCCTACTCTAGCTTCTTCATGACAGCAGGGCCTGTGAGCGATTACACGGGAGCAGCAGTCCTTCTCGATAGCCGTCCCATCACACAGTGGACGCTGGCCGATCGCGGGTATGACGCCGACTGGTTTCGGAATGCCCTGAAAGAGAAGGGAATAAAGCCCTGCACTCCTGGTAGGAGATCCCGCAGCAAACCCGTCCGATACGATAAGAGAAAATACAAACGCCGAAACCGGATCGAGATCATGTGTGGACGTCTCGAGGACTGGCGACGTGTCGCAACACGCTACGATAGATGTCCAGTCATCTTCCTCTCCGCTATCTGCCTCGCAGCAACCGTCATGTTTTGGCTACGAGTCCTGAGCCAAACGCGGCACAAATGCGTAAGTGTCTGAACAACGAACAGAAAAGAAATATGTTAGGTAATTCCAACTAGAATTTGTAAACATTCAGGATATATATGGAAGAACGACATTTAGAAGTTCAATAGATTCCACAAACTCACGAGAACGTGAAACGTTATTTGATGACAACGACCTCGAACATAACCAATCTATCGGTGGCGGCAGCGTGGTCCGTCTATTTTATGAAAGAGTAGAAAATGAGCGCTTCAAATGAGCATGTCACCGAGCTCGATGCGGATAATGCGTCCGACGACTTCAAGGTCGGGACCGCAATCTCTCAGGATCTTTTGAACGAAATCGCCGGCACAGATGGCCTGTTTGGAAGCGTTGGCTGGACCAAGTCCTTGCAGTAATCATCGTCGCAACTGCGTAGGTATTTTTCTGAGTTAGATATAACGTTATGAGTTCTGGTCGTAATATCTTCGCTGTATGGACAAACGCAAGATATTACGGCCAAATCCCAGCTTGAGATTTGACTTGAAACGACAAAAGCGTTTGCGATACTAATTGAAAGAAAAATTATATGTCAAACTTGACTTTTGTGTTCAAGGTCTCTGATCAGTGCAATCTCAATTGCCCATATTGCTATTATTATGCTCTTGATGGAGCCACTCTGAGGAAAAGGAAACATAAAGACATTGGTGAAAAATTGAGTTCGTTCGTCGAAGCTCTGAAAACTTCCAAGGCTGTTGCAGAAGCAGATAACCTAATGATTGTTCTGCATGGAGGTGAACCTCTTTTGGCGCCAAAGGAGGATATAAGAGAATTTTTAAAACACCTAAGGCTTCAGTTTGGGAATAAGCTGAGGCTATCTGTTCAGACGAACGCACTTTTAATCGACGATGAGTGGATCGAGCTTTTCGCTCAATACGATGTTGGTGTTGGTGTTAGCATTGATGGACCGCCGGCGCATCATGACAAGTATCGAATCTACGCGAACGGAAAAGGGTCTTACGAAGACACAAAGGCGGCCTTTAATAGAATTAATGCCGCATACAAGCTAGGAAAGCTCAGTCGTCCTGGTGTTTTGGCAGTGTTTCATCCGGATTTGACAGCTAAAGACTATTTTCATCACTATGTCGATGAGTTGGGAGTGGAAAACTACGATATATTGTTTCCGGACGACTTGTATAGATTTGACGATCCGAACGGGCTTGTAGAGGCGTTCAACAAGCTTGTACAGGATACTTGGCGTATATGGCTTGATCGCGATGACCCTAAGATTAGGGTAAGATTTATAGATGCAAGCCTTTACTCAATAGTAAACAAAAAGCCATATCTCGATAATCCTGAAGAGGTTACTGTCTTGGTGGCTGATCTTGAAGGACAGTGTTTCTTAGAAGATACTCTCCGCTCAAATATAAACTCGATAGACCTAAGCGTAGGAACATGGACTGACGGTGGTTTGGACTCATCCATTAGTCGTGCATACGCAATGATGGCCCCGTTGCGAGCGTTTGACCCGTCGTGCCATGATTGTGGCTATTTCAATGCTTGTCGCGGAGGGGGATTTTCACAGAGAGTTAAGCAAGGCTCAAATGCTTTCGGCAAGTCAGTTCTCTGCAAAACCTATATTACGGGATTCGACAAAGCGGTTCGTCTTATCAACACACTCTCTAAGTAAAAATCATTGCTTCAAAATTCTGGAACGAGAAATTCGGTGATGCTAGATTGCTCCTTGAGGGTAACAATTCCAAGGTCATATTCTCTTAACGCAAAAGCGACAACAACAAGAAGATTGCGCACTTGGCGTGCGAACCCAGGTGATTTGGTAAAGGAGACCTCTGATATAATTGTGACGCAGCGTATTTGGGAAAACGTATATCTGGACCATATACCCTTGGTTGTCGAAGAAGTGTCCTGGAATAACACAGTCGCAATACTACCAGTATTTAGCGACGATAACAGACGCCTTCTTTGTTCAGCATACATTGATGAAAAAGAAGCAGCTTTAGAAGAGTTTTTAAATAAAAACTTTTTAGAACAAGGTAAATTTAGCAAGCTTGGCAGTAAGTGGGATGAGCCAAATAAATTAATGGTGACACCAGGCAGGGGTGGTAAAAGGGTCGGCTTCCACATTGATAGCCTTTTCGGTAAAGGCCTTGGAGACAGGCGCAAGAGGCCGAACAGGTTTTCCTGTAACTTTGGCCCTGGGTCGAGATATTTGCTTATTATACCGGAATCTTACCTATTTTTTGAAAACAAACGGACTTTCGTTGATAACATAGGCGAATCCCTGTTCGATTTTTTTGCGGCATCTCCTTCTTATCAGGTGTTGTGTCTTTCTATACCTCCGGGGTGGGCGTATGTGGCTCCAACCGAGACTGTCATACACGATGCCTCCACTAGAGGAGAGAAACAAGGCTGCTTTACGACTACCTATGTAGGCTACTACGAACCATGGCTGCATAACGGTGCATATGAATGGAGTGAAGTGCAGCTTGCGTCGTTGCCTTAGCGCTTTTCAATTTGAGGACTTTATGCGCTATGGAGAATTTTGCATTATTTCGTGGCAAGATCGGTAACCTATGTTTAGAGGAATGCTTTAGGCATCGATATGGCTTAGAAAAGCAAAGTGTGTCCTCTATAAAGAAACTTCCCAAAAATGGATATCTTCCTATTTTATCTACAGTCATCTCTGTCGTAATGTGCCTATGCAATATTTTACTCCTTATGAATATCCTATACTATTAGTGTACGTCCAAGATCATCTTGAATCATTGAAATCATTTGTGATTCCATGTCGGCAGCCCTGATTTGGAGAGGCCGCCCGATGTGGACGATTGAAAATCGCGTTTGGTATGACCGCAGTAGACTCCGCTATCCCAGCGACCTGACTGACGAGGAATGGTTGCTGATCGAGACGATGATCCACCGCCGTCCTCATATTGTCGAAAATACCACGACGCGGCACTCCGCCAAGGAGGCGGAAGGCTTCCGTTAGGGCGTCGAACAGCATCTCGTGGGTCTGCAGCGGATATGCCCGCGAATGAAGGCTCGGCTGCGCGACTTCGATACTTCCAGCACAAGCCAAGCCGACAACTTCTCCGCAAACGGGTCGAGTTTGCTCGGTCGGTCGAAAGCCTTGAAAACCGGCTCCGCCATCTCGGAACGGAGATATTTGCGGATCGTGTTGCGCGACAATCGCGTCCGACGCTCGATCTCGCGGATCGGTAGATGATCCCGGTAATGCCACCGGCGGATCACACTCAATAAATCCATGCTGATCACTCCTTCGACCCCCACGTTATTGCGCCAGAGCCCGTGTCAGTGTCAGTGTCAGTGTCAGACACGGGTCAATTCCTAATGAAAATTTCCGAATCTCCAGGGTCAGTTCTCAGTGAAAATCAACAGAACCCGGCGACGGCCGTGAATTCATCCAGAATTCGACGGCGGTCGACCCGATCCGACGTCGCGTAGCGCCCTCGCAGCGCCGCTACAATTTCATCACGTGTTGCCATGCTGATCCGCCTCATCTCCGCCTTCCCGGAACATCGTTTCCAGGAGCTTTTCAGGTGAGGCAACAACCGTCACTTCAGGAGCATTTTAGACGAGGCAATGCGTCCCTCACCCAGATTGTCGCGCTACACTCCGTTATCTCACACCATCCAAAATCCCAAATCCTTCGACGACGGACAGGAGAAATGCCGAAGCGGGAAGCTGCCGCACGACAGCTCATCCCGGATGCCACGGCGGCAAGCATGCGCTGGCGAAGGTCGGTGGACAGGGCTCGGGTCATGCATGCCAGCCTCCCGTCCGGCAGGAAGCATGAATCAGATTTCCAGCCCAACGGAAATCTCGAAACGACACCGTCAGGTCGGATTATGCTATAGGAAGTGACAAAAGCTCCGCCGCAACGAGAAGAAAAATCGATATCTATTTACTAAGAGCAAAAAAATTTATGATTGACGTTTCCGCTGCCCTGATCATAAATATTATACAGTAAATTATTATTTATAAGTGCGATGAGTAAGAAATGGAGTTTCCATAATACAATTAGTCCATAAACTTTTACTAAGGACATTCACAGAGATGTATCAATCTAATCGCCGGATAAAGCTGATCCCGCAAGCCGAAATCTCTTCCTGTGGGATAACCTCGTTTCTGATGATTCTGAGATATTATGGCCATCATTCTGATATAGAAACTCTTGCTGATCTTTGCCCTCCTTCGATTAGAGGCACAAGCATAAGCAGTCTCATAAATTTGGCAGAACGTTTTGGTTTTGTTTGTGCCGCTCATAAAATGACGGTCGAAGATGTTTCTACCGTCACAGATCCTTGTATTCTATTTTGGAATCTAAGCCATTTCGTAGTATTGGAAAAATTCGAAAAGGGAAAATTTTTCGTTCATGATCCAAACCATTGCAGCATGCATTATAACTCTGAAGAGTTTTCTAAATGTTTTACTGGAATATGTCTTATTTTAAAGCCAAGCAAAAAAACAATAATTAATAAAAGTAAGAAAAAAAGATGGCACTTGGGAAATATTTTGTTTGAAGATAAACCAATACGGCATTTGGCAATTATGCTGCTGCTTATTTCGCTTGCAGCGCAGGTCTGCTTTTTTATGTTTCCCATAATTAGTTGGAAAATATCAACTCTATCTGGACCGTCGTCTTTTAAGGCTAACGATATATCCTTCCTGTCTAGTGTTACAGTCATTTGTTTTTCTTCCTTTGTTGTGATGTCTCTAAGGGGGTATGTGGCAGCGCAGTTGGGGTCCGCACTGAAGAAAGTTTGCTACAGGTCCCTGCTTAGATGCCTAAGTGTACTGCCGATATCTTGGTTTGAAGTGAGGGAAATTGGTGACATCATTGGTAGAATGCAATCTATAGTTGTTTTCGAAAGACTTTTCGCTGAACCCGCAGTTGGTATTATTATAGATATTTCTATCTTTACCATTTCTATTTGTGGTCTTATTATTTTTGGTGGTTATATATCTTTAGTAACAATTCTCTTTACTGCACTTTCTATGTTTATAAAATACCAGTTCATGTTAATTATTCAACCAATAGAGAGAATAGCCGTCGCAGCTCGAGCAAAGGAAATGAACGGCCTGGTTTCTCTACTAAGAGGAATAAGGGTTTTGAAGTTAAACAATAGCGTTCAAAGTAGAATTGATAGATGCTATAAACACTACTTGAGTTCTGTAGAAATAGAAGTCAAAAGCAAATCAATTTCAAATCTATCAGATAGCTTTGAAGCTGCACTAGAAAACTTAGACCTTATTTTTAGTATGATACTGATATTTGGAGGCAATACCCACCATATTGGTGTGGCTTCGTCAGCAATAGGATTTTTGGTATTTCGAGCTCAGTTTCGATCTGCTGCCCGCAACCTATCGCAGAAGTCTGCCGACATCCTGACATCACGTCCATACATCGAGCGAGTTGAACACATATTTGCTAGCGCAGATAAATCTGAGAAGAGTTTTGTGGGAAATGCGAAACACGATATTCAGGGCAATCTTGAACTGAAAAGTGTCAAATTTAGCTACGAAGAAGGGTCTAAAGAAGTACTAAAGGAAATTTCTATAAATATCCGACAAGGAGAGCATGTTGCCATTATCGGGCCTTCAGGTAGCGGGAAATCGACTATTCTTAAACTAGTCTCAGGAATAATTTCTCCAAATTCTGGGTCCATTTTATTTGACGGCGTTGACCAAAAATATTTAGACCAATCTTACTTGAACGGACAGATGTCATTTATCCTTCAAGACGATCAATTATTTCCTGGATCTATAATTGACAACATTACAATGTTTTCAAATATTGCCGATCTGGATCTTGCTATAGAGAGCGCGCGTTTAGCATCTGTCCACGAAAAAATAATTGCTTTCCCTATGGGTTATGAAACCCTTATTGGAGATATGGGTTCTGCCATCTCTGGCGGTGAAGCACAACGAATAATTATTGCAAGGGCTCTTTATAGAAGGCCGAAATTAATTTTTATAGATGAGGGAACGTCGAGTCTCGACACAGAAAATGAGATTCTGGTGTCGGAGGCAATATCATCCCTTCGCATTACTAGGATAACAATCGCTCACAGAGCAAACACTATTAATAGTGCAGATCGCATTATAGCGATAGGCTCGGAGGAAAAAAAATATTAAAGAAGTGGGGATTTTACCGTATTTAGGTCTCGTGGACAAAGCTGATCCAGAGGAAGGCTGAGGCGATAGAGACGAAACCGAGATAGGATTGTGCGGTCTTGTCATATCGAGTTGCGACACGCCGCCAGTTCTTGAGTTTGTTGAACATGCGCTCGATACGGTTGCGCAGTTTATAAGCGTGTCGGTCATGACTGACGGGTTTCGTCTGCCTTGTTTGGCCGGGATCACTGGACGAGTTCCGGTGTATGAAATGTCAGCCCGGACCTGGTCAGCATCGTAGCCGCGATCCGCCAAAAGTTTGTCGAGACGACCACCTATGACTCGAAACAGAGGGCCAAATCCCTGTTGGGGGTGATACATAAAACGGGCACAGATATACGCTAAAGATCTGCGGGCTGGGACAGGCGAGCAATCTGACGCAGGGGACGGAGATCTCTCCGCCATGTCCTGTTTCAGGCCGGATTCGCAGCTTCATGTCATAATCCGGTTCTGAAAGCTGTGGCAAAGCGCATGAAACAGCGATGCGAGCCACATAAATTGGTCATCATTGCGATCGCGCGGCGTCTCGTCACATTCGCCAACGCTGTCCTGAAAACAGGCCTGCCATGGCGCATTAGCGCCACCGCTTAAACACAGTTGCTAGAGAGAGGGCGCCCAGGACGGAAATGGAAATGCGCTAACCAATCCGCGGATGAGAGCATGATCAATCGTCGTCGATCGGCTAGCGGCACACCAGTCAGGTCCACCATCAGTTTTCAGTCACATCAGACGCCAGTCTGGTGTAGGATTCCTGCGGCCACACTCCCCGAATGACGGTCACGAGAGCGTATGTTTTCGAACAGAATCTCACCGCCCCCCCCCTTTCCGGCGACTCTCGCCCTTACTTCAATTAGGCTGCCAGGGCGAGTAACATCCTTTCGTTTGCGCTTCCCAATTCAGAACGTATAAAACGCACTAAGCGCAAATTTTTATAGGACATCATAAATGAAGCGTAGAGTATTTTGTGGTTTATCTACAGCAGCAATAATCGGCAAAGCAACTCCTAGCACAACAAAAAGTTTTCCTATAAAAATTTCTGACCTTGGAGTTATCTTACCGTCATCAATAAATAGACTCTCTTTGACATCTATATTGGATTCCGGAGCAAGCAATACGTGCATAGACATTTCAGTTGCAAGAATGATTGGATTATCTATCGAAAAACCGATAAACGGATCTGCAATCTATGGAAAATTTAGCGCTGGTTATAGTAAGAATATTAATATATACGTAGCAAACAGGCTATTTAATGTCCCCGTTATTATTATGGACTTAAGTAATATTGGGGACGGCGTGAATGCCTTGATAGGGCGAGACATACTTAATCAAACTTTTATAGATCTTGACTGCCCAAACTCAAGATTAAGTTTTGAAAAAACAGAAATTTCTTCATCCTTCAATTCAATAGATATTATAAATGACGAGAAAGCAATTGTCATCAACTCGTTTGTTGAGGGAATTAACACTATATGCTCAATAGACACAGGAAGTAACTCTGCCCTGATGCTTAAAAGAAGTTGGGTAAACAAAAATATATCGGTGAAAAACCACATTCTTGCGTCATGGAAGGGATCCGATCTTACTGGATATTCAGGTTTCTCCATGACTTCTATTAGAGAGCTTTGTGTCGGGGGGTTCGCTATGCACGACGTACCATCTCAGATCTCGGAGAATCGATGGCCGTATCCGGCAAATATTGGTTTCCCAATCATAAAAAAGTTCCGCAGCCTATGGGATGTACAAAACGGCAAGATCTATCTGTCTGCTTCGAAGGACGCCTTAGATACTCCGATAGAACATGATCGTAGTGGGATGTCTTTGTCGACTGATAATGGGGCTTTGATAGTTAAATACGTCTCACCCTTCGGACCTGCTTTTGACAACGGGATTAAGGTAGGGGACGAAATAGCGATGATTAATGGAAAGGACGCTAGATTACTTACCAAAAACAGTATAACCGAACTTCTGAGAGGTAAATATTCTAAGCACCTATTTATTAAAATGTCCAATGGTGATGAGCACAATATTAACCTAAAGAAATACTTTTAGAATATGGTAGAGACTTCTTTTTGTGTTATGTATTTTTGCCTGTTGCAAGTTAATTCATCTCCGTATGGTTGATCGGCATGCGAACCAGCGATCGGCGTGAGGCGGCGAAAGCAAAGATATTGCAAAATCTCTGCGGTATGCCGTCGCGTCGTCCGGTCCGAGCTCCGTCCTAGCTGTCGGGTTGCGAGACGTCATTGGCATAATCAAGGATCTCGTCAACCTGCTTCATGATGTCGGTATCCATCCGCTGAGCGCCGCCTTGCGGTCGTGATGGAAGATTTCTGATCTTAAATGCGCCCTTAGGTGTTTGGTCCCGTGGTTTGATGGGTTGGATTGATGATGAATCGTTCTGGTTCTGAAGTCCATATTTTGCAGACGTATTCGTAAGGGGTGAGGCCACTCAGTGTCTTGAGCCTTCGCCCGAAATTATAGGCTGCCATGAAGTCATTGAGGTGTGTCTTCAACTGCTCATGACTGTCGTAATGGAAGCGTTTGACGGTTGCCTCCTTGATTATCCGGTTCATCCGCTCAACCTGACCGTTCGTCCAGGGATGATTGGGTTTCGTCAGACGATGTTCGATCCCGTGGGCTTCGCAGATCATGTCGAAGCGCATGGGACGTGACTAGGCCGTATTGCGATTACGGGGTTGGTCAGCGAACTGGATCCCATTGTCGGTCAGAATGGTAAGGATCCGGTAAGGGATCATACTCAGGAGATGTTCGAGGAAATCCCAGGGTGTCTTCCGATCGGCTTTCCCGACCAGTTGTGTGACAGCGAATTTGCTTGTCCGGTCAATGGCCACGAAGAGGTACAGCTTGCCTTCAGCGGTCTGGACTTCCGCTATATCGAGATGAAAGAACCCGATCGGGTAGCATTTGAAGCGCTGGCGTTTGGGTTTGTCTCCCTCAATGTCCGGCAGTCGTGAGATCTCGTGACGCTGAAGGCAGCGATGCAGGGCGGAGCGTGTCAGATGAGGAATGCTGGCCTGCAGGGCATAAAGGCAGTCGTCCAGCGGCAGCAACGTATGCCGGCGAAACGCTACGATCATCGCTTCGTCCGTCTTGGAAAGAACCGTTGATCGCGGCTCCTTGGGACCAGTTTTCTGATCTTCGACAGTC
>Ga0157365_10000591_pt1 | contig 15641 bp, 12 predicted proteins | sample AttsexASBM3_FD_111478 | JGI IMG/M metagenome (GOLD analysis project Ga0157365, IMG submission 111478) | Fungus gardens microbial communities from leaf cutter ant in Ribeirão Preto, State of São Paulo, Brazil - Atta sexdens ASBM3 | ecosystem: Host-associated > Fungi > Mycelium > Unclassified ... | reverse complement strand
GAAGGTGCTTACATTGAAGACGACGGCTGATCAAGCATGAGGCAGGCATTGATGTCGACGTCTGAACAAGAAGACGGTTCCAGGCACCTGCCATTGCTGATTGACGAACAGTGAAGTCAATGAGGAGGACACAAACTCATCCATTGAAGGTGAATGGAGACGAAGAACGGTGAAGTTGAAACATTCGCAAGTGAGCTTCTAACCCTGACCGAGTGGCAAATATGTGGCAAATATGTCCTACACCTGATTTCGGTTCATCAACAAGCAGTAGAGAATTCTCTTTGTAACATATACGGCACGCACAGCAACACGATAAAATGGCTCGAATAGTCTGACACCCGTCACCTCACTCTTGCCTGGTGCCCAGGCCACTCAGACATCTGTGGATATTAAAGGGCGGACATACGGGCCGAAGCAGCAACCGAGTTGATAGGAACCATTATACATGCTCCGTTGAGCCCAAGAATAAGCTTGGACCAGAGCCTGGAAAAACCAACCATAATAGATACACAGGCCAACCAATCTCCCCATCACTCCGACCAACACCCCATTAGGGACAAACGCGAACTGTTCGGACGTCTTGTACTTTTTGTTTGCTACGAGCCCCAGTCCCTATGTCGAGTGTTTCAGGTGACTCCTACACGAGATGATCAGCGAGAAATGAATCATGATAAGATTTTATAGCACGGCGGCATTGGAACTCTTACACGCTGCAGTGGTCATTACACTGAAATTAGGCGAGGGATATATCAGTCGTTCGGCCAGGGCTATATATATTTGCCTGGGAATGTTTTCAGTTACACTGTTCTTCATCTCCATTCACTCCCAATGGATGAATTTGTGTCCTCCTCATTGACATCAATCAGTAATGGCAGGTGTCTAGAACTGTCTTCTTGTTCAGACGTCATCAATGCCTGCTTCGTGTTTGATCGGCCGTCGTCAATGTAGGCATCTCCTTTATCAGCCACTCGGTTGGTGTCCCTTGAAGCACACTCAGAACACATCTTATCAATGCAGAGGTGAGTGGATGCCTCTTTTTGTTGGCCAGGAGGTCCAAGTTTTGGTTTTCTTTATTTCTCATGTTCGATGTTTTCTTTTTTTTTCTCTTGACTACATATATATTGTTTGTTTGCTTCGAAGGTGTTCCTTCCCTTTTTTTACTGTAATCTTGTCTTCACCTTTCCTCTCCAAACCACAAGCCTTCAGGTATCTTCTCCTCACAACGGTACCTGTTAATACCCTATATGGCTGCTAGACTCTGGTGTCATGTCCAGAAATAATTTGATATAATCCTTCAGAGGTCTGGGGGTTATGATCTTGATAAAATGGAAGATAATAGAGACAAGTAAGGCCAATTGAGGGAATGGTGAACTATAACCTATAGTACAAAGTACTTGGGTTATCACTTGGGTTATCATTCTTATGGAAGAGTGACCTTTTTATATACCTATAGAAAGATCTGAGTTATGCAGATTACACCCTGCTCAATCAGCAACTACTAGTACCTTCTCAAGAAGTTCATTAACTGATGACTCTGAGTCAATTGGTTCTTCTTGTCTTCTTCTTGCATGTGTATATCTCTTTATGATTTGTCTACAATGTTAGATCAGGGCTTAGGGCATGTTAAACTATGTTCTATGAATGCCTATGAAGTTTAATGAAGTGTGCACCCATGTCTCTTGCCAAACATAGACAGAATAGATAGATCTTCCCTGTTTATCACTAATCTGCTGAGAGTCTCCAGTTTTAAGGAGTAGTTACCATTATTTTGGGCTGTTCATATATACCAATGCTGTTGAGTTAAGAACGAGCAGCACAGAAGGTGGGGAAAAAATGCGCAACGTACTTCATTACTATCTTGACTATTTATACTACACAAAACAATTAAACATATTAAACATAGAACGATAAGGAATCACATGCATCGCGCAGGCTCGCACGACATCCAAATTCAAATGCCATTTTACCAACCTTGTGGTTTATCTATATCAACTGGTGATCATGATCAATCATATAAATTATCATAATATATCATTACAATAATTGACCCACTTTCCCAGGAATCAAATTCCTCAGTTTTCATCAGCATGCTATTGGGGTATCATTATACAAGACACCAACCAGAAAAAAAACCAGTAAAGAACACACCAAATGTAAAAAAATATGCACACTTTTTAAATTGGAACTTTGGGAGCCAGTATGTTGGAATTAGGATCTCATGCAAGCCTGCACAATGCAACTGATGAGATCAATCCCATTGTATATTGATGTTGGTAGCTATGTTACATGATGAAGATACAAGTATATAGGTAGTGTAGTTGTTACTCGTCATCCGTTTGTACCCTTCTCCTGTTCGTATTTCAACACAGTAGTGGTTTCAACTGTCTTCTGAGCCCATGAAAGGATTAGGTGATGATTGGTGGTTGGTATGAGGAGGATAACACTGTCATCGGTTCAAAGTATTGCATCATCTATACAACACAAGCTGGCCAACCCTTAGTGTCTCACAGCTGGTCCTTATTTATAGTCATCATGATCCTCTTGTGCATCCTTCTTAGTTCTTGATTGTGAATGACTGAGGTTTTGTCACGTTCTGTAGGTCATTCAATAACAAACAATATGTATAAACCCACTGCGAAAGTCAGGCCATTTGACAGTGAGCGAGAGAAGGGGAGTGAATAATTACAAAACAATCTCAGCTGCTTGTGTATACGACTAAGACGAAAATGGTTATGATTTACATCGCACTGGCCCATTCGAATTCCAATGCAACTCAGAATCTTCGGAATCTTGTAGTACCACTTGATAATAGAGTCGCGGAAATGATCAATAATTTTTGAAGCGCCATTCTACATCTTTGAAAAAGGGTCTTGTCTACCTAAGCAAAATATACCACTATAAGTCTTTTGTTTTTGATGATGGTCAGAGAGATAGAGAGGAAGAGCGAACGATACATAATCGCGAGTTGTGATAAACACATGTACTACCTCCCCAAGCACCTGTTTTCAGGTGTAAATAGATGCACTCTGTTGAGGGTATACAGCTTATGAAACCTTGAGACTAATCACACGTCGAGGATCCCAGTGAATATCAAGGTAATGGAGGGACAGTAGGAGAAAATCAATCCCAAAAGGACCTGTCGCTCCTGAACGTCCTTTCAGAATGATATAGGGTTTAATAACCTCTCAACAAACTTTCAGGACAAATCGTATCCTCGTGTGAAATGCACTATCAAGCCGAAAATCCATCGAATTTGAGCACAACAAAAAGCAGACCCAACATACTCATGAAATAAAAAAACAAAAGCATGATATCGTATGAAGGGCGAACATATACTGCACAGATCACATTTCCACATATCGAGGCGAAAATGCCCCGAGCCTATCATTCAAAAAATCCAAAGCAAAATGCCCAAAGCACCCATCGAAAGAGGATAGAAAGGATATCATGGTATTTCAGACGTTCAATGTCTTCCCATGTGCGCATTAGCGAGTTCACGGTCTAGTTCCGCACTGGGATCATCATAAACAGGACTGGGCAATCTCTGGGAAAAGTTATTGGTGGTAAAACCAGAAGTAGCACCGTGGAGAGGGCCGTGCTCCTGAACTGGAGAATTAATAATCTCCTCGCGAGATGGAATAGGCAGGCTTTCGATTTTTTTTGTCAGTGTAGCTTTTAGTAGAGGTTAGAGATTTTTTCACCTGTCTTGACGACGAAACTGCGTCGAGGCTCTTGCTTGATTTCTGACCTCCCTTCGAAAACTTCGAACTTCCTCAACGATCAGTTTCTTCATTCCTTCGATACTATCCTCCTCCTCGAAGCTGAAGTCGAATGTCTGTATTGGAGACTGAGTTTCTGGGCGAATACTGTTGCTGATTCAGCGACTTACAGAGGGACAGCTCGGCTCATCGGCAGGATCATGCCAGACAGTAAAGTAAGGGTGACTAACGGCCTGCTCGCAACTGATTCGTCTGACGGGGTCAAATTGTAACATTTGTGTCAGGAGATCAATTGCAAGAGGATTTGCACGAGGGTATAGCAATGAGAAAGATATACGAGGTTTGATTGGTAGAGAACGAATGTAATCTTGGGCCTGTTGGACTGCGGTCATCATAAAAATGACAATTCAGAAAGTATCACACATACACGGGGAGAGCCAACGCGTCGGAGGGTTTCCTCAGGTGGCGTCCCAAGATAGTGCAAGATCTGGTTCAGCTGATCTACATAACTAGACACAATATCAGTGTGGTGCTGATTTCTACAGGACAGAAAAGCTTACTCCCTGCCTTTGTATATAGGCTTTCCGCCGAGTAATTCGGCTAGAATACACCCAATGGACCAGACATCAATGGCAGTTGTCTATTCGGCAGTTAATAACATCCTCTGCAAGAGTTAGTAACAGCTCACATAGTTAGCAAAACTGAGCATGATTTCTGGGGCACGGTACCAGCGAGTTGCTACGTATTCGGTCATGAACCCCTGGTTGCCGGCTGCTCTAGATGTCCCTCCCCCTGGGTTATAACCTCTAGCAAGACCGAAATCGCAAATCTTCAACTCGCAATCAGCATTGACAAGGAGATTTCCTGGCTTTAAATCCCGGTGAAGAACATTCGCTGAGTGAATATATTTCAAACCACACAAGGTTTGATAAATGAAGGATTGAAAGTGGGCATCAGTCAACGGTTGCCCGGAACGAATCTATTTCCGTTATTGTATGGTTTATGAGAGTGTTGGTGGTACCTACAATAGCATGGAGGTCAGCCTCCATGAGTTCCTCCTACATTCATCAATACCATGGGGTTCACAGTAGGATAAAGATTAACATACATAGAGATAAACTTCGTCGAAATTGCCATCAGGTCGGAAAACTATGTCCATATCATACAGACAAGTGATCTGCAGAAAGTAAGTCTATCGTGATCGATATAGCGACATAGCTACGAACATTCTTGTGGCCTCTGAAGTGACGGAGCAATCTGATCAAAGTGTTACGGTCTGAGATAACTTGACTGTTTGTGTCTCACTTGATCTCACGCAAGCATCGCTTGGTGAGGATGCGCTAGGAAGGGTGATAGATGTAACCTCCATTTAGACTATGCAGAAGTGCAGCACACTGACCTTTGTATTGATATTGGTGATTTTCTTGATCGCACAACCCTCACCAGTGCTGCTGTGCATGGCGGCTATGACGCAGCCATACGCGCCCTGACCAAGTTCCTTGAGCATTCTATATTGGACATCGACGATGAAGGTTGAATTTAAGGCCGTAAAAGAGTGTCGTGCCATCATCCGGGAATTCGTTGGATGTAAGGAGGACAGCGACATGGATAGAAGAGGATCGGATAGGCATCGATATGATAAACAGGATTGTGAGATTTCTCTGGCAAGAATAGCCATCATTCCTGCCCCATTTGGCTTCACCGATCGCGCCCAGGTTGATACAGGTAAGTATGGAAAGAGTACATTCCTCCGTAAGACTGCTTGTCGGTGTGCGGAACCATCGGGGCGACTCATTATTCCCTTGAGTCCGTGGCTGGACGCTCTGAGGGGCCATGGCCACTCTTGATGTTGTGTTATACGGATGAAATACCTACCTACGAAATTATTTATTATTACTTTCCTGAGTTCTATCCTCATCCCCGGTGTCTAGGTCCTTTGCGATTCGACGTATTTATAACTCTGGTGTCCTGAAATTAATCTGGAACAGGAGCTTGGGCTAAAATGGGGACCCTCATTGCATAACTTTAATTCATTCCAATTCCGCAACTCCTCTGAATACTCTGTATCCGGTGAAACTCGGGGTTGGCCGACGACTTGAATAATGTTTCGGCGTTACAGCCATGATTAATATGCGAGGGTGTGAAGCGGGCCGAACCTGACGATGAATACTTAATAGCCATGTAATACACACCAGCTACCGTCACGCTATCTTCCCTTAATGACCAACAAAGTATTCCATTGCATTCCCGTGTTCTTTGGTGTGATAGTAACCCTAGTGTTCCAACTTGTCGTGGATGCAGCAGATGCAGTCTGGCTTATATGGTGGATCACAAGAAGCCCTGACGATGGTACGTTGTGGTGGTTCCATTGTAAAGCATCTCTCTTCAGGCTGAGATGAATAGATGTGGAACCATTGAAGACTCTTGCCAGCTGTTCTATTGCATTGGCTATCTGGGAATTTTATGCAGCCTTTATTGCTTCTGTGGGGTAAGTCTGTGTTTCGAGTTTTGGTGTTGTAATCAACTCAGAATTTTACAGGCTCTATGGTGCCTTTCGCCGAAAACGCTTCATGAAGAACTTTTGGAAACCGGAGGCATTCGTCTGGCTCTGCCATATTGGTATCGGTATTTGGTACCTTATTACATATTACCAAATCTATCAAGATGAAAGAACTCAACACTGCATCAACGAACGCGCTGAAGACGACGATATTGCAGGAGCTGGGCTCTGTTGGCACTTTCTTTCATTCAGTGGTGCCCCTTTGCCATATGTTTGGGTTACTTTTGTTGTTCAGACCGTGGTTCAAACACGTGGGTCATCTTTTCGCCTTGTCATACGTCGTGTCAACAAAATTGGTAGTGGTCCTCCAATTTCTTTGGCATTGGCGGAGAGTCCTCAACAACTACAATGTAGCCGAACAAGAAGAGGTGAGCGAGGGAGGCCACTATTATGGCGACGCGGCGATCAGGCCGGTAGTGCCACAACTCGGGCATCACCTGCGACCCAGTGGCTCTTCTGAAACTACCCTACTACCTACCATGAGTTCTGCGGCCAGCCGCATGAAGCCAATACCTTAAAACCCCAAAGCAGCACGACTATGACGAACTTGATGACGCTGATGTTGAGATCAGCGGTATAATGTAGTGATTGTCATTTTGGGAATAAGATTTTGGTGATTTCGGTGATGTAAGAATGTTAGTGTCATCCTTCCCTCGTAATGGGCTGAGCAATGATAATCGGGCGCAGCCAAATGTGGCAGTCCAGGGGGTGCATTGCCTTGCACGGGGCTATGCAGCACATGTTATAAAAAAGCGGTATCTGATCTTATTGTCTCTTTACGACGACCTTCTTTTCTATGGCTCCCAAGTTTCTTTGTTGCCTCCCTCTGCGATTGGGAACCTTTGTAATCACACTTATTCAACTTCTTGTCTGCGGCCTCGCAGCGAGCGGCTTCTGGTACCTTATTTGGTGGACTAGAGATGAGGGGGTCTGTAAGTTGACTTGCGATTCTTTCAAGGGATCGTTGCTAAGCACTGAATTCCCGCCCTCCTAAGATCATGATCTAGAGAATAATGTCAAGATCGCTTTCATTGTTGCCGGTGCTGTGTATACCTTTGCCGCCTTCATTGGTCTTCTCGGGTGGGTTTTGAATCTGGTCTTTATGATGTGACCTGGTGTGCGAGCTTCAATCTAGTTTCCTAGGAGCCATCTTCAAAAAGAGGGGACTGGTCAGAACATATCTGGGAGTCCTCTATGTCACTCTCATGCTTCAGACAGCCTCTGGGATTTATTCGCTTGTGATGTTCTATCGCTTCCGCGAGCACCCAGGACTTAGGCCAGACTGTGACAATAAATCGGATACTGCAGCAGTGGATTTCTGCAATGCCCTACAAAAGATTTCCAATATGCCACTTTCGACTGTCTGGGTGTCCACCCTCGTTCCGATCGTTGTCGTCGCCTGTAAGCTCCTTTGCATAAATTCACATTCTGATCAATCTAATTACACTTTCAGATGCTTGTTATGTTGTACACAACTACTCCACGCGTCTTGCTAAGCAGCAGGCTGACCGTGAGATCATCACAACACGTTCTTTTGCTACAGGACCCGAATATACTGCCGTCAAACCGCATGAGGAGATTCATCCCTTAACTCAACCTGCTTACAATTACCCTTACTCTGATGCATCTCATTCGTTTGGCAATACTGCTTCAGGACACGCTGCCAATTACTATAATTCAGAGAACAAAGTGTAAAACGATACCTACATACCTTTTGTAATGTACACATTATCTGGACATTATCATTAGATATATCGATATCTTCTACCAATTATTATATTCACGCGGACGTTGTTATCCATCTTCATTGAGAGTGACAAGTGGTTTGTCAAGTTTTGGACAGAGAATGGCAGTTTTGAAAGCCTATACAAGTCGAGGGAAACATTGAATTTTTGTATGGGTTGCTGCATCATCAGTGTTTTGCATTGCTTGGCAATAGCATAAGTGTATATATCTGTCTTCATAAGTGCCCAGTGCCCGCAGCCCCGTTTCCGGTTTGCACAAACAATCTCTGTGGTAACCATGTCTGACGATTTCCTACGACTTGTATCGTCTGCCAATCCAGCAACGCGGCAGTATCAGCCTGCCATGACCAATGGTTACCCTCCATCGGCTAGTCGTAATGAACGACAACGCTCCGACCCACAACTTCTGGACCCATTCTTTGGCGATGATGATTACAGGGATTCAGAATCAGCTTTTGGCCAACTGCAAGCGATGGAATCCCAGGAGAGTGGTCTGCCACTGGGTCAGGTGGCAGCCGTTCCTGCTGGTCATTCTAAAGTCACACTCGGAGACGATGTTCCGCAGGAATGGAATTTTGATGATTTGACATCTTCGAATCAAGTGCCCTTCTCGGGGTCTGGAAATTTCCCTGGGGTAAAGACAGGAACACCGAAATCATCTACGGTTTTGAAACGCAGAAAGTGGAAGTGGCCATGGGAGAAAGAAAGGATTCTAACCGGGGAACGAGTTATTGCATTGAACAATAGCGCAGCAAACACCGAATTTTGTTCAAATTTTATCTCAACTAGCAAATATAACTTGGTTACTTTTCTGCCCAAGTTCCTGTTTGGTGCGCGATTTGGAGTCTGGTCTCCCTGGTCATCATTGACCAATTTTCAGAACAATTCTCGAAGTACGCTAACTTGTTCTTCTTATTCACCGCATGCATACAGCAGATACCGGGTGTATCTCCAACGAACCGGTGGACTACCATTGCACCCCTGGTAATAGTTCTATTAGCCTCGGCATTCAAGGAAGTACAAGAGGATATTGTGAGTAGTCCATGACTTGTTCAAACTTCAACCTGGTGACTGTGTTCAAGAAACGACACCAATCTGACTCAGAACTCAATTCACGTATGACGAAAGTCATGACTCAATATGCGGGATTCACGGACAAGGAGTGGAAGGATATCCGAGTGGGAGATGTGGTGCGGCTAGAGAATGATGACTTCATCCCTGCAGATATGATTCTTGTCAGTTCAAGTGAACCAGAGGGTCTGTGCTATATTGAAACCTCTAATCTCGACGGGTATGTATACGTATGCATTTCGTCTTTTTGGTCCTCATTTTTATAGTGAAACCAATCTCAAAATCAAGCAAGCTAATCCACAAATCTCGTCGCTCACCTCTCCCGAGCTTGTCAATCGTTTACGGGGATCCCTCCGCTCTGAACACCCCAACAACTCCCTATACACTTATGAGGGAACTCTAGAGCTTATCACAGACCACGGGACTCCGAGGCAGGTTCCACTGGGCCCGGACCAGATTCTTCTCCGAGGGGCACAGATACGCAATACCCCCTGGGCGTACGGACTCACGATTTTTACTGGTCATGAGACGAAACTCATGCGAAACGCGACGTGAGTCTATAGTAGGGGACCAGAGTATTTCGGCTGATTTCATATGTCTGCAGCGCTGCTCCCATAAAGCGAACTGCCGTAGAGCGCCAAGTCAATGTCCTGATATTATTCCTGTTTTTCATTCTCCTGGCGCTATCTATTGGTTCTACAATTGGTAGCAGCATTCGCTCATGGTTCTTTTCAAGTCAACAATGGTATCTATATGAACAAACGTCCTTGAGTGGACGAGGTAAGCATAACTGTCTTATTGATATGACTAGGAATGGCTAATAATAACTTGGCAAGCTCGTGGTTTCATTGAAGGTTCACTATTTCATCTCAATTCCGGAACAATGCTTTTTGATCATTTACGCGCTGTCCAGATATCTTCACGTTCATTATCTTGTACAACAATCTCATTCCTATATCTCTCATCGTCACAATGGAAGTGGTCAAGTTCCAGCAGGCTCAATTTATCAACTCTGACTTGGACATGTACTACGCAAAGACTGACACGGCTGCCCTTTGCAGAACCTCTTCACTGGTTGAGGAGCTCGGTCAGATCGAATATGTATTCAGCGATAAAACTGGCACTCTTACTTGTAATGAGATGGAGTTCCGTTGTTGTAGTATTGGTGGTGTGCCGTATGCAGATGTCGTTGACGATTCAAAGCGAGAGGGTGCCGATGGATGGAAGACTTTTGTGGAGATGAAAAATTTGCTGAGCAAGCGCTCTAATCGCTCCGTGGACACGTCGATGTCCGACAATATGGATGAAGAGTCAAAGTTGAGGGAGACACTTGTTGAATTTCTTACTCTTTTGGCTGTCTGCCATACTGTTATTCCTGAGATCAAGGGTGAGAAGGTGGTCTATCAAGCTAGCAGTCCCGACGAGGCAGCCCTGGTTGCTGGTGCAGAACAACTTGGCTTTCAGTTCCATGTTTGTTTTTTTTTGCCTATGCTCATAGTTCATTGGTTCATCAATGGTTGACCATAGGTGCGAAAACCCAAATCTGTCTTTGTCAAAATCATGGGTCAAGATCAAGAATACGAAATCCTCAACGTTTGTGAATTTAACTCAACTCGCAAACGGATGTCAACTGTTGTCCGAGGACCTGATGGCAAGATCAAGCTTTACACCAAAGGCGCAGATACCGTCATTTTAGAGCGGCTGAGCAAGTACCAGCCTTACACTGAGAAGACTTTGGTCCACCTCGAGGACTATGCGACGGAAGGTCTACGAACGCTTTGCATTGCCTTCCGTGATATTACGGAACAAGAATATAAGCAATGGTCTGCTATTTATGATCAGGCTGCTACCACTATCAGTGGTCGAGGAGAGGCCCTTGACCAAGCTGCAGAACTCATTGAAAAAGACCTCTTCTTACTCGGTGCTACGGCTATCGAGGACAAACTTCAGGATGGAGTCCCCGATACAATTCATACACTCCAGATGGCTGGGATCAAGATTTGGGTGCTAACCGGTGATCGCCAGGAGACTGCTATCAATATTGGAATGTCATGTCGGCTCATCTCAGAGTCTATGAATTTGGTAAGGAATTATTCTTTTGTTCGTCACCGATGCTCATGTCCTCTTCAGGTCATTGTCAATGAGGAGACTGCACATGATACCCAGGAATTCTTGGAAAAGCGACTGTCCGCTATCAACAACCAAAGAAACACTGGTGATGCAGAAGATCTGGCGCTTATTATAGGTGTGAATCCAGGGTTACATAGTATTGCTATCTCTCATCCCATTTTTTTCGGCTTACTGCAGATGGGAAGAGTCTATCCTTTGCCTTGGAAAAGGAGTTGTCGAAGACCTTCCTTGAGCTCGCTATAATGTGCAAGGCCGTCATCTGCTGTGTGTATTATAGGGTTAATGTAAGCATAGTTCTACTGATTATCTCCACACAGGTCGTGTATCACCACTACAGAAGGCGCTGGTTGTCAAGCTTGTCAAGAAGAACCATCAAGCCCTGTTGCTCGCCATCGGCGATGGCGCTAACGATGTTAGTATGATCCAGGCCGCGCATGTTGGCGTTGGTATCTCTGGTGTAGAGGTGTGTGACTCAACGTGTGAAGTTACCAGGTAAATGACGGACGTATCAGGGTCTACAAGCTGCTCGTTCTGCAGATGTTGCTATCTCTCAATTCAGATTTCTGAAGAAACTGCTCCTCGTACACGGTGCTTGGAGTTACAGGCGATTGTCCAAATTGATTTTGTGTACGTCTCCTCTACGTTGGTCTATAAACTACATTGAGATTGCTCGCAGTCTCTTTTTACAAGAACATCACATTGTATATGACGTTGTTCTGGGTAAGTCCGTTGCCTGAGTTTTCTTCAGCGATCAAGACTGACCAACTAACGAAATGTTCCAGTTTTCGTTCTTCAACAACTTCTCCGGTCAGATCGCGTTTGAGTCTTGGACATTGACTTTTTTCAACGTTGTGTTCACTGTCTTGCCCCCACTTGTCATTGGTATCTTTGACCAATTTGTTTCTGCGCGATTTTTGGACCGCTACCCGCAACTCTACATGCTAGGCCAAAAGAATGAATTTTTCACCAAGACTTCGTTTTGGCTGTGGATTGTGAATGCGTTATATCACAGCATTGTAAGTCGGCTTTTATGCATCGGTTGACTTTGCTTAATTTGGTAAAAAGGTCCTATTTGGCTTTTCAGTAATACTTTTCTGGGGGGATCTCAAACAAGCGAGTGGTTTGGATTCTGGACTTTGGTTCTGGGGAATCACCCTGTACCTTGCTGTTCTTTTGACTGTCCTTGGAAAGGCAGCCTTGATATCTGAGTAAGGATTTTGATTATTCATCGGTGGCGGTTGACAATTTGAGAACAGCATCTGGACAAAGTACACTGTCGCTGCGATCCCGGGATCATTTGTTTTCACAATGCTGTTCTTGCCAATTTATGCCGTTGTTGCCCCAGCGATTGGCTTTTCTGCGGAATACTCTGGTCTCGTGAATCGACTATGGACTGATGGGGTGTTCTACTTCGTTCTTCTGCTGATACCTATCTTTTGTTTGGGACGCGATTTTGTTTGGAAGTAGTGAGCGGCGTTTTCTTATGTCTTCTAGACAATTGATTTGATCAACTCTTTACAGTTACCGGAGGACGTATTTGCCGTCCTCATATCATATCGTTCAGGAATTACAAAAATACAATATACCCGATTATCGGCCAAGACAGGAACAGTAAGAGTTTGTTTTGATCGAACCCGTGGAGACCCTCATCTCTTTGCTTTTGTGACTAGGTTCCAAAAGGCAATCAAGAAAGTGCGTGCGGTACAGAGGATGCGCAGAACCCGTGGGTTCGCATTCAGCCAAACCGAAACTGCTGGAAAGCAGGATCAGGCAAGGCTCATTCGTGCGTATGATACGTCGAAGTCGAATGCTCGACCTACCGGATATTAGTTTTCTTTCCTTGTATTCATTGCTTGGCGCAGACAGAACTTTTTCTTTGGTTTAAAATATCAGATAGATAGGACGACGTAATTTGTAACTGCATATGATTGTCTAATGACACGGCTGTTCACCACATCTGTCTTCTGTGTTATTGACGCTTACCGGGTTCCAAGTGGGATGTTCACAATTCATCATCTCCTATGAAAAATGCAGATTATGGCGCTCAAGAAAGGGATGAAACTGATGGGGCCTGTCAGAACGAGTGCAGTCGAGCTGAGTCAAGGATCGTGTTAGCTCATTGGCCGGCAGATAGTGTTTCGAGAGGAATTTCTCTAGGGCCCAGGTCAGCACATAGCAATGGTTCACTTATGTCGTGTAGAAGACGGATCATAGCTGTCCTCAACCTGGTATGGCTCAAAAAAAGATACAGGAGACTGGTCAATGAATGGCAGTGACAGGTATATATCATGTTTCAACTATGCCGTAGTAACTTGGACGAGGACCCCAGATATCTCCCTCGGAGGCTGTCTCCAGATTTAGTAGAATCTGCACAAAAATGATTATATAATACATTCTGAACATTGTGAAAAAGCTGTTCCTAGACTATTTCTCACTACAACAACCTTTGCTCGGCAAGCCGTCGAAGTACGGATCAGACTCAATCTTTTCGGGGTCTTGAAGAAAATGCGGGAAATGCCGACGACATCCTTGGCAACAGTATCAATGATACGTTCCAACGCTTATAAACTCACTTGGAATCTCTTGTGCAGGCCTTCTTAGAGACTGTGTCTTGTTCACTCATTTTATTTCCCCCTTTTTCCGTTCTTTTTTAATAGTGCCAACGGTTCGCGTCAGGAACGCCGATTCCCGTTATTTCCAAAAGAGAACAATATCCCTTGTCCACCACCATTATGTCACTCAAGGCTGAATTGGAGACTTGGGCTGCTGCGCTGAAAGCCTACGATGGACAGGAATTTGAAAAAGCTCTGGATTTCTTCTCAGTGTGTCTCTTGCCTCATGCTCAATTGGAGAACTTGTTAATCGAAAAGGAATGGTGTTGACAGCGAATTGCAGATTCGTCTAAAATACTCACGAATATGGGGTTGATCTACGCGACCTTGGGTGAACACGAGGCCGCCGTCCAGCGTTACATTGAAGCCACCAATCACGATCAGTATCTGGCTGTCGCGTATGTTGTTCAATCAATTTTGAGTTTGTGGCTCAAGATATCTTATATTTCCTTTGCAGGCATTTCCAATGCGGAGTCTCGAACTTTTTGCTCACCCGTTATGACCTTGCCTTGAAAGACTTTGAGCAGACATTATTTCACCTCCGGGGGAACCAGGTGATGTGAGTTTTCCGATAATTGTCTCTCAGTGGACCTGGATCTGATCCTAACTACGCAGTAACTACGAACAATTGGGACTCAAATTCCGTTTGTTTTCTGCAGAAGCCATGTACAATAAGGGACTTTCGCTAATATACATGGGAAAGGTGCAAGAGGGCTTGCAAGATATGCAGGAGGCAAGTCGGGACAAGGCCATTGACGATCACAAGGTCATCGATGAGGCTATTCGAGACCGTGGAGAAGGGTACATGGTTTTCAGTGTGGTTCGTTGTCATGACTCGCCCGGCTTTATCATTCTGTTGATGGTTGTTCAAGCATGTTGGTGTTCTCTATCGGCACTCCGAGAAAAAGTTGAAGAAAACAGCTACCAGAGATTTCTTGGGAGAACCAGTGAGAATTTTCCAATACGGGGGATTCCAATTTACCTAGCTTCCTAGATTCTGGTTGCTGCAAGTGATGCAAATGATGCCTTCACTACTTTTACCGGATCTACTCGACTGAAACAAGGCATCAATCCCAACGGTGCTTATGTCGATCAACCGGAAGTTGGTGTTACTAGGTCAGTGAGCCTGCCAACGGTTACAAGTACGCAGTCTTGCATCCATATTATCCAAAATGTTGCCTAATTCCTATAGAAACAACTGCAGACCTCCCACCAGTGGAGATCAAACGTGCTACATCAGCGGCATCTCCCAATGTCCGTGAGCTCGCCCCTTTGAAGAAAGATTTGCCCTCCAACGTGATACGTGACAATGTCGGACCAAGAATGAAAAGAAACCCGACGCAGATCTCGCCTAGTGGGTCTTCCTCAGGTACTAGCATAGGGGAGCCTGTTCGTGCACTGAGCATCCAGAAACAAAACGATGCTCGTACTGCTGCACCTGACAATATCAGTCCTGCTCCTCTCAAAGGTGAAAAGCTGGCTTCAAAATTTCCGATTGTCTTGTACTGACTGGTATCTAGTAACACCACCAAAGGAAAAGAATTCTCGTCTCACGGAATTCTACGATGATTACCTCGATTCATACGATGATAGCTCTGCACCAGTACCTGCTGTGCCGAAGCTATTGGTTTCCCCCGGCGATTCCGCTGCTGCCTGGGGAAGAAGCAATGCCACTAGTGTGCCACCTATCAGTGTGTCTCGCACCAACTCACGAGGTCCTCGTGCCAATTCCTATGCGCTAACTCCTGGTAGTGGGGTGAGGAGGAAGGTATCACGGAGACCTACTCAACGTGGGTTCCGTATG
>Ga0157365_10000590_pt1 | contig 15647 bp, 27 predicted proteins | sample AttsexASBM3_FD_111478 | JGI IMG/M metagenome (GOLD analysis project Ga0157365, IMG submission 111478) | Fungus gardens microbial communities from leaf cutter ant in Ribeirão Preto, State of São Paulo, Brazil - Atta sexdens ASBM3 | ecosystem: Host-associated > Fungi > Mycelium > Unclassified ... | reverse complement strand
GACCACCAGGCTGGAGTTTGCTTGAAGTGTGATCGACTTTGAGGAAATGGTGAACGAGAGAAGTGACCGATTGCTTGAGCGCGGCGGCACGGACATAGAGGGCAGAGAGATGGGGTCCGTAAACCTTCAAGAGGCGTGAGTTCATGCTCTGTGACAAGATGAGACAGCGCGGGAACCGAATGTACCTTATAGTATGAGAAGACGCAAAAGTCAACGTCCCAATCTTGGACATCCATCGGACGATGTGGAGCATAAGCCACACAATCAACTGAGATTTCGACCTTCTTACTGCCCTTAACCTGCGCATCGGCACGGATGGCTTGGACAACTTTTTTCACTGGCATGATGCTACCAAGAATATTGGAACAGGCCGTAAAAGCAACGATGCGTGTTTTGTTGGAGATTAAAGGGAGGAGTTCCTTAATTTGGAGACTGACAGAGTAAGGATTTTCCGGAGTCAGAGGTGTAGCATGCCAGACTTTGACAACTGCCCCACGACGTTTGGCTAGCTTCTTCCAGGGACCCGCATTAGCTGCATCGACGTCAGTACCTGTCAAGTCATGGTAGGAATAAATCAAGTTTGACCTTCGTGTTCTCCAGTGATGATGAATTCGTCTCCAGGCTGGATATCATCCTCCAAGCTCCTGGCAAGATTCTCAAGATTCATAGTTGAGCTGCTTCCAAAGACAATCTCATCTGGAGATTCTGCGTTGAAAAGTTGGACTGCTTTTGCTGGCCCCTCGGCCATGACACGCCTGGTAGCTTGGATGGAGATTGAATAGTCGGCGCCAAGTTGGACATTGGTATTGGTGAGATAGTCAAAGATACAGCTCATGACTTCTCGAGGGACTTGGGAGCCTCCAGCATTATCAGCATATATGTATCCCGAGTTGAGAGAGGGGAAATGAGCGCGAGCATTGATTGTGTTGAGTTCACTTGAGATCATGTTGAGTTCACTCGAGGTCATGTTGAGATGGATGCAGAAGACAGGAACAATTGAATCAACCAAATAGACATTCCGTATGTCTGGGCATCACTAGTACTAAAACCGCATGGCTGATCCCATGGTTGATCGCACAGGATCTGGTCAAGTTGCTACACGAGGACATATGGTCACGTGTAGGCGACCGGATGCAATTCCTCAGTCTTTTCGTCTTCGTTTCCTCAAGCTGGCGTGCTTCAAACAAATCATCCGCTCGTTAATTATTTCCTCTTTCCCACACTCGGTCTTCGCTGCAAGAATACCTTCAAGAGGTATGCAGACTTGGTCAACTACCGTCCTCACTCCTCTTTCTTATGACACCGGACCTGCTGTGCTGATCACTTTTGATGGTGCAAAGTATATTTTTAATGTGGGGGAAAATACAAACCGTGCCTTCTGCCAAAGTCAGCAGAATTTCAAGCGCACTAGGGGAGTCTTCCTCACTCACGTAGGCTCTCAGAGAGCAGGCGGACTCGGGGGTGAGTGGTGGTTTTCGTGCCTCGAGAGTGATGTTATACCAAAGGGTCTTTAAGGCATACTCATGGCCTGCGCGGATAGTGCTATCAACAAGATAAGCGTTGTAGGACCTCCAGGTCTCTGTCACTATATTGCATCCATGCGACGCTATCTGTACAGGTCAGTCACATCTTCATTGCAATTTCTCGTCTGATCAAGGATAGGGACTCTATGGCTCTTACGGTGACTGAGTGTCTTCCAGAACAACATGTCACTCTTCCCGAGGTTTTTTACAAAGACGATAACGTCACGGTCTACGCGTTTACGATATCAAAGGCTATCCCTGCCATAGTTCACGAGCCATCCACTGCGGATGTGGCGGCCCTAGGTCAGAAGCGCAAAAGGTCACCAGAAGTAGACAGACCATCCAAGATAGCTAAAGTTTCTGATTCATACGGGTTGACTCCTGACGAGATCTCGCGTAAAACAATCCAATACATGTTCATGCCAACAGAGTCTGGCTCCAATATTGTGCGCTGTGTTTTCTGTTGCCTGTCACCAGCGCTTTTCTAACTAGTCCGAGAAAATCCATCCAAAAGGGGATGGACTCGCAGAACCAGACGATTACCACCGACACCTCCCAAAATGGTTTTTTCGACAACTTCCTTCTTTTCATTTTCCCCCGACATTCCCGCAATCATCAACACTAGCTTACATTGTTGTTGGACCCCGCGTCCGTGGTAAAATTGACGGAAAGAAATTGAATGAACTCGATGTCCCGCATAATGTGTTACGAGCGAAACTAGCAAAAGGAGAAACAATTCAATTTGAGGTAAAAGGTCCTGATGGTCCTGAAGTGAGGACTGTTCATCCTAAAGAATGTATGAGCAAGAGTGACCCTCCAGCAGCTGTCATCATTCTCGATGTTCCTTCAGTTGAGATGATACCGTCAGTTGTCCAGTCCTTCGATACAGTCTATAGGTCTTTTCGGTCATCTGATCCGGAAGATTTGGAAAAGCACAAAGTGGGAGTCATATATCACCTTCTTGGCCCCAGGGTGCTCGAGGACGACCGATATAGAGATTTCATGCGAGGGTTCCATGGAACAGCAGAGGTAATTTTAGTCTCATAATGTTATATCTTCTGATCTGAAGACTCATATAGCATATCATTTCTTCCCCGGAACACAGTCCGAACCCTGTAACATTCACCAGCTTCAGTTTCAATCAGTATCGACTATCTCAACTTGATTCCGAGGTCTTCCCTGTTCCCAAATTTAACCTTTCCCCCGAAAAGCTATTAGCAGGTGTTTTTCCTCCGGAAGGTTTTCCAGACCAAGGATGCTGACGTCGTTGTCAGATGTTCCTTCTCTTCCTCCTAATGTACATGTTATGACGGCTAATCTTCACGTCCCACTTCGCCCGTCTGGCCCAGTGCGATCCCATAGTTTCACACTAAACGATCGATTTCATCCTGCCCTTTCTGGGTCTACTTTCCAAACACTACCTGATACAACCATCCAAGCCTTCGAAGAAGCAAAGGAGACTGTCTTGCGACATCCTTCGGCTGAAACGCAACAATCATCGAATGTCAAGATCTTACCTTTGGGAACAGGCAGTTCGATACCAACTAAATATCGTAATGGTACGATGCGTTCTCAGAGTCTTCGTTTGTCAGTAGTCTCATCTGGTTTCATAAGTCTTATCGACACTTGTTCGAACGCCGTATGGAAACGTTCTACTAGACGTAGGAGAGGGTACCCTGGGCCAGTTGACCCGTCGGTATGGAGTAGGCTCAGATGAAGATGTCAATGATGTATTGGCGAATCTCAAGTGTATCTTTGTGAGCCACAAGCATGCGGATCACCAGATGGGGTTGGTGAGGCTTCTAAGATACAGAAGACTTGTGGGCTGTTTATATACTATTTTTGCTACCTTTCCATTGTCTGACTAAGTGCATGGCCTAGCTCACAAAATCCCTGAAACAACCATTGTACATCGTCTCGGATCCGACAGTTCTCCAATGCCTCAGGGAGCGTCATGAACTGGAAGACATTGGTTTATCTCAAGAGCCCAACGAAAATGGTGTAATCCAAGTACAGAGTGAGGCCTTGAACTACAGGCCTCATGTAGGGAGAACACAACGATTCAGGAACAAGACGGATCGGGAACCGTAGGTTTTGATCTATGAAACTCTATGGCCGGTCTTAATATAGTTGGTCAGATGTCGAAAGCACGCCTCCGATATGTGCCATAGTCTGGCTCTCGAGACGTTCGAGACGTTCGACGTAGATCATCAGACGGTTGCCTATGGAGTATACTTCAAAAGTCAAGATGGATGGAGCATATCGTGCGTTGTACTTTCCGGTCAATTTTTGTTACGAGTTGATCTCAGATTACAGATTTTCTGGAGACACGCGACCGACACCGAATATTCCACGGGTAGCAAATGGTGTTACGTTGCTTATCCATGAAGCATCTTTCGGTGACGATCAAAAGGAACAGATGTCGTTGGATCGATTGGGATCCAAAGCGCACAGCACTATTAGTGAGGCTATACAAGTTGGTCGGGAGTAAGTCTTCTGCTTTGGACGTTCTGTCGATGAGTGGTTGAGTACGGTACACAGCGCGAACGCCAAGAACGTGCTTCTGACTCATTTTGGTGCACGGTATCCTAAAATGCCTCCTTTTGTCTCAGCGCCACCGCAAGAAAATGTGACTCCATCACACGAGCCAGTTGTCGCACTTGCTTTTGATCTCATGGAGATGAATTTGGATCAAATGTGGAAAATGAATTCATATTTACCTGCTATTGAACAGTGCTTTCTAGATTCGAGTGAGGAAGGGGACCAGGATTTGCATGCAGCGCTCGAAGAGTAATTTAGAGGTCCAGAGTTTGAAGACAAAATCTACGTGAGCAGTTTCTAGTTTTATGTAAGGATGCAACTTCATGTTGACCACCCTGACAGATGAGATGATGTTACTACTACTACTACAAGTCTTGTCTTTCGCAAGCTCTTTCCATATGAGAATGAAGCATTTATTCTAGTCAGGACAAGCCTTATTGAAGAATTCCAGAGGAAAAGCGCAACTAGTACGACCAGAATGCCTACTTTTGAGTACTCGTCTTCTGGTCCTCAGTTCGCATCTGTAGGTGATTACCGAGCCTTACTTCATATATGACGCCATTTTTTTTCGCCACTATCTAGTCTCTCACTATCTGTCTATTCTCTTCATTAAGTGAGTAAAAAGGGTCCGGCCAAAAGACCCCGAGAAAGCCTGTTCTCATACGAAACTGTCGTTCTACGAGAGTCGGATGACATCTAATTTTCTTATTGCTGCACTTCAGCTGTGATCATTGAGAAGCAGAACTGTACTGCGGATTGGTCAGCTTGAGTTCTGGGCGTTTGCACGTTTTCACTGGTTATAAAAACAGGTTCACGGCTCGATGTCTCGTCATCTTTGCCTATGGACTGTCAGTGCCTCCTCGAAGAACACTGAACCATAGTGATAGTATGTACGGGGCATTAGTCGCAGGGGTGGTGGTGGTCTTGGTGCGTGTGGAGGGCGTGAAGGAGGGGGGTCAAGGCGGACCTATGACCGCCTCTATTGGCTCTCGTCATCGTGCTCCTCGCCGTCTCAGATGGTCATTACATGTAAAATATCTATTACATCCATTCTGTCCCAAGTACACGTTATCTCTGACAATGTTGAGAGGCCAAGTTTCAGAGTATTGAGCGTGAAAATACTTACTGTCGATGTTAATGCTCATCAAGTCTATTGATTCCAGGTGTTAATGACAGTATGCTCTCCACTCGTTGATCACTTACTATTGTTCTTTCTTTAGTCTATGGGGGCCCCTTTCGAATAGACATATATAACCTCTCTCTCGGTCCCTGAAATCATTCTGGCGAGAGTGTAAGCGTTGTAAGTCATGGATGCCACTGGCCTACTTGAAATAGGGCCGTGTTCTCGTTAGTGCCCCATAAAAACACAGTCGTCTATATGCTGTAAACCAGTTAACGCCGCGCTTCATGTATATAGGTTGCAAACTACGGCTTTGTTGTTGTTGTCGTTATTGAAGGGTCAAAAAAGGGACTTGATTAATACACGCTTTTTTTTTTCTAGCATGTCTCTTGCGTTTTGTTCAATGCGTCCAATCTGATGTCTCTCCAAATTCACCCACACGCTGGTAAACCCCCTTGATGATTTTTTTGACTCTGAAGGGTCACCTACCTCATTCCACAATTCCAATTTTGTTTTTTTCTTACAAACACACACACAAAAAAAATATTTCTCTCCCGCTGTTTCCACAAAATCCCCTTCCCTCACATTCATTATCATCTGTCATTCTCCTACAACTCACTCCGTAACAAGTATCACATCACCCTTTTCAACATTCATCACGCAAACGTTCCAACACACTCACAACCTCTCTCATCTCTTTCTTCCCACTCCGTGTTGTCATCCTAGAACTAGAACCAGAACCCACATCCTTCTCCTTCTCCTTCTCCTTTCCTTTCTCCTCCTGCTCCTCCCCTTCCTCCTCATCATCTGCATACAAAACGACAAACTCTTTCGCTTGACGAACCAATCTCTCCAATTTGCTTCTCTCACCATCACCCTCAATCAAAGAAAGTAGTACTGACTTATTTTGAGGAGAAGAAGACATAAGAATCCCAAACAAAAGAGAAAGTGTACTCAAAATCAGGGGCGTTGTTGTTACTGTTGTGTTACCATGATCCTCCGTCGACAGTGATTTCTTGTTATCGATATCGGATGACAACAGACAAGAGTTGGAATGCGCATTGTACACGCCAACAAGAACCTCGAGTGCACCAATCTGGTGGGAATCAAAAGGACATTGACATTTCTTTGCACATGCCAGCTTTGAGAACGTGCACTGGGGCGATAGCTCTTTGATTTCAATCAGTTATGTGTATATATAGAAGGAGAGACCTACTCGTTCGACGCAATACGTTCTTGAATCTGGGTACACTTTGTACCAAATTTGTCAATAAACCTAAAGCGAGACATTGACGGTCCCATGCATGTTGTTGCTGACGATCAGGAACAGAAGAGGAGGACGCCGCAGACCGCTGCGAAGCGTCGTGGTGTTCTTCATCCTCCGGAGAAGACAACGACGATATCAATCTCACTATCAAACCCACTGCAAATTCATTGGCGATGAGGCTCTGTGCCCAGTTCAAATCACCATGCGTGAGGTTGACGAATACCCTGAGGAGAATGTTCAGACATTCTGATGCTTTGAAAAAAAAATATAACATTCATCAGTTTTGCATTCTTTGGAGGATGGTCGTATGGGCTACCTGAGTTGATCAATGACGATACAGGTCGACGCAAAATCATGTCTGAACAAACGCCGACAGCCACCAAACCATCAACGAACCAGTCATCTCTGGCTTTGTCCAGATCGGTGGTCGAGGATGATTGTGCTAGAAGATACATATCAAGTAGATGGAGATGACGAGTGATAGATTCAAATTGGGGTTCCGCTGTGTCTTTGTCGGAAGACAAAAAGTCATGTCGAAGAAACGCCAAGGGATCATTCGGCGGGAAAGAGGCATGTATGAAAGAACGGAGGGAGTGAAGAAGGTCAGGGAGGTGTTTGGGGAGAAGAAGAGAGGATGGGAGGAGTGTTAGGATGTTTGTGATTAAAAGGGGGGATGTGACCTGAACGAGTCAGTGAAAGGGGGGTACGAGAAAGAAGGGCGCACCTGTGTTTCTGAGGGAAAGAGATTGGATTTAGTGGATATTGTTGAGTATATAGTGGACAACTGTTCCCAGGGGTTGATTCAGAAAGGGAGTTAAGGCGAAGCTGGATGAAGAAGCTTACAGTGAGCCTGTCTTTTCTTGTCAAGCCGATGCGTCGAAATTCTCGATCTGTTGCGGTGGAATCGGTGACCAGAGAGAGGGGGTCCATGTCGGCAGAAGTCCTGAGAAGGAAGAAGAGGATACGGGTGAGATGGTTTTCGCTGGTATGGTCGTGGGATAGCAGGTCGAGGAGGGTATCTGTATTGCGAGCGATGAGGGCGAGGAGGAATATGAGGAGGATATCGAGGATCTGTAGGAAAGGGCTTGTACGGGAAAGGCGAGAGGGGAATAGGAATCACCTTGTCCTGGCCTGTACCTGCGCCGGCTTTCAGAAAGACGAGCCAAGATCTGTGGTAAAAGTCTGCTGCCTTGGCCTTGCGAGCGAATTCGGGGTCGCAGAGGTGGGCTGTTATGTCGGAGGCACTGAGGGCGATGAGCAAGGCTAGGGAGGGATTAAATTCAAAGAGCAAACCTGGATCTTTTGAGGGCGGAGCTGTTGGAGGGGTCCATGCCCTCGAGGAGATAGCCAGCCTGGTCGAGAAAGCGGCGGGACTCGCCTTTGGACCTGAGCTCGGTGATGCTCTTGAGGTTGTTCATCATGTTGGGCGGGAGGACGCTGTCGTGCTCCTCAGAGTCGACGCCCCAGCGCATGCGAAGAGAGGAATAAGACTCTGGCTCAGACAAATTGTCATCTTTTGAGAGAGAGACGAGGAAGGAGCGAGAATGGCCAGAGTACGTCCTTTTCACTCGTGGAGATGACATGATTCTACAACATATCAAATCTATAAATACATCCCATCACTCGGGCGACCGGGGACCAAATGCAGCCATGTCTACCAGGAATCTCGGTCTGTCTAGGTGTTTCTTCTGTCGAGGCGGCACTGAAAGCACACTCCGTCCTGCCACCGTCTGACATAATTCAAAACTATCTATCCCAACCATCTCTCCCTCCACAGACTTTTCATCTCCAGCGTTGGCATCAACATCGCCGCCGAGAAGATGAGCACACTCCATCTCTTCATCTTCGTCTATCCAAATTCTGCCCTTCTCATCCCTGAATACATCCTCTACACCTCCTCCTCCTCTTTCATGTGCCCTGGCCGCCACAAGCATGCGCACATTACTTTCCATAGAACCACCAGCAAAAAACTGCATCAGGGCGAGATCGTGTGCAGTCGACACAGGCGGTCGCACGTGACCACATTTGCCCTTGGCTTTGCACTCTGCGCCGACAGGCGTTGACGATGATTTTGAACGAGACACAAGACCCCCGAGTGAACGGAGGCGTTTGATAATACGTCTTGTTGTCGAACGCTTTTTGGACGGAGACGGCGAGAGGGGCACTTTGACGACGGAGGCACTAAGTGGCATATCGACGAAAATCGAGGGACAGCCGAGTCCAACGTCCATGTCCCGAGCAGAAGCTGGAGCTGGAGATGATACGGCATACGAGATCAAGGGAGAGTTCGGAGCAGGGGAGCCTGGCTGAACGAGGGCGGCCCAAGCAGCAATACTACTCGTACGCCATAGACTAGATGACTGGATACAGATGAGTGGAGGAGGAACTTTTCGAGTCCGTTTCTTTTGAGGGGGAGGCCTGGCAAGAAAGGAATACCGGATTCCCTGCATTCTAAGTATCGGTGGGCACCTGCGAGTAGAAATGAATGTGTAGGGGTAGTACCTGACTAGAAAAGTTATTCTGCGAGTACTGCTTGCACAACTGGAAGACGCAGACCGTGCTTAAAAACGCAATGAACAAAAGACAAAGTTTCTATTGTTCTTGCTGCCAAATTACGTTTTGATGTAACAATGTTCATTGTACTTTTGACGTCGAATTATCAGGGACAACGTAGCTTATCAATATCAATGCAATGCAATGCAGAAACAATGTAGTGCAATTTCAAACAATGTTGATTCATTCACAACTTGGGCCACACATGTGCGAGTCTGAACCAACCAAGCAACATTTCGCGTCTTTACCACAGACACAGAAATTCAGCGAATTCGGTCTTCCTTCTTACCACGACTGGATCCACGGCCTCGTTCAGTTCTGGAAGCAACGTCGCCTGCTCCTCCAGATGGCACATCAATCTGCATCCCAGTCCCATTGGATGCACCAACTCGATGATGTCCTTTCGCCCTTCTCCCTCCTCGGTCTTTCCCACCTGCTTGTCTTGTATCAGTAGCAGAACCAACTGTGCTCGTGTTTCCGGCATCACTCGGGGAATTCCAACCTCTCCCTCGTCCTCTTGTTCCCCAACCTCCACCTCGACTGCCACGACCGAATCGAACCGAGCTTGGTATAAGTGCAAGCGAAGACATCCCTTCAGCAAGTACATCAACATCTGCACTCACATTCGATCTGGTATCCCCGGACCTCGAGAGACTGTCGTCGGGACGCAAAGATCGTACACCTGGCTTGGGTGTTTTCTCCGAATCTTCCATGTCAACTTCTTCACTCGAGCTTTTGTCATCCTCATTTGTGTTCTCTAGTATCATCCTACCGCCCTCCTCCTCCTCCTCCTCCTCCTTCTTCTTCTCCAAGTCCCTCGGTTTCCAATTCCCTCTGATCATACTTGCTCCTTCACCCCATTTCTTCAACAAACCGCCGATGCCTTTATTTGTCACAGCGAAGAAGAATTCTTTCGGGTATTTGTGTACTTCGATCAAGTGTAGACGACGCGTTCTTGGTGATGCAAAAGTTCGGGTACATGTCGTCACCATACATCCAAACTATCAATCAAATATTATCAACTGTGGGAGAGGGTCAAGAAATGGAACATACGATCTTCTCCCCGCGTTCTTTGCGTACAGCTGCTAAGGGGTCATGACATTCTGTTTGATGCTATATAAAAAACCCAATAAGCCTTTTTTCTTCCTTTCTTTCTTTTTTAAAAAATACACTGACCAATTCCAAGAATCTGGCTTCTGGAAACACACATCCACACCCGACTTGCTCGCATACGTGTGCATGATATTTGGCATAATGTCTCTCCAACTCTTTCTTTGTCAATGTGATGGGACGTCGATTACACGTTGGCGGAAGAGTACATATGATCGGTCTGTCGCCACCGTCGTTTGAGAATGAAGTATCTGGTGATCTTGAAGATCGGGCAATCTTCGTTTCAGGTGATGTCGTCGACGGGGACAGAGAACCAGAGGTGATAGATGAGGTTGATGAACGACGCGGAGTGAGTGGCCTTGTACGCTTGCCGGATGTTGTCATGATGATTTAGAACACAGGAGACTCTGTACAACGTTGAGCAGATTTCCCACGGGCTACAAATGTCCCATGGCTGAATTGGCGCGCAACTGACTGTACTTTCGAAAACCATTTGTTATTTATCATTTCAAGTCTACTAATGAGCAGCCTGGGACTCGTAGCTTGTATCCAACAAGTGAAATCATGATGGAATCAATTGATTATTGATGAGTTTTGGCCCGAGTCCCCCTATTAGCGCGTCCGAGTCCAACCAAGTAAAATAGTCAAAACATATTGATGTTTCTCGTCTTGTCGTATCTGCCTCTTTGTTTTCCCTTGAACACGTTGGGCTTAATATATATAAAAAAGCGGCAATATACATCACCTAATACTCCCTTTTGATATCGACGCGTCTTGCCCTCAAACCACCATCATCCTAAATGACCTCCAAGAGCAAGTGGGACCAACCTGCCTCTACAAACGACGATAAACCCACTCCACCCAGCTCAACGAAGGATGTCAAAAGTGCATCAGATGCTGCAGCAGCAGCGGCCGCCATTGCTGCTAAAATCGCAGCCCAGTTCGCATCTGGAGTTCTCAAAGACGAGGCTGCATTCCAGAGGGACATTGATATCAATGATGTCAGAAACAGGTATATGCTGACCAAAGGGTCTACGCAGGAAGAGGTGTGTCCATTCTGTTCCTTTTTTGTTTTTCGTTTTTGACCATATTGAATTATAAGATCCATGAAGAAACGGGTGCGTCGGTCAGCACGAAAGGCGTGTGGTATCCTGACCGGAGCAAGGCAACCGAGAAGGATCCTCCTCTCTATCTCCATATCACCGCCGCGACGCAAGAAGCATTGCAGAGAGCAGTAGACAAAATAGATGGACTCATGAATTTAGACCTTGGTCCGTTGGTCGAGGATAAAAAGGACCGCCTGAGAGAAAAGGTAGGATCTTTTTCACATGTTTTTGACGACGTAATTTCTTCTTTTTTTCATTAGCGTAAATGGCCCGAGGAAAAACTAACAGTTGGGCTTGAGAGTATTAGAAATTTCAATGTTCGCGCAAAAGTAGTTGGACCAAGTGTACGCCCCCTTGTTTTTTTCTCACTTTTTCCTTTTGGCCTGTATGATCTCAGAAACTTTTGTTCACAGGGCACCTTTGTCAAATACATTCAACAAGAAACAGGAACCCGTGTTCAGATCAAAGGAATTGGCTCTGGCTTTATTGAACAAGAAACGGGTCAAGAAAGCAACGAACCGTTATACATCCATATCACGTATGTCCCTGCCGTCGTCTCGAGTCTTTGCGGTTGTATTTCTTACTCCCTTCTCGAGTGGACCTGATGAGTCACAAATACAGCGTGCCAAAGTGCTGGCTGAAGATCTTCTCCTCGTCGTAAGACAAGAACATGCAAAAATGCAGTTGGCGCTTCAACAACAACAAATGGAGCTACATCAAGCCCAAGCACAGTATGCTGCGTATAGTGCCATGGCAGCGGTAAGTTATCCTTGCATTCCATTTTTTTTCTTACCTGAACAGGAGGAGATATCTTCCCTTCCTTTTGAATCGTGCTTTTAACCCTCTCTTTTCCGCGTCGAAATCAATGCTACTTGGATCTTCGAAAAAACTAACGTGTCCAATTTGCCATTGGTGTATATAGGGTTATGCTCCCCCTCAACCGACCAACGCACCACCTCCGCCCCCCGGTGAACAACCACCTCCACCTGCAGATGGTGCTCCTGCGCCTTCAAATGATTACAGCGCTGTCGGTGCTGATCCTTCTAATCAAGAAGCTTTTGCTGCCTATTGGTATGCTTTTCCAGTATATTCCCCCTTCTTCGACTGACTGGGCGCTCTTATATAGGGCTGCATACGGATACGACGTTAATTCCAATGAATTCAAAGATTGGGCAGCTGGACTACAAACTCAGTATGCGCAATATTATGCTAGCCAGGGTCAGCCTGGTGAAGCAGGGTATACTCCCTCTGCTCCTGGTAGCGCTCCACCACCACCGCCGCCCAACTCTGAAGTTCCTCCACCTCCTCCGGCATAAATGGCGCTCAAGTGGTCATTCAATCCTGTGTCTCAAACCCTAACATTGCGATCTTTGTATCAGTTCTTATCTATTCCTCCACTGCCGTCCCATGTAGAACGGTCTTTTTAGTTAAGTAGGGGAGACTGCTGAATGTAAATAAAAAAAAAAGAAAAAAATCGCTATTCAACCCAACCTCTTTGATCGATTCTCATATCCAGCCCATTTCGGCAAACCATCATGCACGTCGAGCAATCTCGATCCATAAAACATATGAACCGTAGGCCTAAGATCATCCCAATACTTGATCTTTCCCTCTTGGTCTTTCTCCAACTGCGCTCCCCACACACTCCATCGCTCGTGTTTTTCATGCCAAGAGGCGACACACGCACCACAGGTTTTGCATCGCCATCGTTTTTTCCAGGGTTTGTCAGTGGGTGTGTACGCGTCGAGGAAAGTGTAGTGTGGTTGGAGGTGTACCCATTGGAATGCGGATGCAGGAAAGTGGATGGTATGGATGAAGGGGCATGCTATGAACGACCGAAAAAAAAAAAGAAAAGAAAGGAAAAAAAAAAAAAACTTGGATTAGATGTCCTGCATTGGATAAATTGGGACTTTCCATTTAAACGTTGACAGAGAGTGCAATGACAGTACGCGCTGAGTATAGGTTTACCCGTCGCCTGCCAAGCAATGGTACCGCAATAACAACCTCCTCTGTAAACCGTCGCCATACTGGGATTTGCGTATGTAGCATGCGCGTGTGTATTACAGAGCATGGTTGAGGTGTTATGTCAGCTTTCTCACAACATCATCATCTTCTCTTCATGTCTCTCTTCACATAGGACAAAAGCAAAGTACAGGGATGACGTTGCATAACATCTTCGTCACAGCTTTCCGGTTCTGTCCATCAAGGGACGGTCACTAGATCAAAAGTTACATATTACAATGTTGACTATCCCTACGACCCCATATATATCCAGGATTGTTCTTAGGAATTCTCCGATGTGACAAATACGATATCTGGATCAAATTTTCACATCACATCAGTAAGAGAAACAGAGACAACGTGTTCATGTAAGATCATTCAAAAAGCGGCGAAAAAGGGAGCAATCACATATCCAAAGAAGCTCATATCTACCACGCCAAACAGATTTGATTACTTATACACATCGAGTGCCAACAGGAAAAAAAAAAGACGATTAGTATCATACGTGCAGGAATGAGAAAATTTTCAAGTTATCAGATAAGAAAGTCTTTCATTATGACCTTCTCGAGTTGGGTGAAGAGACGTAGTGCGAAGGATGGCCGCCCGCGGGTGCAGGGGGTAAACTGCCATTCGTATTGACTGGTACAGGTGGATATAAAGGAACAGTGGGGACCAGCTCAAAGACACATTGTGCGATAGCCTTGGTTCGGGGACCGCTGATAGGACCTTGGTCAGGATTGGTCATAACGGCATGCACTTGGTTCTCCTGTCCCATATCCTGGCCGGCATTGGCAGATGTGAGCCGATTGCTGCTCACCCCTCTTCCATCCCAAATGCAGCGAACATCATTCCCAGGAATGATCTGGGCTAGTCGCCCAGTCTCAATTTGTCGGACTTCAATAAACCGCGGATCAAAGAGCAGGATATATGGATGATGAAGAGCCACGCGTTCTGCTGTACCCTCCCACTCAATTGTTCCAGTTGAACGGCTGGGGTCACCATGTTTGTCAACGTAAACGCCAAACTCTGCAGGTATGTCAATATAATAATTAAAAGTCACGCTAGTGGGACTCACCGTCATAGCACAATAGGAACTCATCGTCTGCTGAACGGAACATACCCATAGGACGACACGACTCACAACGTTTAGCAAGATGACTGAACCGAGGGTCTTCCCGCTGAGGAATGGTGATACTATTAAAACTAGACAAAATTTCAGCATCAACAAAAAGAAATCAGAAATACCCGATTTACTCATTGAGGTCCATGATTTCAAAGCCTTTAGCACACAGGATGGCAATCCTAGCCTTCAGGAAGATGAGATCATAAGACTCAGATGGCAGGAAAAAGTCACGATAGACCCGGAACCACTCAGACTTAGTGGATCGGAATCCAAGGCGAGATCCCAGTCCAACAGGAGCCTTCACCCGTTCATTGATCTTATCCCCGACAGGTTCCAGTACGCGGAAAATGCTGTCCAACTAGAAGAAAAGTCGGAACGATATAATAATACACAGGATGAAACAAAGCTTACATTCTTTTTTTTCATATACACTATTAAGGTCCTACCGTGGAGTGTTCCAACACTAAAGAAATGAACGTCCTTGTTACCATTCAATTTCTGAGGAACATTTTGATGCGCTAGATGAGGTGACGACGGAACCAGCGCTTCGATATGATATGCGAACAGCGACTGAGCAATAAATCAATATCTACCCGTTGACATAATGAGTCAACTACCTTATCAGCAAGAACTAGGAAAATCCCGAAGTCCTCTAACATAGCACATTGTGTGACTTGTCGGAGATGAAGAACGCGGCGTAATGCTGTTCTCCGTCAGTGGGTACGAAAAGTCAATTGAAAGAGCACAAACATCTGGGATCATGACGGAACCCAATCCATACACCCTCGGCACAACCAACAGCAACAAGTCGTCGACCGTCAGAAGTATCTAGTACCCATTAAATAACAGAAGCAGCCAAATGAAGCAATCGCTTACTGAATGGCACTGAACAAGTGACCTTTCCAGTAAATGCATTGTCCTGGTTCCAAGCTGGACCAGAAGCAGCAGTCGCTATCGAAGGGACCAAGAATGTATCTGCACTCAACGTCTCAATCTCAAAAACTTTGTTGTTCTCTTGGACAACTTTGTGCATTGCAAGAGCATGTGCGAGCTTGTTCTGCCATTCCGATCGGGACTGAGAGGTTTCGGCATACATCATGTAAGGTCCTCCTGCACGTCCATTGTAATGCAGTGTCATCGGATAAACAAACCTAGAATCTGTTGCACTATCCGGTGATGCATTGGAGCCAAGTGATTCGTTCCTGTCAATCCTTTCACCCCCTCGAAGGCCACGAAGCAGACCTGCACCCCGTTGAGTCGGAGGGTCAGTGAAATTCACTGGCGTGAGGAGATCTAGGGGTAT
>Ga0157365_10000588_pt1 | contig 15659 bp, 13 predicted proteins | sample AttsexASBM3_FD_111478 | JGI IMG/M metagenome (GOLD analysis project Ga0157365, IMG submission 111478) | Fungus gardens microbial communities from leaf cutter ant in Ribeirão Preto, State of São Paulo, Brazil - Atta sexdens ASBM3 | ecosystem: Host-associated > Fungi > Mycelium > Unclassified ... | reverse complement strand
TGTCCTACCAGCTGGTGGCACTGTTCACACAGCGCCGCGCCTTCTTCCGTGAGCTCTACCAGTACGCCCCGTTTATCGTGCGGGTTAGGCAGGCGTGCCACCCAGCCCTTGCAGACCAGACGGTCAAGCATGCGCGTCAGGGCGCCTAAGTCTACTGAGAGCACTTTTTTCAGCTCCCCCGGCGTGATGCGGCCAGGACAGCGAATGGAACAGAGCACCTTAAATTGCGCCGCGGTGATATCCAGCGGTGCGAGATACTCGTTAAGCAGGCGATCTTTTTTCTGATTCACTAAATGAATCAGACGTCCTAAAGGAATAATGTCGTTAAACAGATCGCTGTTGTTTTCCACCATATTTGCCCAGGCAAGTAGATTAGTCACGCGAGATATTATTGCCCAGGCAAACATAAGTCAACCGAATGATTTTTACGATCACACGATATGCTAAACCGGCGGAAAACCCTTTCAGAATCAAAGGTAAAGTGACGGCTATCAGTGCGATAGCCACAGCCTTTTAATGGCGTGACGTCGCAATGCGTGGCGGGAAAAACGGGCGGGAAGCGCAAAAAAAACGCCGCCTGAAGCGGCGGCGTGACGGTTAGCTGTGGTGCGGTTGCTCATCAGGGAGCTGTACCGGCCAGCGCCGGAATATCACAATCGCCCAGACAAACGCGGCCAGCGCCGGAATGGCGCCCATATAGCCGATGGAGGACATCGAGAGCTGTAAACTCACCTGATTGCCCACCAGCGCGCCCGCGCCGATCCCGATATTAAAGATGCCGGAGAAGAGCGACATCGCGACATCGGTCGCATCCGGGGCCAGCGCCAGCACTTTGACCTGCATCCCGAGGCCGATAAGCATGATCGCAATTCCCCAGAAGGCGCTGAGGAGGGTCAGGTTCACCGCGCTGTGCGAGGCGGGCAGCAGCAGCAACAGGCAGATAACCAGTACGCCAATCGCGCTGCTGATAAGCCCCGACGCGTGCAGGTTGCCGAGCTTGCCGAAAATAACGCTGCCGATGATCCCGGCGGTGCCGAGCACCAGCAGCAGGAAAGTGGCGAAGTTTTCGCTAAGCCCCGCGACGTTCTGCACGAACGGCTCAATGTAGCTGTAGGCCGTAAAGTGCGCGGTCACCACCACGGCGGTGAGAATATAGATGCACAGCAGCGCCGGACGGCGGAACAGCGCCGGCAGGCTGGCGAGCGAGCCTGAATGTTCGCTCGGGATTTTCGGCAGCAGTTTCACCAGACAGGCGAGGGTGATGAGCGCCACGATGCCGATGGCGAAAAACGTAGTGCGCCAGCCGAAATATTGCCCGACGATGCGCCCCAGCGGCAGCCCCAGCACGGAGGCCAGCGCGGTGCCGGTGGCGATGAGGCTCAGCGCCTGGGCGCGTTTGCCCGGCGGCGCCAGACGAATAGCCAGCGACGCGGTAATCGACCAGAAAATCGCATGGGCGAAGGCGATGCCGATACGGCTAATCACCAGCACCTCGAAGCTCCAGGCCATAAACGACAGCATATGGCTTGCGACGAAGACCACAAACAGCGCAATCAGCAGCTTGCGGCGCTCGACCTGGCTTGTCAGCAGCATAAACGGCAGCGACATCAGCGCCACAACCCAGGCGTAGATCGTCAGCATAATGCCCGCCTGCGCGGATTCCATATGGAAACTCGCGGCGATATCGGAGAGCAGGCCCACCGGCACAAATTCGGTGGTATTAAAGATAAATGCCGCGACCGCGAGCGTGACAACCCGCAGCCATGCGGTTTTGCGTGAGACTGTATTCATCGTCATAAAAAGATTCGCGCTGGTCAGAAGTGAATAAGAAGCGAGCGATCTTAAAACTATCGGCTGTCGGGTTACAACCATTTTGTGACGCAAATCTCACTTTTGCGCCGGTTTTGCAACAAACGCAGCGGCAGGCAGGCAAATCGCGCCACGGTTTTCGGCGCGCGTGATACGGTGGGGAATCATCACCCCACGAACAGGGCAGGGACACAATGCAATCAGTTGATTTTTATATGGTGGATGCGTTTGCGCAAAACACCTTCGGCGGTAACGCGGCGGCAGTCTGCCCGCTCAGCGCGTGGCTGCCGGACGAGACGCTGCTTTCGATGGCGCAGCAGCATAACCAGTCAGAAACCGCGTTTTTCGTGCGCACCGATACGGGCTTTGAACTGCGCTGGTTCACGACGCAGCATGAAATTAACCTCTGCGGCCATGCGACGCTCGCCGCCGCGCACGTTATTTTCGAGCATCTCGACTACCCGCACAGCCAGATCCGTTTCTCGACGCGCTTTGTCGGCGAGCTGACCGTGACGCGCCGCGGCGACTGGCTGACGCTCGACTTCCCGGCGTGGGAGACGCAGCCGGCAGACGCGCCCGCGCTGCTGCTGGCCTCGCTCGGTATCGACAACCCGGTCGCGGTGCGCGCCGGACGCGACTATCTCGTGGAGCTGGCAAGCCAGGCGCAGGTCGAGGCGCTGACGCCGGACATTCATGCCATGCTGCCGCTCGGTAAAATGGTGTGCGTCACCGCGCCGGGCACGCCTGGCGGCCCGTATGATTTCGTGAGTCGTTTTTTCTGCCCCGGCGAAGGCGTGGCGGAAGATCCGGTCACCGGCTCCGCGCACAGTATGCTTATCCCTTACTGGAGCGCAAAGCTTGGCAAAACCACGATGCTGGCGCGTCAGGTGTCGGCGCGCGGCGGCGATTTGCGCTGTGAATGGCAGGGAGAGCGGGTGCTGATGAGCGGGCAGGCCGTGACGTATCTTATCGGCCAGGTATTGCTGCGCTAAGCGTCTGGCGCCCATGCCGGGCGCCGTCATATTTCAGGGCAGGCGGGCGATATTCTCTTTGATCACCGCCACGGAGTGCTGAAACTTCGCCTGCTCCTCGCCTTCCAGTTGCAACTCAATGATCTGCTGCACGCCGCTCTGGGCGAGTACCGCGGGCACGCCCACCGCCACGTTACTCACGCCATATTCGCCATCCAGAATGCACGATACCGCCAGCGCCCGGTGGCTGCCGGTAAAAATATTGCGGCAGATCTCGGCAATCGTGCCGGCAATGCCATATTCGGTACAGCCTTTGCGGGCGTAAATCTCAAACCCCAGCCTGCGCACGCGGTCGGCAAGCGCGGCGGTGTCGAGCGGCTGACCGGTTTTGCGTTCATAGACCTGCGCCACCGGCGAGCCGTAGACCGAGGAGTGCGACCAGACCGGGAACTGGGTATCGCCATGCTCGCCCAGGATAAAGGCGTCGATGCTCTGCGGGCCGATATCGAGCGCCTCGGCGAGCGTACGGCGCAGGCGCGTGGTATCGAGCCAGACGCCGGTGCCGATCACCTGATTGCGCGGCAGACCGGAGAGCTTCCAGACCTGCCAGGTGATGATGTCGCAGGGGTTGGTCGCCACGAGAAAAATGCCGTTAAAGCCGCCCGCCATCATCTGCGGGACTATCTGCCCGACGATGCGCGCGGTGTTGGTCAGCTCGTCAAGCCGCGTCTGGCCGGGCTTCAGCGCGCCGCCGGAGACGGTGATCACCGCAATATCCACATCCGCGCAGTCGCTCGCCTGGCGGGTGGAGATTTTCACCATCCCTGGCATATACGCCGCGGCGTCGCGCAGATCCTGACAGTGCCCCTCGACGCGTACGGCGTCCAGATCCACCAGAATCAGTTCCTCGCCGATATTCTGGTTGAGCAGGGCCCACGCGGCGGCGGTGCCGACATTGCCTGCGCCGATAATCATCACTTTTCGTGCCTGGTTGTTCATGGCGTCATTCCTTGTTAACCCATTTTTCCCGACAGAGTACCTGCACAGGGCCATGCCCGGAAATCCCCTTTGCTTATTTCTGGGGGGGGTCATAAGACAATCCTCTGACCGGCGGGTTGCGCGAAGCGGTCGGAGCCCGTAAAGCTAATAAAAACAATACAGGAGCGCACCGATGTACCAGATAACCCTCGCGTCACCCGCCACCGCCGAGAGCCGGGCGCTGATTGCCGCCCTTGATGCGTATCAGAACACGCTGTACCCGGCCGAGAGCAACCATCTGGTTGATCTGGCGGACATTGATGACGACGCGCTGATTTTTATGGTGATCCGCCATGAAGACGGGGCGGCAGGCTGCGGCGCGGTACTGCTGACGGGCGAGGGCTGCGGCGAAATCAAACGGGTCTATATTGATGAGCGCCACCGCGGGCAGAAGCTCGGCGAGAAACTGATGGCGGCGCTGGAGCAGGCCGCGCGGGCGCGCGGCTGCCATACGCTGCAGCTGGAAACCGGCATTCACCAGCATGCGGCGGTAAAACTCTATGAGCGCTGCGGCTATCATCACACCGGGCCGTTCGCGCCCTATCAGCCCGATCCGCTCAGCCTGTTTATGCAAAAGCGGGTGTCGGCGACGGCGGCAGCAGTTCAGTAAAGGCCTCCAGCTGGCGGGTTTTCGCGCCGCGCCGCCAGATAAGCCAGGTATCGATAAACTGCCATTTATCGGCGAGCGGCCACGCCTGCACCTGATGACTCCCCGGCATGCTCTCCAGCATGCTGCGCGGGATCATCGCCACTCCTGCGCCCGCCACCACGCATGCCAGCATCCCGTGGTACGACTCCATTTCGTGAATTTTACCGGGCATCGCCTGGTCCTCTTTAAACCAGCTTTCAAAATGCCGCCGGTAAGAGCAGTTGGCGCGAAAGGCGTAAATACTCGCGCCGTTAATCGCCTGGGCGCGCGTCACCGGCGGATGACCGGCATGCGCCACCAGCATCATCTCTTCACGAAACACCGGCATGCCTTCCAGGTTCGGGTGCAGCACCGGCCCGTCGACAAACGCGGCGCTCAGCTCGCCTGCCAGCACGCCGTCGATCATGGTGCCGGAAGGGCCGGTCGCCAGATCGAACTGGATTTTCGGGTAGCGCTGGTTAAAGGCGGCGAGCACGGCAGGGATGCGCACCGCGGCGGTGCTCTCCAGCGACCCAAGCGAGAAAATGCCCTGCGGCTCTTCGCCGCAGACCACTTCGCGCGCCTCCTGCACCAGCGCCAGGATGCGTTTGCTGTAGGCGAGAAAACTGTGGCCCGCCGGGGCGAGCTTCAGGCGCTGGTTCTCGCGGATAAACAGATCGACGCCCAAATCCTCTTCGAGCTGGCGGATACGGGTGGTCAGGTTCGACGGCACCCGGTGTACGCGCTGGGCGGCGGCGGTGATGCTGCCGGTTTCGGCCACGGCGTTGAACATCTCAAGCTGGGTTAAATCCATTGCATTCTCTCCGGGTGAATGGAATCGTCAATATTATTCACTTTTCAGAAATAGCAGAGCAGGCCAGGCTATGGCAATCACTTTGACGATGCCGCACAAAAAATCGGCGCGCATAACCCCTGAGAAGAGAGGCCATTGATGAGCATTTCCCCTGCGACCCACGCGATTTCCGTTAACCCGGCGACCGGCGAAACCCTGGCGGCGTACCCGCTGGCGAGCGCCGCACAGGTTGAAGAGGCGATAACCTCCGTCAGCGCAGGCTTTCGCCGCTGGCGCGCCACCCGCGTTGATGAACGCGCGCAGACGCTCATCAATATCGGTAACGCGCTGCGCGCCCGCGCCGAAGCGCTGGCGCAGATGATCACCGCCGAGATGGGCAAACCCATCGCCCAGGCGCGTGGCGAAGTGGCGAAATCCGCCGCGCTCTGCGACTGGTATGCCCAGCATGGGCCTTCGATGCTGGCAACCGCGCCGACGCTGGTGGAAAACCAGCAGGCGGTGATTGAATATCGCCCGCTCGGGCCCATTCTCGCCGTGATGCCGTGGAACTTCCCGCTGTGGCAGGTGATGCGCGGCGCGGTGCCCATTCTGCTTGCGGGCAACACGTACCTGCTTAAACACGCCCCGAACGTGATGGGCTGCGCGCTGCTGATTAACGAGATTTTCGAAGACGCGGGCGTGCCGGCCGGCGTGTTCGAGGTGATTAACGCCACCAACGACGGCGTCAGCCAGGCGATTAACGACTCGCGTATCGCCGCGGTTACCGTTACCGGCAGCGTGCGCGCGGGTGCCGCTATCGGCGCGCAGGCGGGGGCGGCGCTGAAAAAATGCGTGCTGGAGCTGGGCGGCTCCGATCCCTTTATCGTGCTGGCGGATGCTGACCTCGACGAGGCCGTGAAGGCGGCCGTGGCAGGGCGCTACCAGAACACCGGGCAGGTCTGCGCCGCCTCGAAGCGTTTTATCGTGGAAGCGGGCATCGCCGATGCTTTCACCGAAAAATTCGTGGCGGCCGCGCAGGCGCTGAAAATGGGCGCGCCGACCGATGAAGAGACCTTCCTCGGCCCGATGGCGCGTTACGATTTGCGCGATGAACTCCACGCGCAGGTGACGGCAACCTTAAACGAAGGCGCGACCCTGCTGCTCGGCGGCGAGAAGATTGCCGGTGCGGCTAACTACTATGCGCCGACGGTGCTCGGCAACGTGACGCGCGACATGACGGCGTTTCGCCAGGAGCTGTTCGGCCCGGTGGCGGCCATCAGCGTGGCGCGCGACGCCGAACACGCCCTTGAGCTTGCCAACGATAGCGAGTTCGGCCTGTGCGCCACGGTCTGGACCGCCGATGACGCGCGTGCGAACGATGTCGCGGCGCGCCTGGAGTGCGGCGGCGTCTTTATTAACGGCTACTGCGCGAGCGACGCCCGCGTGGCGTTCGGCGGCGTGAAGAAGAGCGGCTTTGGCCGCGAGCTGTCGCACTTCGGCCTGCATGAGTTCTGTAATATCCAGACCGTCTGGAAAAACCGTCGTTAAACGATGCGGTGAATAACAGCGTTATCCCGCCGGGCGCGCACAGGGGGGTGGTCTGACTGGCGGGTGCGCTTTGCTTACCCGCCCTGGATACTGGTTCAGGCCGATCGGCGGGTGCGCTTTGCTTACCCGCCCTACGTACTGACTCAGGGGCCGCCGTCGCGGCCCTTTGTCATTTTACTGACATGGTTCTGTCATTTTTGGTTTGTAGACTCGCGGAGGTTTTCGCTGTTTAACGAAGAAAAACATGAACCTAACTAAAATTTCCCGCGCGCTCCGGCGCCTGGTGCCACGCCGCCGTTTCGGGCTGATGGCCGGTATTCTGTGTGTTATTACGCTTTTCTCCGCACTGCAAATTCTCTCCACGCTGATGCTCTCCTCGCTGCTTGGCGAGACGCAGCAGCAGGTCCAGCACCGCGAGGCGCAGCGCCAGCAGCAGGCGGCGATGGACGACGCCCGCGTCACGCTGCTGATGGCAAGCGACCTGCTGAACCGTGCGGGCATCTATTTTATGCAGGATAAAGAAACCGGCTCGGTAGGCAGCTGGAACAGCCTGATGGATGAGGCGCAGTCGGCGCTGAAACGCTCCCATAGCGCGTTTGCGCGTTACGACAAGCTCAACCCGGTGAAGGACGACCCGCTGAAGGCGAGCTATCAGAACTTCTACAGCGCGCTGAAAGAGCAGGCGGACGGGCTGGTCTCCACCAACAGCATCGATGCGTTTTTCGCGGTGCCGGTGCAGGCGTTCCAGGCGGATTTCAACGACAACTTCGCCCGCTACCAGCGCGATAACGCGCAGCGCGCGGATCGTGACAGCCGCGACCTGCTGGGCGGGCTTGAGCAGGCGCAGCGGATGTTTATCGTGGCGCTGGGCGTGCTGCTGGTGATTGCCGTGCTGGTGTGGCGCAGCATGGCCGTCTGGGTTATCCGCCCGCTGCGTCGGCTGATAGATCATATCAACCAGCTGGCGGCAGGGGATCTCTGCGCGCCGCTGCCTGCGGGTAAGTTAGTGAACCGGGAGGTGGCTGAACTGAGCGAGAGCATCGGCCAGATGCAGGGCGGCCTGCAACAGCTGGTGAGCGACGTGCGCGAGGCGACCTCCGCGATGGTCGCGAATATCAGCGAACTGGCGGCGGGCAATGAACAGCTCTTTAGCCACTCGACGCTGCAGGCGGAAGAACTGCGCAAAGTGACGTCGCATATCGAAACGCTCGAAGCGCATGTGGAAGAGAACAGCGAATATGCCCGCGTGGCGAATGCCCGCGCCGACGAAGCGCGCGGCGTAGCCCAGGGCGGCGACGCGATGATGCAGACGGTGAACCACTCGATGCAGGATATCGTCTCGCGCTCCTCCGAGATGCGCGGGATCGTCGCAATGATCGACAGCGTCGCCTTCCAGACCAATATTCTGGCGCTTAACGCGGCGATAGAAGCGGCGCACGCGGGCAACCACGGACGCGGTTTCGCCGTGGTGGCGAAAGAGGTCGGGCTGCTCGCGCGCAAGAGCAGCCATTCGACGCAGACTATCCAGGCGCTCATTCACCACTCCCTGCAGGGGATTGAAAAAGGCTCGGAGGCGGTGTCGAAACTTGAAGAGAATCTGCAACGGGTGATGGCGCTGGTCAGTCACCTGACGGGGCTGTTGGGTGAAATCGCCGTGGCGACGGTGAATCAGGGGGAAAGCATTCATCAGGTGACGCAGCGGATCGGCGCGCTCAACCAGGTGGCGGGTGAAACCGGATCGCTGGTGCAGCACACCACACAGGCGTCGCTGCGCCTGCGCGATGAATCGCGTCGTCTCACGGATGCCGTCTCGCGCTTTCGTCTTCCCGCCTGAGGTTGATATACTCCCGGCCCGAACGTTATTCGCGCCGGGAGTCTCTGGTGACCCACAAGCTTAACAACGATTTACTGGCTTCAATTCTCGAACAGGTGCGCCCGCTCGCCTCTCAGGGCAAGGTGGCCGATTATATTCCGGCGCTGGCGGATGTGCCCGCCAACCGGCTCGGCATCGCTGTCTGTACCGTCAACGGCGAGTGCTTCAGCGCAGGTGATGCCGACGAGCGCTTTTCCATTCAGTCTATCTCCAAAGTGCTGAGCCTCGTCCTTGCGATGGGCCGCTATGACGACAGCGAGATCTGGCAGCGGGTGGGCAAAGACCCGTCCGGTCAGCCCTTTAACTCGCTGGTGCAGCTGGAGCTGGAGCAGGGCAAACCGCGCAACCCGTTTATCAACGCCGGCGCGCTGGTGGTTTGCGATATGCTGCAAACCCGGCTGAGCGCGCCGAAACAGCGGATGCTGGAAGTGGTGCGTAGCCTCTGCGGCGCGCAGGATATCGCCTATGACACCCGCGTGGCGCGCTCGGAGTTCGAACATTCGGCCCGCAACGCCGCCATCGCGTATCTGATGAAATCCTTCGGTAATTTCCATAATGACGTCATTACCGTGCTGCAAAACTATTTCCACTACTGCGCGCTGAAAATGAGCTGCGCGGAGCTTGCCCGCACGTTTCTGTTTCTTGCCAATCAGGGAAGGGCGGCGCACCCCGACACGCCGGTCATCAGCCCGGTGCAGGCACGCCAGGTTAACGCGCTGATGGCGACCAGCGGCATGTATGAAAGCTCAGGCGAATTCGCCTGGCGCGTCGGGATGCCGGGGAAATCGGGCGTCGGCGGCGGGATCATCGCCGTGGTGCCGCATGAGATGTCCATCGCGGTCTGGAGCCCGGCGCTCGATAGCGCGGGGAACTCGCTTGCGGGCATCGCGGCGCTGGAAATTCTCGCCCGCGAGATTGGCCGGTCAATTTTCTGAGGAGGCACCATGGATGCGCTGTTCGCGCGCCTGAACCGCTCCGCCTTTCGCCGCCGTTTTCATCTCGGCGCGAAAGAGCGGCAATATTGCTGGGATAAAGGCCCGGCGGTAATTGACCAGCACGCGGCGGATTTTATCGCCAAACGGCTGGCGCCCGCCGCGCCTGCGAATGACGGCAAACAGACGCCGATGCGCGGTCATCCGGTGTTTATCGCCCAGCACGCCACGGCCACCTGCTGTCGCGGGTGCCTTGCGAAGTGGCACGACATTCCGGCGGGGGTCGCGCTGAGCGCCGCGCAGCAGGCGTACATCGTGGCGGTTATCCACCGCTGGCTGGTGCAGGAGATGAACCCTTAGCGGCGGCGCGGTTTTCCGAAACTCAAATAAATTTGTTATAAAAACGTGTTAATATTACTGCCATTCCGTTATCCCGGCGCTGTCTCTCAGCCGCCGCCCAGCCGTAAGCGATAGATTATGTTTTTTAACCAGGCGACGCTGACTGGTTTTCGTGAAAACAGGATGTTGCTAAACGCATCCCTCCTCTTTCTCCTGACCACGCTGTTTTACTTTCTGGGCGCCATGATGCGTCTGGTCGAGCCGCTGTCGCTGTTCTGGCCGCTCAATGCGGTGATGGCGGCGGTTTTCGCGCGCTATCCGTTCCTTAACCGGCCGGGCTATTACGCCATCTGTTATGTGGCGATGCTCGCCTATGACGCGATGACCACCAGCTGGGGCTCCGCGTCGCTGCTGATTAACTTCTCCAATATGGTGTTTATCGTCACGGTGGCGCTGCTGCTGGTGCGCGATAAACGCCGCGGTCCGGCGCTCTCGCGCCCGATAAACGCGCTGCGGCTCTTTAACTACTGCCTGGTCGCCGCGCTGCTGTGCGGGTTTTTCGGCGCGACGGGCAGTCTTGGCGTTAACGCGCAGGGCTTTTTGCCGCTGCTGTGCGACTGGTTCAGCGAGCAGTTCTCCACCGGCGTGCTGCTGATGCCGTGGATCTTAACGCTTGCGCGTCCATCCTGGCCTGCGCGAGTCTCGCCTGAGAAACTCTGGCCGCTGCTGGCGCTGGTGGCGTCGCTTGCGGCTTCGGTCGTGATCGGCGGGGCGGGCTGTCTGGCGTTTCCGGTGGCCGCGCTTATCTGGTGCGCGGTGCGCTACCCGCTGAACGTGACCTGTTTCTTAACGCTCTGTACCGGCGTGTTGCAGATTATCCTCGTCAGTAACGGCATTATTGAAATCAGCTCCGCGAAGCTCTCGGTCGGCAGCCAGATGTTCTCGGCGCGGCTTGGCGTGGCGACTATCGCGATTTGCCCGGCGATTGTGGCGGTCAGCGTCAGCGCCATTAACGAACTGCTGGCGCAGATCTCCCGGCGCGCCAATTACGACCATCTGACCGGCGTTTATTCTCGCTCCGGGCTTTTCGAGACGCTCGCGCGCGACGATAACAACCCGGCGCTTGCCGGACGCCCGCTGTGCGTGATGCTGATGGATCTCGATCACTTCAAAAGCATTAACGATAACCACGGACACGAATGCGGCGACGCGGTGCTGGCGGCGTTCGGCCAGAAGCTGCGTAAGATAGCGGGTGACGAAGGCCGCGTGGCGCGTATGGGCGGGGAAGAGTTTGTGGTGGTCTGCCCTGGCGTGACGCTCGATCGCGCCTGTCTGCTGGCCGAAGCTATCCGTCAGCAGGTCGCGGGTGAGCCTGTGGTTTGCGACAATCGCACCATGCACATTAGCGTCAGTATCGGGCTTGGCTATGACGCCGCGCCGCGCGACAGCGTCAGCGACACCTTCAACCGGCTGATGCGCGAGGCGGACGGCCTGCTGTACCAGTCCAAACGGCAGGGACGCAACCGCACGTCGGTACATGAAGAACATCAGTCGACGCTGCATCTGGCGCAGCATTTGTCATAACGTCGCTGCAACCGTATCGTGACAACGTCACAGCAATAACATATTGAACTGCCGTTTCTTTTCAGAATGTGACCAATTGTTTCTCGTTGCGCTTTAAAGTACTTGCCAGGGACGATCCTGGGTTACTAAGATGACTGTGTTTCGTCACCGGATACTGGTATGAAGAGCGCATCTGAGCAGCTAAACCGTCATCGGCCTTCCTCCGCGCTCAGGTTCGTCAGGCGCAGCTTTTCAGGCGCCGGCCGGCGCCACGCTCTGCTTTATTCCGCTGTTCACCCTGCTGCCTGAGCAGCTACGCCCGCAATGGAAGCCGGTTCTGCTGGCGGCGGTCTCTTTGCCTGATGCCGGATACGCTATGCTTCAATTAAACAGTGCTTACAGGTTGCGCAATGAAAACACCCGATATCCCGGTTAATGAGCAGGCGCGTCTTCAGTCCCTGCATGATTCTGGCCTGCTTGACGCCGCGCCGACAGAGCGTTTTGACCGTCTTACCCGGCTTGCAAAGCGCCTTTTTAACTCCCCGGTGGCGTTGATTAGCCTCGTGGATCAGGAGCGGCTCTGGTTCGCCTCCTGCGATGGCGTCGAGCCCGGCCCCGTCCCGCGCCGCGTCTCGTTCTGCGGCCACACCATTTTAAACAACGCGCCGCTGATTATTCCCGACGCGCAGAGCGACGATCGCTTTCGCGATAACCCGCTGGTGAACGGCCCGCCGCATATTCGTTTCTATGCCGGTTGCCCGGTGCGCCTGCCGGATGGCGCGACCGCAGGCTCGCTGTGCATCATCGATACCGAGCCGCGCCAGTTCAGCGAGGCCGACGCCATGCTGCTGCGCGATCTCGCGGCCATTGTGGAAGATGAGTTCACCGTGCTGAGCGTGGCGACCAGCGACGATCTCACCGGCCTGCTGAATCGTCGCGGTTTCGCGTCGCTGGCCGGGTATGCGTTCTCCACGCACCGTCGTCGCAGCGAGCCGATGTCGCTTGGCTTTATCGATCTCGACGAGTTTAAAGAGATCAACGACACCTGGGGGCATGCCGCGGGCGATGAGGCGCTAAGCGCGATGGCGACGCTGATGAAAGGCGCCTTCCGCGACAGCGATCTGCTGGCGCGCCAGGGCGGCGATGAATTCGTGGTGCTGTTTAACGACACCGACGACAAAGGCGCCTGGATTGCGATGCAGTATCTCGTCGAGCAGACCGACGCCTTTAACCGTGACAGCGGCAAACCGTGGCGGCTCGGTTTCTCCTGGGGCGTGGTGCAGTTTGACGATGATAAACATCAGGGGCTCGCGGGCCTGCTGAAAGCCGCCGACGACGAGATGTACCAGATGAAAACGGCGCATAAAAAGGCCGGTCGATAAGATTTTCCTCTGACCGCCGCGTCGTTTCTCCGCCATGATAGTGCTTATCAGGTTCACCTTTTAAGCACAACTCATGGCGGAGTGATGATGTCCTTACCCTACAGCGTGCGTCGCCTCAGCGCGGCGGAAATTCCCTCTTATCTCGATTCCCTCTGTGATGTGCTGATGAACTGCGTCGAAGGCGGCGCGTCGGTGAGCTTTATGCTGCCGTTCAGCCCGGAGAAAGCCCGCGCGTTCTGGCTTAATGTGGCGCAGAGCGCGGCCCGTGACGAGCGTGTCGTGCTGGCGGCGCTGGAAGAGGGCGGCGGTGTGGTCGGCACCGTGCAACTGGTGCTGAGTCAGCCGGAAAATCAGCCGCACCGCGCGGATGTCGCCAAGCTGTTAGTGCATACGCGAGCCCGCCGCGCAGGCGTTGCAAAGGCGCTGATGGAGACGCTGGAACACGAAGCCCGCAAGGCGGATAAGACGGTACTGGTGCTCGATACCGCGACGGGCAGCTATGCCGAGCGTTTCTATTCACGCAATCAATGGCAACGGGTCGGTGAGATCCCGCATTACGCCTTAATGCCGGACGGCGCGACCTGTTCCACAACCTATTTTTTTAAGCATCTATAAAATTTTTTAATAACTCAGTGCAGTTTGATCAAAACGGGGTTTCATTAATGTTTGTTCTGATAGCGTGGAGCGCATTCTCAGTTCGTGGTCTGCTTACCCTCCATCAAGGAACACATTGTGAACACATTGAATCGTCGTGATTTTCCAGGCGCACTCTACCCGGAGCGCATTATTCAGTTCGGTGAAGGAAATTTCCTGCGTGCGTTTATCGACTGGCAGATTGATCTGCTCAATGAACACACCGACCTGAACGCCGGGGTGGTGATCGTGCGTCCCATCGCCAGCGATTTTCCGCCATCGCTCAGCACGCAGGACGGTCTCTATACCACGATTATTCGTGGTCTGAATGAGAAGGGCGAGGCGGTGAGCGAATCACGACTGATTCGTTCCGTGAATCGTGAGATTGCCGTGTACGCGCAGTACGATGAATTCCTGAAGCTCGCCCATAACCCGGATATTCGCTTTGTCTTCTCCAATACCACCGAAGCGGGCATCAGCTATCACGCGGGCGATACGTTTAACGACGCGCCTGCGGTGAGTTACCCGGCGAAGCTCACGCGTCTGCTGTTCGAGCGCTTCAGTCATTTTAACGGCGCGCAGGAGAAAGGCTGGGTCATCATTCCCTGCGAGCTGATTGACTATAACGGCGAGGCGCTGCGTGAACTGGTATTGCGTTACGCCAACGAGTGGGCGCTGCCGGAGGCGTTTATCGCATGGCTCGATCGCGCGAATACGTTCTGCTCGACGCTGGTTGACCGTATCGTCACCGGCTACCCGCGCGATGAAGTCGCAGCCCTTGAGGCGAGCCTCGGCTACCACGACGCGTTTCTCGATACCGCCGAGCACTTCTACCTGTTTGTTATTCAGGGGCCGCAGTGGCTCGCGCAGGAATTACGGCTCGATAAGCTCCCGCTCAACGTGCGGATTGTCGATGACATCAAACCGTATAAAGCGCGTAAGGTCGCTATCCTCAACGGCGCGCATACCGCGCTGGTGCCGGTAGCCTTCCTGGCGGGGCTCGATACCGTCGGCGACGCGATGAATGACGCGCAGGTGTGCGCTTTTGTGGAGAAGGCCATCCACGACGAGATTATCCCGGTTCTGGATCTGCCGCGCGACGAACTGAACGCCTTTGCGAACGCGGTGGTGAGCCGTTTTCGCAACCCGTATATCAAACATCAGCTGCTGTCGATTGCGCTTAACGGCATGACCAAATTCCGCACCCGCATTTTGCCACAGCTGCTGGCAGGGCAGGCGCAGCGTGGCGCGTTGCCGCCGCGCCTGACGTTCGCGCTGGCGGCGCTGATTGCGTTTTATCGCGGCGAGCGGAATGGCGAAAGCTACCCGCTGCAGGATGACGCCCACTGGCTGGAGCGCTACCAGCAGCTCTGGACGGCGCTCGGTGATAAAACCCTTTCGCTGCGCGAGCTGGTGGACGTGGTACTGGCCGATAGCGAGCACTGGGAGCAGGATCTGACCACGGTGCCGGGACTTGCGGAACAGGTGACGCGCGATCTGGACGCCATCCTCACCAAAGGGATGCGCGAGGCCGTCGCGCCGCTGTGCTGACTGCCATTACGTGTGAAATGAACCCGGCGCCTGCCGGGTTTTTTCCGGAAAAATCATTTTAGTTACAACATTCTTTAAATCTTATTCAAAACCCTCTGCTTAACCCTTGGTGTTGGTAAAAGTCTGACAGCGAGAAAAGGGCAAACTGTCATCTTTTTCTGGCAGGCTCTCAATTCCAGGTGTTAACCCGGTGCGCTTTCAGAAACGCTCTACACTCAATAGCGCATCGCTTCATTTATCAAATTTACCTCTGAAACATGTGAAACGCAGGAGCGCGTATGTCTTTTCCACTCTCTGGTCTATCTGTTCGGGTTGCGCTGGCGCTGGGTTTAGCCTGTGGCGCCGCCGCACCCGCCGTCGCCTGGGATAACCTCTATATCTTCGGCGACAGCCTGAGCGACACCGGCAACAATGGCCGCTACACCTTCGACAGCGGCCGCTATCCGCTGTATGACGAAATCCTCGCCAGCCACTATGGCGTAACGCTTTCCCCGTCCGACAAGGGCGGCACGAACTACGCGGCAGGCGGGGGCGTGGCCGTGCCCGCCATCGGTGACGACAACACCCAAGATCAGGTGCAGCGCTATCTCAGCCAGACC
>Ga0157365_10000587_pt1 | contig 15667 bp, 11 predicted proteins | sample AttsexASBM3_FD_111478 | JGI IMG/M metagenome (GOLD analysis project Ga0157365, IMG submission 111478) | Fungus gardens microbial communities from leaf cutter ant in Ribeirão Preto, State of São Paulo, Brazil - Atta sexdens ASBM3 | ecosystem: Host-associated > Fungi > Mycelium > Unclassified ... | reverse complement strand
AGTCCGTGGTGCTGCAACGGCAATCATTTCCTCAGAAGCTGGCATTTCCAACCCAAGCAACAACCTTCTGGATTTCTTCTCGAGCAATATTGCGGCAGGAAAGTCTCTGCAGGACATGAAAGTTTCATTCGCCTACGGAGGTGAGGTTCGTGGCGCTGCCACAGCGGTCATTTCTACTGAAGCTGGCATTTTTAACCCTGACAGCAATCTGTTGGACTATTTTTCACGCACTATTGGAGCGGGAAAAAGTTTGCAGGATATGAAAATCTCTTTCTCCTACGGCGAGGAAGTTCAGAAGGCGGTTAGCGGCGTGTTACAATTCTTTTGCGGCGAGGCATCTGCGAGTGAAGTCGGCAATCTACAAGCAAAAGTGGCTGGTGGCACGTCATTGGTAGACGTATCGAAAGAGATTTCCGAGTCTCCTCAGGCACAACAGCAAAACACTCAGACCTTTGCCGATTGGGGAATATTGGCGCCGAATGGTAATCAGCTTGAGTTGGCCTCGACTGCCATGTTCCATCTGGAGCAGAGCTGGTTAAGCGTGAACAGCCAAACGCAGGAGCAGCTTCAGACCGAGGCGATCCAGTATCAGGCCCCAGCGGCGAACGCATCCTTTGAGGATTATGTTGCCTGTCTGGCAAACTCGTCGGAGCAGGCTAAGGATCTGGCAGCCAGCATGCTTTACGAGCCGATGATGGATCAGGCAGATACCATGGAAGCTGTCCGGAACCTTGTTGGACAAGGAGGCACCACGCTACTGGATTCTGCAATCGACCAGAGTGTCGCCAAAACCATTGTTCAACAGGATAAGGACAATCCGGAAAAACCTTGCGATAATCCGCGAGCGTTCGCCGAATCCGTTCCCAAGTCGGTTAGCAATATTGGTGATATCACATCGGCCAATTCTGTATGGCAAACCGTCAACCAGCGGGACTGGCCGGATGACTACAAAAGAAATGGCATCGTTTGGAATGATGGAGGTAGCGGAAACGCTCCGGCACAGCAAGGCGCGCCTTACGAAGCCTATGTCCAACAGAAACTCAATGGCGGCACTCCGAACGGCGACTATGTCTGGTTGCAGGATCATAAAGGTAACTGGATGACCTTTGATCACTGGAATGATAAAAATGACACAGCAGTGAGCGACAAGGTTGTTAATACAAATCGCCCAACGCTTCAGGCTCACCCTGAGAGGATCAAATATCGCATCTGGGCGGACATCAAGGAAATGGCTATGAAATACCGCTTTGATGGAAGTCGTGAGGGCACATCAATCCAAGTGAGCTTTACTCAGAACGACATAAGTTCTTATAAATTTGAACTGGGCGTTCGGGCGGGGACGACTACCGATGGCCAATGGAAGCAGATCTGCGAGGCCTATCATGGTGCCTCGGACCGTATGGCAACCTATGAACAAAACGGGTATAAGCCACTTACCTTTGAGATTGATGCCATTACATGAACAATCCTAACTTTACGCCTGAACGTATCCGTTGGCTTCATACGAAAACCGTCATCCTTGCGTTGACGCCAAAATATATTTCTATCGAAAGCCAGGAGACCTGGGGAGGAAAACACTTTTCCAGGACCGGTTGGTGCGTTCACGCGCCAGCCGGTGTTTCATTGAAATGGATTGGTGAAAACTTTCGTAAAGCTCTTACTACAAGTAGCTACCTGAATGAGTTTGGCAGAGAACGTGATCGGGGTGCACACGATGCGATGAAAGCAGAATCCAATACGCGTCGTTTAGCATTTATTTCTGAAATTGCTGCTACCTATGGTTACAGGAAGGTCGAAGATATCAGTCTGCGACGCGACATCGTATTCGGCGAATGGCACTACTTGATCGACGATATTGTCATTCTTGATGCGACCAAAAGAATGCCAGGTGGATTCAAGGCGTGGCCGTTAGATAAAAAATATCAGAACAAGCGGGTCCATGTGTCGTTTTCGGTCCCGGACGAAGAACTAGGTCTTGCGATTCGTGACGCTTTTCTTCGCTGTGAGGCGCCCGGTCGCCATAAGATCAACTGGCCTCGTGATGAGGCAGGCTGATCGCAGTTACGTCACTGACGTGCTCCCCAAAAGGTGCTGTTAGGGGTGCTGTCACATAAACTGAGGCACGGTACGAGGGCGGCATTGGACTTGTGACGGTTTTGTGCCGGTTGACTGAGCGTTTTAAGCTCGCATCAGGAGAGGCGCGGAGCCATGGCTGTGACGTATACGGAAGAATTTCGCCGTGAGGCTGTGAGAATTGCCTTGAGCAGCGGTTTGCCGAGGATCCAGGTGGAACGGATCTTGGTATTGGCAAATCGACGCTGGGACATTGGATTTCACAGTATCGGACGACCGATCTGACAGCGTGTGAACCACAGACGGATCTGGTCCGGGAAAACGAACGCCTACGCCTGGAAGACCGCATTCTGCGGGAGGAGAGGAAATGGACGGGGTAACCTCATTTCCAGACCTCTGGCGCGGCTTTGACGGGAGCGTCCTCGGTCAGCCCGAGCTTCGCGGCCCGCCCGAGCAAATGGCGCACTGAGGAGGGGTGCCACCGCGTTCCGCCGCGTGGCGTGCGCTCGCGCATGGCCTCAAGCTGCGTCCCGATCTGCTGCAGCGTGCGATCAGGCGCTGCGGCCCTGATCCCCGCCACCAGCCGCACGAGCCGCTCGTCTCCGGCCGGTCGTTCCGCGCGTCCCAGCAGGCTGGCCTCCACAAGCCCCTCGCCGATCAGCCGCTTCACGGTGCGTCGAAGCCGTTCGACCGTCCATGTCTCCGCCTGCCCGTGATTGAGCACACGCACGATGTCTCCCCAGGTGTGCTTCGGTCGCATACGCTTTACCGTCGGCAGCCAGCTATCCAGGCCTGACAACACGCCAGAAAGATGACGGGCATCCCGCGCCGCTCTCAGGGCGCGGATGGTCTCCCTGTCTCCTGACCGCAGCCCTGGATTGCCGCCGATCCGCCCTCTGGCACGGGCTGCCGTCAGGCCGGCCTTTGTGCGCTCGGCGATCAGCGCCCGTTCCAGCTGCGCCACGGCGCCCAGCACCTGCAAGGAGAACATGCCCTGTGGCGTGGTGGTATCGATCGGATCGTGCAGACTGCGGAAGAAGGCGCCCCGGGCCTCGAGCTGCTCGATCACATCCAGCAGGTGGCTGACGGAGCGTGCCAGACGGTCCAGCCTTACCACCACCAGGGTCTCTCCTGGCCGAATGTCCCGCAGCAGCCTGGCCAGCACCGGGCGCGTGCGGTCAGCGCCGGAGGCGTGCTCCTCCAGCACGGGATCGCAGCCGGCGGTGCGCAGCTCGTCACTCTGCGGATCGGTGCCCTGGTCCTCGGTCGAAACCCGGGCGTAGCCGATCAGTCGACCAGAACCGCGCTTTCCAGGGGCTTTGGGCATCGCTTTCCTCGCACAAACTCATCCAGAGCCGTTTTTACAGTTGTTGCGAGACGATGCAAATGACCGTTTGCAAAACAAGATTCGAAAATTATCATGTTTATTTCAGTAATGAAATCGACACTGCGCAATCTCCAGAGCTTGATCCTTTTCTTTTCCAGACACCCGATAGACGAGACGATCCTGTTGCGACAGGCGGCGAGACCACCATCCGGCAAGATCGCCTTTCAGCGGTTCTGGCTTACCCGTTCCACGAAAAGGGGAACGCTGACATTCTTTCAGAAGCGCATTGATTCGTCTGAAAATCTTTGGGTCTGCTTCGTGCCAATAGAGATATTGCTCCCATGATAAATCCGAAAAAATGATTTTCACGGTTCGATCATGGTCCGCTCTGTTCCCTGTCCTGCGTCTAGTTGAGCAATCGACGCACGCAGGACTTTCGCGTTGGCTGGTGAAGAAAGCAGATGCATGGTTTCCTGTATGGCATTCCACTCATCGAGCGAAATCATAACCACAGGCTTTCCATTTTTCCGGGTGACAATGACTTCATTATGGTCATCAGCAACCTGCTCCATGACGTCTTTCAATCGCATCCGCGCGTCAGAATATGTCAGAACCTGCATATCTCTATCTCCTGTTTATATACCTAAAGTGTACTGCTTATTGTACATTATCAAGAGAAAGGCTGGCGTTCTCTTCCAGTCTGGTCGCACTGGCTCTGGCAGATCATCGAGCGATCAGCTCTTCGAACTTCAGCCCTCAAGGGCGCGGCAGGGAACAGTTTTCTGGCTTGCCTTTCCGGCCTTTCTTTTTTGCCGGCCTTTCCTTCCTTGAGGCGCTGCAAAATCGTCAGTTGCGTTGAAGAATCGAAGCTGCGATTCTTGCGGCATGCCGATCCGCCCTGCCCTGAGGAGCCTTTACCCGCCGCACTGGAGGGCGCTGAGTGCAGAGGTAAGGTTCGGGCGCGCCAAGGGCGTTTGCCAGTCCTGCGGGCGCCCGCACAGGGCTTCGGTTCGTGTGCTTCCCGGCGGTCGCTGGTTCGATCCCGCACAGGGCTGCTGGAGGAACCACAAGGGCCGGACCATTCGGCATCCGGATCTGATCGAGCAGATCGACGTCAGGATGACCCGGGTCATCCTCGCGGCCGCCCATCTCGACCACGACCCGCGCAATAACCGCCTCAGCAATCTGCGCGCGTTGTGCCAGCGCTGCCACCTTATCCACGACCGTCTGTATCATGCCCGTCAGCGCGCGATGACCTATCGGTTGCGGTCTGCTCTCGGCGATCTGTTCGATGGTCCCTATCGCCCGGAAGATATTTCGTCCTTTCGGGCCGCGGTCATGGTGTCGACCAGGGTGCCGACACTGTGCGAGGTCAGTCGTCCCCAGCCTGTGCACAGGCTCATCCCCCGATCCATCCCCGGTTTCTGGGGATAAGTGCGGTGATCCGGTCTGTTTCGTCTCACGGCGGCGTAAAGAGGATCCGCGCCTTGCTGATGGCGCGGTCTGCGGCTTCCATGGCGGCCTGCAACTCGGCTTCGTCGAAGTCCAGCGGCGTCATCCGGGCCGGCACAGGAAAGGGCGGCAGTTCTTCTTCTACGACTGGCAACGCTTCCACGACTGCTTTGGGAGGCCGTCCTCTTCCGCGTCTTGGACTGAACGCCGTGGTGGCTGCACCTCTGCCAGCAGCGGCGCCAACCCGGCCAGTCCGAACACCTATGTCTCGCTACCGCTTGTTCAAAGGGTGCTGCTTGACACTATCTCCCTGCTCGCCTTCTAGTTCGCGAACATTCATGGCGGAAAGGCGCAACCAGAGCATGCAAGCTGACCGTCTGACACTCATAAGGCGCCATCTCTACATCCACGGGCCTACAGGCGTTCATGATCTTGCCCGCGCGGTCGAGACCTCGCTTGCGACTATCCGGCGCGACCTACAACGTCTGGAGGAACAGGGTCTCGTCCTTCGCACGCATGGCGGCGCCGAAATCGCGGGCTCTTTGGGTGGCGAGATCGGCTTCGAATCGCGTGAACATCACAACCTCCGCGCCAAGCGGGCCATCGCCGATCATGCTTTCGAGCTCGTTCGCCCGCATAGTGCGATTTTTCTTGATTCCGGCACGACCGTCTTGCAGGTAGCGCGTAGGCTTCGGCTGGATCCGTTACCGCTGACAGTCTTTACTAACAGCCTCGCCATCGTGGACGCGCTTGTCGGTTGTGATCCGATCGAGGTGATTCTTCTGGCCGGACGCGTCCGGCAGACAAACCGTAGCGTCGTCGGTGCTCTGGCCGAGCAGGTGATGGAAGGGCTATGGTTCGACCAGCTCTACCTCGGGGCCAGCGCGATCCAGTCTGACGACGCGATTGCAACGCTTGATAGCGACGAAGCCCGGCTAAACGGGTCCATGCTTCGCCGCTCAACGGAAAAATATCTGCTGGTCGACAGCGCAAAATTCGGTCGGCATGCGACGTTTCGCGTCGCGCCAATCACGGACATTACAACAATCTTCACCGACGACGCGCTCGATGCAGCATGGATCGCGCGCCTTGATCGCCTAAAGGTTGCGACCAAGCGAGCGCGCACATGAAACAAGATCGTCCGCCAGTCGGTCCACACGCGCAGGATCGGCATCCCAAGCGAACATGAAACGTGCAGCTCCCCCGATAAACTCGTAGAAAAGCCAACCTCGCGTGCGTAGGGCCGCAGCGATGTCAGGTGGTATTCTCACGAAGACCGCATTCGCTTGAACCGGAAACAGAAGGTCTATACCGTCTATGCCTTCGATCCTGTCGGCCAGCCGCTGTGCCTGTGCATTCGCGTGCCGCGCGTAGTCGAGCCAGCGCCCGTCCGTCAGCACGCCGACCCAGGGCGCGCTCAGAAAGCGCATCTTAGAAGCGAGTTGCCCGGCCTGCTTGCACCGATAATCGAACCCTTCCGCAAGCGCGCGATCGAAGAAGATCACGGCCTCCCCGATCGCCATCCCGCCCTTGGTGCCCCCGCAGCACAGCACATCGACGCCCGCGCGCCATGTCATGTCAGCGGGTTTGCATCCCAGACTCGCCACAGCCTGTGCAAAACGCGCGCCATCCATATGCAGCTTCAGCGACAGGCGGCGGCATGTCGCCGATATGGCCCGGATTTCGGCCAGCGTATAAAGCTGCCCCGTTTCCGTTGGCTGCGTAATGGTGACGACGGCGGGTCTCGGAAAGTGAATATCGTCGCGCGAGGTTGCGATCTTTTCAATCGCTTCGGGCGTCAGTTTGCCACCATCCGTCGGCACGGTCAGGAGCTTGGCACCGTTGGAAAAAAACTCGGGCGCGCCACATTCATCGGTCTCGATATGGGCGAGGTCGGCTGCGATGATGCTCTGATAGGAGCGGCAGAGCGCTGCAAGCGACAAGGAATTTGCCGCAGTCCCGTTGAACACGAAGAATACCTCTGCATCCGCCTCGAACGCCGCACGCAGCGCGTCGGACGCGGCCTGCGTCCAGTCGTCGCGACCGTACGCAACGGCGGACCCCGCATTGGCCGCGATCAGCGCATCCAGCGCCGCCGGACAGATCCCGGCGTAATTGTCACTTGCGAACTGCTGGCCGTCCTCCGTCATGACACGGTGACGACCTTGGTCAGATGGCGCGGCGCCAGCGTGTCCAGACCCCTGGCACGCGCCACGACTTCGCCCAGCATCTGCAGCAACGGCAAACACACCAGCGGCCCCGCCCCCGTATCGCCACCAACCGGTAACGATACGGTGCCTGGGCCACCCAGACCAAGCACCTTCGCGCCCTTCGCCATCAGATCGGCAGCCAGCACGGATTCCTCCTCCCGTGTCTGCGGATGATACAGCAGCACGACGAGTGAGCGATCGTCGACCAAGCTGATCGGACCGTGGCGATATTCGAGGGGATGATGTGCCTCGCTCTGGCTCAGGCTCATTTCCTGCATTTTCAGGGCTGCCTCTCGCGCGACGCCGTAAAAGGCCCCGCCCCCCAGAAACACGAAATGGGTGCGCCCGTCGATCAGACCGGGCAACGCGCTTTCGCCATCATGCAGCACCGAATCAGCAGCCCGCGTCGTGTCGGGACCGATCGCAACACCGGCATAGCGCAGTCCGACCAGCAGCATCAGGCTGGCGGATGCTGTCATGACGATGCCTTCCTCGGCATGGGTTTCGGCGTAGATCACGCGGTCGGATTCAGCACACAGTGCGCTGCCGTCGGCGCATGTAATTCCCAGAACGGGCACGCCTGCCTGTCGTGATGCGCGGGCGGCTGCAACCGTCTCGGTGGATTCCCCGCTGCGCGAGAGGGCGATCACCTCGACCGGCGTGTCTGAAGGGGCATAATCCTGTCGCCTGCGAGTCCACTCGTTGCCCGACACCGCACGCGCCAGCGCGCCACCGGCATTCAGCGCACAGGCGATAGCATCGGCGATATGCACCGACGTGCCGCAACCGACCACGATCTGCATCCGGTCCGGTGTCGGGCGCGCATCGACGAGGGCGACACGATCCCAGAGCGGAAACTGCTCGCGGATTCCGCGTTCGGTGGCGTTCATTGGGCATATCCTTCGTATAGGGAGGTGCGCCGGATCGTCATGCGATCCCGGCTGCTTTGAGTGAAGACGCAAGGCGCGTGGTCCAGACATCGTCAACGCCCCAACCTGCGTGCGGCACGTGCCGCGATCAATGCGCTGCCTCCGACCGCCGACAGATATGGCGGCCGTGATGCGCCGAGCTGGCTGGCGAGCCGTTTGCGTGATGCCAGCTGTGAAAACGCTGCCCGCATGGTTCCAGACGATCGCCTTGTCGGGGCCATGCAGTGCCACGAGATGTGCGTCCAGCGCTTCCGCCGCCCGGTCGAGCAGGACGCGCGCGACGGACACACCCGTGATCACCAAGCGGTCCACGCCCTCGGCCATAGCCGCAACATGTGTATGCGGCGCCGGTAGGGCTGCGTAACACACCAGCAGATCGGCGGACGGGTCTGGCACACGCGAATTCAACGTCGGCCCCAATACCAATGGGTACCTCGACCAAGCCGTGCGCCATGTCTCGCATAGAGGAAGACAGCGCACGATCCACGCCATATCCCACGAGGCCGAATCCACACGCGGCGACCATGCAGGGAACATCGCGCAGACACGCCTCCAGAACGACGCGCCATCTCGGCCCGTCGAACGCATTGATGCCGATCTCGCGTCGGACCTGCCCGATAGAGCTATTCTGCATCACTAAAACGGCGAGCATCTTGATTCCGCCGCCATTGTAACGCCAGCACGCAGGCCTCCGGACCCTGACCGTCAGACAATAAACCGTGCGCCATCATGTATCCTCCGCGAGGCGTGCCACCAATGGCCCGCGACCCTGCGTCCGTTCGCACGTGGCTTCAATGCCCGATGTGATATTCGAGCACATGCGAACGGGACATGTCATCTACCTCCAGCCTTATGATTTTTTTTGAGCGTTTTAAAGCCAAAAAAGAGTTCGGTCGGTTCTTACCCTCCGTGTGGAGATCGGAGAACAATGGTAGTGAAACAAGGGGAAAATATTTTTCCCGTTCTATTTCATAACCTTAGGTCATTTAAGTCATGTTCGATCAATTTTTTGCTTGCAGTTTTATCATTTCGATCAATAATTATGGTATCGAAACTGAAGGTCAGCGCCGATGATCGTTCGTCCTGTTCGCCTGTTCGGGCGGTCCGTATCCGGTTTCTCTTTGCCTGCCTGCGCGATCGGGCTGGGTCTTCTGTCCGCCAGCGCCCTCGTTCCGCCCGCAATGGCGCAGGAGATTACGCGGCACGGCGGCACAATGCGGACAAAGCCCGCTTCCAAAACAGCGAATGTGGCACCCAAGGCGGAAGATATCCAGGTCCGTGCGGGTATCCGCACGGCGGACGGGGTGACGAACACGACGCCCGGCGGTGGTCTGTTACCGCCGGAGACGGCGTCCAAGTCCCAGCAATCCGTAACGCGGGATTTTATTGCAAAACAGGCGCCTACCAGCAATGCACTGTCCCTGATCCAGTATATTCCGGGTGTCACTCTCTCGAACGGAGATGCGTTCGGACAGTCCGATCAGGGCGGGCTATATATCCGCGGCCTCAGTCAGACATCGGTCGGTTATACGTTCAACGGTCTTCCTGCAGCCGATCCGGGCTCCTATGCACCATTCACGTCTTCGGCTGTGGACACCGAGAACGTAGGCAAAATCACAGTCCAGCAAGGCGTCTCGGATATTTCGTCGCCGGTCTATAATTCAGTGGCTGGCGCGGTGCAGGAATTCATGTCCGATCCGCTGGACCATTTCGGCGGCCGGTTCGACGGGTCATACGGCAACCATCAGCTTGCACGCGAGTTCCTGCGGTTGGATAGCGGACTGTTCGGCCATAGCGGCGTCAAGGCGTTCGCATCGTACTCCTACGGAACTAACGCACAGTGGCTCGGACCGGGGCGCGACCGGCGTTCGCACGTCGATTCCGAGGTGATGAAGGAGTGGGGAGACGGCAATTCCGCCAAGGTTTTCCTGACCTATACGCAGCAGAGTTTTCCGTTCCTGATGAGCGTCACGAAATCGACGTTCGACAAATACGGTCGCTCCGCCGCCTATTACGATCCGACTTATACGCCGGGCGACGTCAACTTCTACCAACTCAATTCCGAACAGCGCCATTCTGTCATCATCGGCGCGCCCGTCAGCCTCAATCTCGGCCACGGCCTGACGTTCACGACCGAGCCTTACTGGATGCATTTCCATGGCGCGGGCAACGACGGCCAGGACCAAAACGAATACGGCTATAACGGGACCCAGCCGACCGGAAACCTGAACATTCCAGGCAACATGGATGGACAGGCCGCCATTCTCGCCGTCGACGATTTCAACCAGACAGTCACAGGTTTCAACAATACCCTGTCCTGGAAAAGCGGCCATAACGAGCTCCAGGCGGGCTACTGGTATCAGTATTACAACCACGAAGAAAAGGCGCCGTTCGAGCCTCTCGGCACCAACGGGCTGCCCGCCAATTTCTGGGGCCAGTCGCCGATCCTGACGCAGACCGGCGCGCCGATTATGCAGTTCAATATCCATCTCGTGGAACAGACGAACGCGCTTTTTCTGTCCGACACCTACAAGATGCTGAACGACAAGCTGACGGTGAATGCCGGGTTCAAGTTCGTCATGCTGTCCTACCACTCGACGAATCTGATCCCCGGCGACAACTACAATTATGGCCGCAGCGACGCCGAACCGCTGCCGCAGATTTCCGCAAGTTATCAGCTCACGAAGCATGATCAGATCTATCTCGACGCGGCCACGGCCTTTCGCGAGCCGGGTGGGATTCTGGTTTATGGCAATCTGTGGGATGCCAACAGCCCCTCCGTCGACGAGGAACACGCGACCAACCTGAAAGCGGAATACTCGATTTCCGAGGAACTGGGCTGGCGTCATACCGGCCTCGTAAATGTCAGCGCGTCCGTTTTTAATTACAACATGAGCAACAGGCAAAGTTCGACGTCACAGTATTTTGGCGGCCGCCTGATCTCGACCTATATCAACGCAGGCGGCCAAACATCACGCGGCGTGCAGGTGGCGCTTGGCCTGAAACCCTGGCATTATTTCAGCCCGTACGTCTCGTTTCAGTATCTGCATGCGACGCTGGACAACAACCTCGGCAATGGAACGGACTACATCCCGAGTGCTGGGAAAATCGCGATTTACAGCCCGAAATATACGGCCAATGCCGGACTGTCTTACGATAACGGGCATATTTTCGCGAACGGCTACATGAGCTATGTCAGTTCGCAGTATTCCACGTTCATGGATAACGCGACCTTACCTGCCTATGCGATCGGCAACGTGACGGCAGGCTATCGTTTCCACAAGATCGGCTTCCTGAAATATCCCCAGATACAGGTCAACGCCCAGAACGTCACAGACAACAAATATCTTGCCTCCGGCGGCGGCGGCTTCACGGCGAAGACGATCAGAGGCATTTATGGCAATACGATCAAAGGCAGCCAGCCGCTCTATACGGTCGGCGGCGGGTTCGGCCTTGTGATTTCGGTCTCTAGCGGGTTCTGATGACAGCAAAACGCCTTCTCCCCCTCGCCTTCCTGTTGTCCGGCACGGCGCTTGCGGCCCAGTCTCCGTTGCCGACCGGAGCGCCGCATGCAATGCTGTCGGAATCAGGAGGGCAGATCGGCAATGCGTCGATCGGATTCACCTGGTCAGTCAAACAGGGCCATATCTCTGACGCGGCCATCACGGACCGGCTGCACAACAACCAGATTCTGCGCCTCGTCGCGCCGTTCTCCGTCCGGCTGATCAACGGCGATACGATCGCAAGCGATACGCTAGTGCTGGACGGTGCGGTTCGCGTAGCGCAGATCGCGCCTGATCCGCAGGCCTCCCGTGCCGCCGCACGCAAGGGCGGCGTGGAACTGGAAGCGACACTCCGCGATCCGAAAAACCGCTTTTTGGCACGATGGACGATCGAACAACGCATCGATGCGCCCTATCTGCGCGAGACAGTTTCGATCACGGCCAACGGCGCGGCATTGCCGCTCAAGAGCGTCGATCTGTTCGATGCGTGGAGCAATGACGGCGAGCTCTGTGGAGACGTCGACGGATCACCCGTCCTGGTCGGCGATCTGTATTTCGGCATTGAAAATCCGTTGTCCAGCAACCTCGCGTTCAACGGTCGCACACGCCTTACTTTGCCGCAGGCCCTGCCCTTGCAACCGGGCCACGCGCTCGATGTCTCGGCCGTCGCAGGCGTCACGCGCCACGGTCAGACACGGCGCGATTTCCAGCTGTATGTCGAGGCTGAAAGGGCCCATCCCTATCGTCCATTCCTGAATTACAATTCCTGGTACGATATCGGGTATTTCACGCCTTATACCCAGACCCAGGCCGAGGACCGCATCCGCGCATTCGGCGAGGAACTGGTCCGCAAGCGCGGCGTGAAGTTGGACTCGTTCCTGTTCGATGACGGCTGGGACGATTACAAGGGCAACTGGGATTTCAGCCGCGACTTCCCGAACGGTTTCGCACCGCTCGCCGATCTCGCCCATCAGTATGGCGCGGCACCCGGCATCTGGCTGAGCCCCTGGGGCGGTTACGGCAAACCCGTGCAGATGCGCGTGGACGCTGGACGCAAGCTTGGCTATGAGACGGCAGGCGACGGATTCGCCTTGTCCGGTCCGCATTATTATCAGCGGTTCCATGATGTCGTGATGCGCCTGCTGGCGCAGGGCGTGAATCAGTTCAAGTTCGACGGTACCGGCAATGCCGACAAGGTCGTCCCCGGCAGCCCGTTCATGAGCGATTTCGACGCGGCCATCCATCTGATCGGCGATATTCGCGCGGACAAGCCACAGACGTTCATCAATCTGACGACCGGCACCTATCCGTCACCCTTCTGGCTGCGCTATGCGGACTCGATCTGGCGCGGCGGCGAGGACGACATGCTGCTGGGCGTCGGCACGAAGCGGCAGCGTTGGATCACCTATCGCGACAGCGACACGTATCATAACATCGTCGTCAAGGCCCCGCTGTTTCCGATCAATTCCCTGATGCTGCATGGCATCATCTTCGCGCAGAAGAACCAGCGCCTGGACGACGATCCAGGCCACGACTTCACGGACGAGGTCCATTCGTTTTTTGCAACCGGCACGCAGGAACAGGAACTGTATGTCACGCCATCCCTGCTGCATGCGCAGGACTGGGATCTGATTGCGCAAACCGCGAAATGGGCGCGTGCAAACGCCGATATCTTGCGCGACAGCCATTGGGTTGGCGGTGACCCGGGGCGGCTCGAAGTCTATGGCTGGGCCGCCTGGACGCCACGGAGAGCGTTCCTGACCCTGCGTAATCCCGACAATAAGCCGCAGCATTTCCTGATCGATCTGCGGCGCGCGCTCGACCTGCCGGATGGTGTCGGCGGCCGATTTGCGGCTCACATACTCTGGAGCCACGGTGTGATGCCGAACGCGCTGGATGCGGACAATCCAGTTGTCGTCACGTTGGCGCCGTTCGAGCTGTGCACCTTGGAACTCACGCCCCAAAGCGACTGAAACCGAATGACGTATGCTGCGACCCGCCGAACCCTTCTGCGTGCCGGAGTGTGCGCGAGCGTGACCACTGGTCTCGCACAGGCCGTACCGCGTCCGGAGCCGAAACCGGACGGGCGGGCTCATGAGCTTACATTCGCCTCGGACAGTTTCCTGCTGGATGGAAAGCCGTTCCAGATCCGCGCCGGGGAACTTCATCCCGTGCGCATTCCCCGCAGTTACTGGCGGCAGCGCATCCAGATGGTCCGCGCGATGGGACTTAACACCGTCTCTGTTTACATCATGTGGAACACAGTGGAGCCGACTCCAGATCGGTTCATTTTCGAAGATCGCTCCGATATTCTCGCTTTTCTCGATCTTTGCCGTGAGGAAAGCATGTGGGTCTTTCTGCGACCCGGTCCCTATGTTTGCGCAGAATGGGACCTGGGCGGCTTGCCCGCATGGCTGCTGTATAATGGTAACATACGGCTGCGAACCACCGATCCGGGCTTTCTTGTTCCTGCATCGCGCTATATCGCAAAAATCGCCTCGCTCGTAGCACCATATATGGCGCCTTGCGGTGGGCCGATCCTAATGGTCCAGATCGAGAATGAATATGCGTCTTTCGGACACGACCGCACCTATCTTGATGCGATTGCCTCTTGCTGGCGCGATCACGGCATCGAAGGACCGTTCTCCACAGCCGATGGATTGCCGCAGTTACGCGCAGCAACCACAATTCTTCCCCGCACGGCAGTCGGGATGGACGGTGAGACGACACCGCCGCGGTCAATGTCGCCGGGCGGTCCGGTCTGGATCAGCGAGGCCTATCCGGGGTGGCTGACGCACTGGGGCGACAGAGATATGGCGCGCGTCGATTTCGCAGCCGATTTCCGGACTATTCTCCAGCAAAACCTATCATTCAGCCTCTATGTGGCTCATGGTGGCACAAATTTTGGCTTTGGTGCGGGCGCCAATTCAGAGCATGACGGAGGGAAGTTCCAGCCGGTCATCACGAGTTACGACTACGATGCCCCGATTATGGAAAATGGCCATCCAAGAGGAAAGTTTTACACTATGCGGTCTCTGGTGACGCAGGCTACCGGACGACCTTCCATGGCGTTGCCCGAATTGCCAGAGGCTGTCGGATTCGCCCCCGTGCGAGCATATCCGGTGGCAAATCCGAGACAAGTATTTGCAAGCCCGGTATCATGCGATATTCCCCAATCGATTGAGGTGGTCTTGCGTCAACCGCACGGAATCGCGCGGTATACGTGTATCATCCCGCCCGGCCCCGCAACGACGCTACATCTCGGCGGCGTGCATGACGTGGCGCGCATCTTTCTGGACCATGCCGATCTTGGAACGGTATCACGGGTGTGGCGTGAAAGCGGTGCTATGCATCCAGAAACATCAATCGCCATACCCACTCGGACGCGGCAGACGATGCTCGAGGTCTTGATCGATACCTTTGGTCACATCGGCTATGGCCCTATGCTAGGCGACCCCAAAGGATTGCTAGGGCCTGTGCTATTGGATCGTACGCCCCTTCGCGGCTGGAAAGTTCAAGGGCTTTCACTGAACCAAGTAGATTTTGATCGCCTTTGTCGTCTCCCTGAGGCCGCCCCACGCACAGGCTTGGCACTTTTCAAGGCTTCCGTGCAGTTGGCGAAGCGCGCCGACGTTTTCCTCGATGTTAGCGCTTGGCCACGTGGATACATCTGGGTAAACGGCCATCTTCTCGGGCGTTATTGGTCGGAAGGTCCGCAAAAACGCCTGTTCTGTCCGAAAGAATGGTGGGACTTGGGAAAAAACGAGATCGTCTTGCTTGATTGGCACGCAACCTGCTCCGGTCTGATCGAAGGCTTTGCAGATCCCGATATTCTTTAGCAGCCTGTCGGGTTGGGGTTCTCCGAGGCAGATAATGACGAGGCTGGACCGACCTCATATGGCCTGGAGGCGCGCCATTCTTTTGCAATTGTCAGCGAGGGCGACGAGGGTCCATTCGGTGGTAACTTTTGCGGTGCTGTCACATTAACTGAGCCATGGTAGCCTCTGGTGATGAGCAAGGCGTCTGTGAGCTACAAGCGGCGCCGTTTTCCAGGTCTCCCGCCTATCGGTTTTTTGAGACACCAGATAAGCGCGTGAGGAATGCGCGAGGGTGTCGGAATGACGAACGACCTGAAGAACGAGATGAAGAAGCCGGGACATGGCGGACGGATGT
>Ga0157365_10000585_pt1 | contig 15681 bp, 18 predicted proteins | sample AttsexASBM3_FD_111478 | JGI IMG/M metagenome (GOLD analysis project Ga0157365, IMG submission 111478) | Fungus gardens microbial communities from leaf cutter ant in Ribeirão Preto, State of São Paulo, Brazil - Atta sexdens ASBM3 | ecosystem: Host-associated > Fungi > Mycelium > Unclassified ... | reverse complement strand
GATCGTAAGGTGCTCGCCCGGATCAGCGGCTATGAACGTCTCGACGCCAAGGCGGCTGGATAGCTCGGCCTGGATCTGGCTCGTGTAGAAGCCTTCGAGGCCGATACCCGATGAGCCTTGCTGCTTGTTGTCCATATGATTCCTTCTTCTTTCCCCCCCGCATCACGAGCCAGACGGCAAATGGTAGAGGGACAACATTCTTGTGATCAACGTTATCGTTATTTTTTCGTTACCCGACTCCGGGCGGTGCGCTACACACACCGGGCGCGATGCATAAGCGTGACGGCGGCTCGGCTTGCAATCGGTGCTTTTCAAGGCCGGGCCGCTCATTTCTGACAAGCCCGCACTTGGTCCCTCAGCCCGATATAGTCACCGATCCAGCGCACCGTTGCCGGCTTCGGGTTCGCCTTGATCTCAGCAGCGAGCGCCACCTGATCTTCCTTGCTGTAGGTCACGAGGGTAGGGCAGGGCACATATTGCACCGAAGTGCAGGCGGAGAGCCCGAGCAGGGCGCTAAGAGCGAGCCATCTCATGCCGTGCCATCCTCGAGCCGCTGCAATACCGCATCCTCCGTTGCTGGCTTATCGGCCTGAGCCTGAGCCATGGATTGCGCCTTGAGCGTCGTCGCATCGGCAGAGGTCTTGGCGGCCTCGGACGTGCTGACAGACGCCGCATTCTTCCCCGCCCGGTTGGCGTACCAGATCAGGGTACCGAGGGCGATGACAACGAATGCCACCGCCCCGGCAATCAGATCAGCCGTCACGCGACCTGAGTGGTCTTGGTCTCAAGAGCTGCCTCCAGCGCCTTGAGGTTATTGGCAATGCCCGTCACGGCACCAACAGCGCCCTCTACATCGCAATTCGGGGCCAGCTTCTTGATGATGATAGCGGCCACGGTCGGCAGCATGCTGATGCCCAGGGCCTCGACCTCAGGGAGGATGGAGGCGGTTTCCGTGGCGGTGGTGGTTACTGATTCACTCATGGTCTTTTCCTTCGAGATTATGAGGACTGATCCCGGCCCAACTGCCGGTGTCGTCAGTCAGGTTTTAGGGGTGCCGGTGCTCGTCAGGGGCGTGATGCCCGCCGAGGCAACGGCGGCGATCGCAGCTGCCTTGTCCTCGCGCGCGACGTCGACGACGCTGATGCCGGGGCGCAGGCGCGGGATGGCCCAAGCCACATTGGCAGCCAGAACCATCATGATCTTGTACGGTCCAACCCACCGGCTATCTGCTGCTGGCGCCTGGATCATGGCGCCGAGGACAGCGCAGAGCACGATGAGCGCGGCGGGGTAGATCGCAATCTTTGCTGGAAGGAGATCGAGGTACAGCGCAAGGCCGCCCGTGGCAGCGCTGATCTTGGCGAGGTTGTTCATGCGCGGATCGCCTCACGGAAATGGGCGACGTTTGCGACCGGATCAGCCGCGCCGAGCGCCGAGTTGTAAAACTGCTTGTGGTACTGGCTCCGACCCTCGGCATCGTCGAAGCGGGGCAGGGCGGCGGGGGCGCGGAAATACTTCTCCCGGCACATCGCGCAGGCATAGGCGAGATGGACGATCATCAGGTCAGCCACGGCGGGGACATTACCGATGATGGACCGGATAGCAGTTGCCGTTCTGGACTGCGCCGGGAAGCGGAGCCAGTTCGACCAACAATCGTCATGCGTGAATGGCTCCATCTGCCACAGGCCGCGCGCCGGGCCGTAACCGGTGTTCGTCACCTGGCGCAGCATGGCCGCATTGCTCTCGGCCAAAGCCGTGCCAACCACGAGGTTGATGGCGGCGAGGCTCGAGCGAGACGCGCCCATCTGCTGCAGCGTCGGGATGACGACGAACTGCTTGAGCTGGGAGGTATCGATGCCAGGCATCAGATCTTCCCAAGGTTGTGGAGCAGCGCATAGAGACCGACCGCTACGCCGCCACCAAAGCCAGAGAAGCCCGCTATGAACGAGGCACGCAGAGTGAGTTTGGAATTGATCCTCCCCACATCAGACTGGATCGCAGCGAAGCCCTTCTCCATCGTCTTCTCAGCGTGTTCGGCGCGGGCTCGGTTCTCGCCATGAAGTTCTGAGATCTTCTCGCTCATGGCCGTCTGGCCCTGCTCGATGCGCACGGATCGCGCCTCGACATCAACAAGGCGGCGCTCATGGTCGTCGAGCCGCTGATCGATCGTGAGCGGAAGCAGGGCGTCGCCCATCACAGCGCATTCCCCAGCGTCAGGTAGCGCCACGATCCCAGGGCGTAGACGGCTAGGTTCGGCTTGTTGCTGTTGTTCGGATCGAAGTAGCAGGAATAGCCTACCGTGCTCGGGGCTGGTAGCGCCTTAAGAGCAGCGACTGTGTAGCACTGCGGCATATAGTAGCCGCCTGAGATCGGGCCAGTTACCGTGCCACCAGACAGGGGAAGGTATGTGGCAGCGGCCTGTGTCTGGGTCAGGTAGGGGGCAAGGGCCGAGATCAAAGCCGTACCGGTGACATATCCGCCGAGTGCCGTGTTCAGAAAATCAATCGTGACAATCCCGGAAGCCGCAGGCGGGTAAGCGCCATTGTCGAAAGGTCCGCGATCAGTCGGGGAGATTGGGACCGCCAGTGCTGGCGTTGAAAGAAAAGCCGCCGCGAGGGACGCTAGGAAAAGCCGACACATATCATCCCGCCACATGAAAGATGGCTGGAGATTACGAACAACCGTTAGGGCAGAGTGTAGGGCCGCCCGGTGAAGGGCGGCTTTGGTGTTAGGTGAGGGCTAGGGCCTTTCGCCCCGTGATTGATGCAGGCCTCTCGTCCAGATCATCCCACATCTGCTTGAGAGCATAGGCGGCACGGCGGAGGATTTCCTTACGCCGTTCAATCGGTGGTAGCGGGTCGGCATTCCCAACCTGCGGATCGACCACCAATATTTGCGCTTTCATAAGTGCCTGCGACAGATCAGTCTCGTCCATGCGCATTGTCTCTGGCTGCACCGCCTCGACCAGCGCGCTCATGACGCTGCCTCCTTCGGGCGGCCGAAAGGGCGCAGATGCTTCACGATCCGTTCCGACCATTTGAGTTGCGCCTGCGATCCTTTGCCGTTGCGCCGTGTCGTATCGAACATGCGCCCGAACGGTACGCCCTTTTCGGTCATTCGGTAGTCGCAACTGGACGAAAGGGCCGCGTGGCGCGTTTGATATCCCTGGTCCACGAGAAGCTGATTGACTTCCCTAGGCGTGGCGGCGATCTGGTGGCCGATCTCAGTAGGCGTCAGGTAGGCGTCATCGTTTGGGGCTGCAATCGAGGTAACGCCCATCAGTTCGAGCGGGTTAACGCCCGTCATCTCGAACGTTCCACGCGCCGCCGCCATGCACTGCTGGTTCTCGTCAGTGTTCGGCAGGGTGCGGGCGATCTTGAGAAGGCGGGTGTAAGTGGTGTCGAAGGCGGGTTTGCGGGTGCGCTTGGGTGTCTCCTTAACGGAGATACCTTTGCCCTGCACCATCGCATCGAACGCCCGGATGACCTTCAGGTGAAACGCCGGGCTGATCCACATTGCATAGGCGTAAACGAGTTCCTTGGCGACATAGGTGCCTTGGTTCGAGCCGCCTTTGATTGAGGAAACGGGCGATGCAGGAATTCCTGCATCAGTCACTGAGGGCGATGTGGGAATTTCCACATCGGTCAATTCGGCTATGAGGGCCTGGGTTTGTTTGTTGACCATCCACTGGCCGGGGGCCTTCGAAGCATCGCCGCCCGAAGCCTTGTGGCAGTCGTTCAGGCAGTAGCGGCCTTCGGCGTCCTGACGGATGGCAGTGGAAATGATCGTAAGATGTGTGTTATTGGTCACGCCTGTGTTCCTTCGTGGTTCACTCAGAGACGGGAGAGGGCGTGCCTGCAAGCTGTGCCTCTTCCGTCTTTTTTGTTGCCTCGAGCAAAAGCTCGTTGATCTCTGCCGTCACACTTCGGAAATTCGCTAAAGCGGAGCGGCGCACTGCCTCGTAAACATCCGGTCTGATCCGAAGGTTGAAGCGGTGACATTCTTGGATGGGGGTTCTAATTGGCGCCTCCTTTGCCGATGACACAGGAACACTGTCACGGCAGTGTTTCTGTGTCAATGACGATCACATAGAAACTGTGTACGTTGCTGACATGGAATCGGAAGATAAATATCAGCGCGTGAATCTTCGCATCCCGAAGGATCTACATGCCCGAGTAATGGAGGCTGCGGGCGATCGTTCGCACTCGATGAACGCCGAGATCGTTCAGCGCCTTGAGGCGTCGTTCCCACGCACGACACTGCTCACGGAAGCGTTCGAGCGGGATATGGAGGACGCACAGCCGAAGGATCGGGAGGAAAGGGGGTTGCTTTTGGTTTATCGTTCCCTCTCGGCCAAGGAGAGAGAGGCTATGCGCGCGATGTTGGACGCGTTCACGGATAAGGATGCCCAGGGGAGGGCGGGATGAACTTGATGGCACGAATATCTATTGGTTGCTTTTTGCTGGCTTCGTGCGCAAGCGGGCACCTCGAAGAGCAGAAGCAGATGGCCGCAGCGAAAAATTGGTGCCGCGTAAAATACCCACTATCAGTAGGAAATTACTACAATAGAGCACTCTGCATTGATGCAGCAGAGTTCGCCTATGTGTCTGCCACAGGCGACGGCAATGAATATGCGCAGGCACGCGCGCAGATTCGTGACAGGCTAAGCAAGAAAGTGGACAAAGGAGAGATTACAAACGACGAGTTTGAATTGCGGATGAAGCGCGATGTTGGATCTGCGACAGCGGAGATATCAGCACAAGAAGCCCAAATGAGGCATGAACAAAGACAGAAAGATATGCAGGGTGTCTCGCAATCTATGCTGGATCTTGGCAGGTCGCTTAACCCAACGAGAACTAATTGTTCAACGGTTTCCTCATATGGCGTAGCCAACACAAATTGTGTCACTTATCCCTAAATATAGATTATTATCTAAGTATTCATAGGGTTTTTCTCGAGGTACCACCTGCCTTCGTGAAGTGCTACGGCAGTGGCTAAGCCAAGAATGATGACCCCAATGCTCAATGCCACCCGATCGTCAGGGTTGTCCCACCGCTTGAAAAGAAAATAGGCAAGCGCGCAAGTCTCAAGGCCAAAGAGCCAGATCATCGTGCTATCCCCGCAGCTTTGTAGAGGTTCCACTGTGGAGAGAGAAAGAACTCCTGATGATTCTGCTGCTTCACGCGTTGTTCATATCTGGCGAGATAGCCGGGGTTAACCATCTCCTGAAGCCTATTCCATACCAGAAAATCGAAGGCTCTGCGCACATATAGTTGCTGCATAATAGCCGCGGCAGGCACCGCGCCAGGAACGGTATGCCCGACCATACCGCCTATAACAGCAGGTGGCAGATCGTTCTGAGCGATGCGGATTGCCGCGCTTTCCACGCCCTGCCATTTCTTCCCCTCCAAAGCATCGTCGCGCGCCTGCTGTATGGCGTCTCCAATGTCATTTGCCATGCCATATGTCGGACCCATCAAACTGGAAAGCGGGCCGCCTCCAAATCGGTTGCGCTCCCCGAAGGCAAAATCCCCCATGAGGCCAAAACCACCACCTTGCGCGGCTGCGCTCATGAGGACATCGGCATTGTTGTGCCAGTCATCATTGAACTCGCGCGGCTTTCTACCCTTCGACGCATCCTTCATGACCATGGAAACGTAGCCGAGAGCCGTCATGCTCCCGGCCAGCCACGCCAGCCCCGGCACATCAATGCCCTGCTTTACGCCCTGCCATAAGCCCCGAGCGCCAGCACCCTCCCAGCCTGGGCCTTGCCGTAGTAGCTCACGACCAAGTGTCCGCGTCATGAAGTTGATCGTGAAGCTCTTGAACTGCATCAAAGAGTGGACGATCTCGCCTCCTGTCGTTCCGGGTCTGGTATTGAAAGTCGCTATCTGGCGGGTGCGGGCCGTGCTCTCGTTCGTCGCCTCACGGATTTGATCGCTGTAGAAAGTGCGTAGCTTCTCCGCCAGTTCCTCATTCTCGATATTGGCGGGAAGAACGTATTTCTTGCCGTCTTCCGCCGTATGTTCAGCACGTTTTATCTCGCGCCATTCCGCATCCTCAATTCCATACCTTTTGAGCGTGTTCTGATAGCGCTCAGGAAGGGATGAGAATGCCTTATGAATGTTCTGGCCAAGCTGTCGCCCAAGCATCGCTGCCATACCTGCGCGGGTATGTTCCGTCCAATACTCCAGGCCATTGTATCGGTAGAACAGGTTGGCCATTCGGCGCCCGCTGTTAATCATGGAATCAGACGCAGTAAAGCGCCCGGCGATATCCCCCAGCAGCGCATCGACGCCGACACCTAGTGCCTCCGCGAAGTCGCGATCTTCCTTGCTTGCGCCCTTGGGTACGATGGATGCGACAGCCTTTCCGAGACCCTGATAGAAGGGCATGCCATTGTGCCGCGCTAGGGCCGCCATTGAGCCGAAGTCGGAGACGCTGGATAGAACTACGCCGGAGAGCGAGCGAAGCTGCTGCAGTAAGCGGAGATTTTGACCGATCCGGGCTTTAGAAATATTCTCTGGGCGGCTGGCTGCGCCGGTCACATAGTCGATCAGGCGAGCTTTACGGAAGGCTTCGACCCGGTCGGCTTCGTCATTTTCTCCAGCTTTTGTCGCGAGTTCCTTGGCCTTATCGATGATCGTATTCCACATTGCCTCGGGGTTCGTCCCCAGCGCACGCATGAGAGCCGCATTGCGCGCACCGAAGCGGATGGAGCGCGAAACATTGTCGGCAAGGTTTCCTGTCCCAAAGCGATCATTATAAGCGATGAAGCTCTTTGCATCCTTGAAGTGCAGAACGCGTTCCTGACTCACTTTCTTGGCGAGGTTGGCGCTCCCGGTGAAGGCAGCATTCTTCTCAAAGCGATCCCCGCTACCGCGCGTCACATCGTGGTCACCAGTGCGCAGATTACGCCAGATCTGTTCCAACCATGCCTGCTGTTCGGCAGGTGGTATTGAGCCCAACGTTTTCTCGCTTAAAAGGGGTCGGATGAAATGTGCCCACTCGGATGCTTTTACGCTCGCAATCTTGTCTACGAGATGAGACTGGCGACCGAGATACCAATCTACCTTGCCGATCATTGCCCCGGCCTTATTCTGAGCGAGCCTGCCTAGTTCAAGGTGCTTCGACAGGATATCTGCGATCTTGCGGGCATGAACGTCGCCCGTTGAGCCAGGCCTCTCGATTTCGCGCGCCCATGCGTTCTCGAAATCCTTATCCCGTCGCGTGAATGCTTTCATGACATTGGCACGACGAAGATCCGTTATCAGCGGAGCCAGCGACCCTTCCTCCGCGGCTTTCATGCGCGCATCAATCGAATATCCAAGCCCGCGCTTGTTCCCTTCAGCGCCAGACAGCAGAGAGCGGAGACGCTGTACGAATGACTTTGGGTCGGCATTCTCGAATGGCTGCATCTCACGCGCGAGGATGAGTTTATTTCTCGCGCTATCTGCCCTGTCCTTGGCGACCTGCACTCGGTGCTCATTACTGAGGTCAAGACCGGCCTTGCGGGCAGCAGTTGCGGCGTCCATCCCTTGCGCCTGATAGGTGCGGGTTCGCTTCTGCGCTTCCTCAAAAACGTGCAGCATTTCCTCGTCGGTAAGTTCGCGCCCCGCCGCCGTTTTCACGGCGGCGATACATCTTCCGAACTGGGCCATTTTTATCCCTCCGCGCGCATGAGGCAGCCAGCGGCTGCGACGAAAGCTCGACCAAGACTATCGCCGCGGTCTGGCATTACAGCGTCTTTCGCCGTCGTCGTCTCTGCTCCATATTGTTCCGCGTGTTCATGTTCCAATTCGTCCGCCTGTCGGTGCAAATTGGCAATTTGTGCTTCGACATCACCGTCAAAGCTGGGGGCATCAGCGGCATGGCTTTCCATTTCCGAGCGAGACAACGCAGTGTCGTGATCGTCCAGATCTACCGCTCGCGCTTTCGACTCTGAGAAGCGCGCCTGCGCTTGGGCCATATCTGATGGATCGTCGGAGCGCCCGGAATGAGCAATGCCCAAACCATCAGCTATCATTGAAGGGCGATCTTCAACAAACGATGAGACTGCTTCCTGAGACAGGCTACGATGAAGCATTGGGTTGTCGAGGGTGGGCGAGAGGTTCCCGACGGCGTCAGGCGGCTCGACGGCTTCGGGGCTCTCAGAGGCCTGTGACGCGGCTTCCACCGGAGACATGGGCATATCAGTACTGGCAGCATCTGTGCCAGTTCCAACGCCTGAATCATTCGATACTGTGTCAAGGTCGCCAGCGGCAGATCTACCTCGCAGGCGGGACGCGCCTGACCGCCCAGCAATGCCGATACCATGCAAAGCTGCGCCGGTTGCGGCCCCAAGGAAAAGCTGGTTTGCAAGTTCTCCCATCGTCATATCGTGCTGTTCGGAATGGTCCAACGCAGAATCTGCGGCGGTGAGGGGGACTTGGGCCAGCTCACCCTCTATGGCTGCTTTTCCGAGCCGCGCAGCGACTGCCGCCCCACCGCCTCGCGCGATAGTACTTCCCCACAGTGCCGGGAGCCCAAGCCCGTCTGTCGCCGCACCGACCGCGACAGTTGCCGCGACGTTGATCGGGTCCAGCACCTGCGGCAATGCCCGCGCGCCGAACCCCGCGACCGTCTCAATTGCTCCTCCGCGACCGCGCTGAATGATATCATCATCAAGATCACGCCTGTGCTGGTCAGCGGCCAGATCGGACGCCACCGCATCGGTAAGAGGGCGCGTGAACTTCATACCAGGATATTTGGAGTTTGCCTCATCGACGGAAAGGTGAGGCGATGTATCAGGCTCGGCTTCGCGCTCGATCCAGCGCAGCGATCGGTTTGTGAGGCCATCATGCCAACCAGCATCGGCATTGGCGCCCAATACCTGCCCGGTCGATGCGCCAATCTCATCCGTGCCAGCATCCTGAAGCTGTTGGCTATCGAATAGTGGGCCAGAATAAAGTGGCATCAGCGGCCTCCATGGTAGGCCAGCCTAAATGGCTCGGTATTAGGAGCGGCAGGCGCAGGAGCATATTTCCCGGCACGCACATCCTCGAACCTCACCTCTACCGGCGTTTTTCCGTCCTTGAGATAGACCGGGACTGGAACTCCTGTTTTACTGTACCGCATGAGAGTGATGCCTCCATCATCAGGGCTCGTTACCCAAGTTCCAGACTGTGCATTCCCGAGAAGGATGTTCTGTCGCTCGCTCTGGGTCAGCTTCTCGTTGCCGTGTGCCTCGGCGAGATCGCCGGAAGTGAGAGCGCCAGTCGTCTGATCCGCGGCGGCTTGCGCATCGCGCAGAAGCCCTTTCGGTGTGCGGATATTGAAGCGCGCATTCTGGTCCATGCTGCTCATGTCATATGAGTTTCCGATGACCGTCTGAATTGCATCCTGCATGGCAGTCGCGCTGTCTGTATTCTGTTCGGCCATCTCAGCGTATGCCAGCCGCTGAACTGCTTTAGACATTTGGGCGTAGACGCCCGCACCGCCCGATCCATAGGCAAGGCTATTACGAAAATCTCTCATCGTTGCGTTAGCATCAATACCAGATGTTTTGCTGGTGACATCGGACTCAGCCTGAGCACCGGCGCTTTTCTTCACCTGCTCAAAGGTACCCAGGGTCAGAGCACGTTGGAATTTTGCTCGGTCGGCGACATTCTGTGGTGGTATGAGGCTGTAAGCCAAGACGTCGCCGTCTATTGCATTCTTTTTCTGCAATTCCACTGCCACACGCGGCCATGCCTTCGGACCGTATGTCTTCTCAAGAGTGTCGATTATCGCGCCCGCACCATCCTTGCTTTGCGTCTGTCGCTGTATCTCGCCGCCGAGGGTGCTTATCTGATCGTCGGTAAGAATACGCGGCTGCTGAACGCCCATACTCCGCTGCACAGCATCACTCTGCTGAATGTACGCACCTTGCGCACTGGCGATTTGAGCCGGGTCGCTGCTTTGTTCCGCAGCCTGTAAAGTGGCCAGCGCTTGTTGCATCGCAGGATGGGCCTGCACGTAGGATGCAGGGTCCGCTGCGAGCCTGTCATTGGAGCGCTTTATCTGGCTCGTAAGCTGCGTAAGTCCTTCCCGGCGTATTGCGTAGTTTGGCGCATCCGTATCTTGCAGATCTGCCTCGCGTTGAGAAAGGTACGCGGCCTGTAGCGTGGGCGGCATCCACTGGACGGCCTTCCACTGTGAGCCTGCATCGGATGCCGCGTCGAACTTTGAGCGCGCCTCTTGCAGTTCAGGGCCAGTAAGGAGCTGCGCTGCCTCGGGAGGGAATTGACCCGCCATATTACCGTGCAAGCGTTGATCATTTAGATTGTTGAGGGTCTGACTAAGATTAGAGCGCGCTGTCTGCGTCTCTGCGTCCCAGATCGAATGGATACGCGATACCTGGGAGAGCTTGGCCATATTCTCTTCCCAATCAGGCCCAGACATCGCGCTGCGCGTTGCCTGCTCGAAATCGGGCGCTGTGCTTGATGGCGGCGGTTGTTGAGGCTTCAACCCGCTCTGTATCTTGGTTACATATTTCTGCGTCTCAGAAGGAGCGTGCGACAGGAAGTCGGCATCGGATACGGCACCTGTGCGTGGATCTCCGTACTCTCTGATCGTCTTGTCAACGTTTCCTTGCCCCCAATTGTAGGCGGCGCAAGCAAGCGTGAAATTGTTCCCGTATTTTTGACAAAGACGGTACATCTCCGCATGCCCGATGCCGCGGTTATAGGCCGCGTCACTATCCAGCCGCTTCGGGTCAAACTGGATGCCTGCATAGTCCGCAGCTCCCTTGGCCGCGCTTGGCTTAATTTGCATGACGCCGCGCGGGCTATCCGCGTCTCCTGGCATTGAGCGGAGAACACTCCCATCCTTGCCGAACTGCCTTCCGCCGCTCTCAGCCATTTCTTGAGATACCAGAAGATCAGATATGTTCGCGTCCGCCGATATCGGCTGAATTTGATTAAGAGACGGACCGAATTCATGTCGCGCCCAAATCTCGGCCTTCTTCTCGATCACAGGGTGCCGAAGCGTAAGCGTCAGGTCATCCCTGACATCTTCAGGCAAGCTCTTTCCATTTGCGTCAAGGAAATGTTGAGCCCCAATGGGGTCGCCGTCCGCGATATATCCGCGAACCATTGCCTTCGCTGTATCGCCGAATACGGCGGCGCGGCGCTGAATCGCAATTGGATCATTCGAAGGCAGGCCCTCTGAGGCCGATTGCTGATCGGCGATCTGCATTTGAGCGGAAATAGCCGATTGCATAGCAGCGGGGTCTGCACGGTTTGCTACCGCCGTGTCGCGAAGCTGATCGCTGCGGGCTATGTTGGATTGTTTCACCCAGACTTGGCGCTGACCAGCGACATGGGAGGCCATGCTGTTCAATGCGCTCGTTTGGAGAGAGCTAGATTGCTGCGCATATAGCCGCTGCTGCGACGGGGTGAGCGTCTCCGCTATCTGCTGACGCACCGTGTCCAGGTCCGATGACGCACCTTGCCATCCCTGCATGGCCGCCTTGCCTTGCAAGGTCAGAAAACCCTTGCTCTCAGGATCGTCTGGGTTGCCGTACTGAACATTTCGAACGTGATTCTGGAAAGAGGTCATTGCTTCATTCACGGCGGCCTGATCATTCTGCCGGCCGATCTGTTCCCCGACCTGCCCGACCAGTGCGCCCGCCTGCTGTAACGCCCCCCCGAGTATGCCGCCTGTATTCGGCATCTCGACGGATTTGACGCCACCCGTGTCAACGCTCTGCGGTAGGCGATACGAACCATTCGCGAAAGGTGCCTGCGCCATTAGCTTCCATATCCCGATGTGCTGAAGGGCGAACCAGCAGACGTTCCGGCGTCAGAGAAGGCGCCGTTTGTGAAGCCCTTAAATGCTCCGCCACCCGACCCACTGGCAAACATGTCATCCCATTTGCTTGCAAAGGCGGAACCAGCGGTCAGAGCCGCCCCAGCCACGCCGCCGACTATGGCGTTTGACGCTTGGGCCCGGGCTGCGCGTGCATCGTTCATGTAGCTTGTCGTCTGGTTGCGATAGCCCACAGCCTTGACGTTGGCGTCGTAGAGGTCAGACCCGACATTCAATCCCGTGTTGCGCCCGGTGGCTTGCTGCACGTCGAGTGCAGAACCACTATCGATTGCGACACCATTTGCGGCCATTTGCGCGCGCTGAGAGCCCAGCTTCTGCGCGCCCTCCTGGTAGTCGCGTTGTGCCGAGAGATAGCCTTGATCGATCGATGCAGTCGCCTGGCTATTGGCCGCAACCGCATTTGCCTGCGCTACCTTGGCTTGAGACCGTGCGCTTGCGGCTTGGGAAAAGCCACCGATGAGAGACCCGGCAGCACCAAGTCCCGCACTTATGCCAGAGGCAAGACCCATATCAGCACCTCATCTCAATGGTTAGGAACATGGCGCCGTTCACGCCGCAAGGTTCAGGCTCTCCAATGGAAAAGCCAAGCCATGCGAGCCAGCGGATAGCCTGTTCATATTGCGCATCGACGCGATTAGTCAGAAGCCGATATTGCCCGCGCCACTCGGCGACCCATCGGCGCGTCTCATGAAGGAAGGCGCGAGGAACGCGATCGAGATCGCCCGTTCCTACGAGCCATGGGTGGCCCACGTCGAGACAGCTCACGATGCCAAACACACAGAGCGGGCGGTCTCCATCGAAGAAGACGCCCGCCATATCTGATCGCGCGATGCAGCGCCGCAACACACCTTCAGGCGCCCCTTCACCCATCCGAACAATTTCTCGCAAATCGGCGCTCCTTAGGAGGGGGGCAATCATGCCTGCGTCGTCTTCAAGCGCGCGTCGAACGGTAATCAATTCCCCGCCTCCACATCAAAACTGAGGGTCGTGATTGTGCAGGGAAGCGGCGCATTTTGGTAGAAATCGAAGCGCCCTTCTTGCGTCCATGATGGAGAGGGTATGCGCATGGCATATCCTGTCGTCATGGTGCCCGACGTCGTCGTATTTCCGAGGGAATAGAGGTTTGCTCCACCGTTTGATGATACATCAAGACCGGCGGTGTTGTACAGCGAAGCATATACCTTGCTGATACGTTTGCGGCGCGCGAACTGCGGGGGCTGCGAAAGGTCGAGTGGCAGTGTCTGCGCATGAGCAGCTATGGGAAGACCGACGGTTATGACTGAACCCGAGACCGGGAGCGTGACGTCTCCACCGGACGAGACCGTCAGTCCAGTATACCCCTTGCCGTCGATGCAGGCTGAAACCGTCTGTCCTGCAAGGTGGTTCAACCCTGAGACCGAAGAGACAGAGGGTCCGGAATAGCGTAACCCGCAGTCTACGAACCATGCTTTCGTCAGATCGTCGTTTTCGGCACCAAGTTGACGGGTAACAAGGCGCTCGATGCAGTAGGCGGCGCTGCCATTTAGGGACCGCTGCACGACGAAGTATGCAACGTCTTCTGTTGCCCCGTAGTCATTGACTTCCGGGACCGAAGCGACTGACAGGAAAGAGCCATTTACCGTTTCATGCTGATGCCAGGCCCAGACGTTCTGTTCTTTGAGGTAGGTGAGGCCGAGCAATGTACCATCTGAGCGGCACGCCCAGAGCAAGTTGAACGGGAACTGGCAGAATGCCCAGGACGAAATCGTATAACCGTAGAACAGATGATCGGCCATGACCGACAGATCGTTGCCGTTGTAGATCGACGCGTACCAATCGTATTGCAGGTCGCGGATGTGCGAGCCTTTCCCCTCAATGAACAGAACATCCGAATTGATCGCAATCGGTTGCACATGCGAACAGCCGACGAAAATCTGGGGCGTCGCAGTGAAATTGCTCGGTGTGATTGCCTCGCCAGTTTGGCCGCCTGAGATCTTCCATATTCCGCCCGCTGTGAACGCAAGCAGATCAGCCATGGGCACGAGATGCGCGATTGTGTTGACTTGTTGGCTTGCTATGGTGGCGGTGATTGCATCATCGTCAACGACAGGTGTGTGAATGTCGAAATTCGCGTAGTTCGCGCTTCGGCTCATCCAGATAGTTTGCGGGTAGGAAAGGGAGCCTGCAAATATGCGTCGCTGCTGGAAATATGACACTGCGACAGGATTGTTGCTGTCGAACGGATTTTTGTGCGCAGGCGGTCCGTTCTCCGTGTCGGGCGCGTAGTTCACGTCATCGAACGTCAGCGACGTTGTCGTGCCGATCAGGCCCCATTGGCCAGCATATAGCCTGTAGACGTTGTAGTATTCTGCGCCATCCGACGCGTCCCATGTCACGGTATTGTAGTTACCGTACTGCTGATAATACCCGATATTATAATTGGTACAGCCTAGCCCAGAGCCGGAGGTATTGCTCTCGCTGGCCAGAGTCCGCGAGACTGCCGTTACGTTGTAGGCATATGCAACCGAGGGAATGCCAGGGCTCGTTCCTGTATTTCCTGCATTACCATTTGTTGGCGTCGCCGAGGTCATCACAGGAGCGCTAAGACCTTCCTCATATGTGATGGCAGTCAAGGTCCAACTTAATTGCCCCCCACGCGTAAGGTTCATCGCTGGGTAGTTGGGATGTGTAATCGTGAGAACATCTGCCGACTGAGCGTGGCGGAGATAAAACACGTCTGAAATGCCATAGGGGGACGCGATCTGATAAATACTTCCGTCGCTGTTCTGCAGATAGGCGCCGTCCGAGATGAACCGTATGTACTGGTTGCCGAACTCGAGGATATAGGACTGCGTGTTGTTGAACACGAAAGGGATAAGATTGGGTGGATTGCCTGTCTGCGCGCTCGTCCCAATATATTGCGTTCCAGGCCGGTTCGAAATGCCGCCCTGCACATGGACGAAGAAATTGCTCAGTGCAGACGCGCCGCTCTGCCACTTGTCCATATCGGAACGAAAGTTAAGCGCGGGCGACATAATTCCAGCGGCAAATGAGCCACGGTAAGAAAGTCCAATCGCCGCATGGTCTTCGTTTCTTGCCATTTACTGTGTCGCCAGCTTGACGCCAGCCCATACCTTTGACGAGTTGCAGAGCGCCAGAATTCCGTCACCCACACCGATAGCGCCTGTGCTGGAGCAGGCGGCGCCCAGGGTGGGGTTCGAGTAGGTAAGCGTCAGCGTGCCGGTGATATTCATGTTCCCGGTTGTCGCGTTGAAGGCTCCATCCTGCTGCACGGGCATGCTGAACGTGCCACTCCCCCCTCGGTAAACCGCTGTTGTCGAGGAGGGGATAGAGGTCAGATACGGGATCGTCGCCACAGACAGCGCCGCGCTCTGACTGTTCGCGAGCCATACGAAAAACGATGATTGGCTCGTGTACTGAAGATCGGAGCGTATCGACCCGACTTCGATCCTCGATGCATCGCTTGCGGCATTGTCGAAGACAACAGCCTTGTCACCAAACTGCTGGTTGATCTGGTCGATCGCCCCTTCGAACGAGGCATTCGTGTCAATCGCGAATGCGGACGCGCTGGTCAGCGGCTTTACTGCCGTCGCATCCTGGCCCTGGCTGTCGATGGTCCCGATATTGGCCGTCGTATTCTGCGCTTCAATCAGAACGCAATATCGGGTGAAATCGCATGTCACGTACGGAATCTGCGTTTTGGTCGAGGGTCCTCCGGCGTTACCCGCACTGTCCGTATCGCTCCCACCCAACCAGATCAGGGAATTTTCCGCATAGCCGAACATCCCCGCGCCGAACTGCACCCCGTCAGCGCGACGAAGCATGATCGCGTTC
>Ga0157365_10000584_pt1 | contig 15683 bp, 9 predicted proteins | sample AttsexASBM3_FD_111478 | JGI IMG/M metagenome (GOLD analysis project Ga0157365, IMG submission 111478) | Fungus gardens microbial communities from leaf cutter ant in Ribeirão Preto, State of São Paulo, Brazil - Atta sexdens ASBM3 | ecosystem: Host-associated > Fungi > Mycelium > Unclassified ... | reverse complement strand
GATCACAATGCCTTCATGCGGGGTGTCAGGCAGGATCAGCTGCTGCGGAATATTCAGGATGGTGCCGCCTTTCGGCAGATACGGGTCGACGCCCGGGTTGGCTTCCAGCATGTTGGACAGCCCCATCTGATACTGCGCGGCGAAATCTTCCAGCGGCAGGTTATTACCTTCCGGGATCGTCACGACCTGGTTTTCACCCACCAGACGGCTACCGTCGGTCGGCAAAGGATATGTCACAGCAGACGCGGTGTTACAAAACCCGACGACTGCGAAAGCTGCCACTAAAAGCGTGCGTAATTTCATCTTCATGTTATGCAAATATCGTTGCCGGACCGGCCGTTAGAGTGAAACGAAACAATACAGGGAGCGCATTATATGTGCATTCTCCGTGGCAGGGAATTGAGATGTGTACTAATTCACATTTTTTTCCCATTCAGCAGTGAGTGTAGTCAGCCCATTGACGGGGGAAATAAATTCGGAGTTATGGCATAATGCTGCGTTTATCACACATCTTATCCAGGAATCACGCGTGTTAGTTACCAGCAACGTCACCATGCAGTTCGGCAGTAAGCCGCTGTTTGAAAACATTTCCGTCAAGTTTGGCGGCGGCAACCGTTACGGTCTGATTGGCGCCAACGGGAGCGGGAAATCCACTTTTATGAAGATCCTCGGCGGCGATTTACAGCCGAGCGCAGGCAACGTGTCGCTCGATCCTAACGAGCGCATCGGTAAGCTGCGCCAGGATCAGTTCGCTTTCGAACAATACACCGTGCTGGACACCGTGATCATGGGTCATGGCGAGCTGTGGGAAGTGAAGCAGGAGCGCGATCGCATCTATGCGCTGCCGGAGATGAGCGAAGAAGACGGCTATAAAGTGGCCGACCTCGAAGTGAAATATGGCGAAATGGACGGCTACAGCGCTGAATCCCGCGCGGGCGAACTGCTGCTGGGCGTGGGTATTCCGCTGGAGCAGCACTACGGCCCGATGAGCGAAGTCGCGCCCGGCTGGAAGCTGCGTGTTCTGCTGGCGCAGGCGCTGTTCTCTAACCCGGACATCCTGCTGCTCGACGAACCGACCAACAACCTGGACATCGACACCATCCGCTGGCTGGAGCAGACGCTCAACGATCGCGACAGCACCATGATTATTATTTCGCACGACCGTCACTTCCTGAACATGGTCTGCACCCATATGGCGGATCTGGATTATGGCGAGCTGCGCGTGTATCCGGGCAACTACGACGAATACATGACCGCCGCAACCCAGGCGCGCGAGCGTCTGCTGGCGGATAACGCCAAGAAAAAGGCCCAGATTGCCGACCTGCAATCCTTCGTCAGCCGCTTTAGCGCCAACGCCTCGAAATCTCGCCAGGCGACCTCCCGCGCCCGTCAGATTGACAAAATCAAGCTGGAAGAGGTGAAAGCCTCCAGCCGCCAGAACCCGTTTATCCGCTTCGAGCAGGATAAAAAGCTGTTCCGTAACGCGCTTGAAGTGGAAGCCATGACCAAAGGCTTCGACAACGGCCCGCTGTTTAAAAACGTCGGCCTGCTGCTGGAAGTGGGTGAGAAGCTCGCTATCCTCGGCGCTAACGGCGTGGGTAAATCCACCATGCTGAAAACGCTGGTCGGCGAAATGCAACCGGATAACGGTACCGTGAAATGGTCCGAGAACGCGCAGATCGGCTATTACGCGCAGGATCACGAATATGAGTTCGACAACGATCTGACCGTGTTCGAATGGATGAGCCAGTGGAAGCAGGAAGGCGACGACGAACAGGCCGTGCGCAGCATCCTGGGCCGCCTGCTGTTCAGCCAGGACGACATCAAAAAGCCTGCCAAAGTGCTCTCCGGCGGTGAAAAGGGCCGTATGCTCTTCGGCAAGCTGATGATGGAAAAACCGAACATTCTGGTGATGGACGAACCAACCAACCACCTGGATATGGAATCGATCGAATCGCTCAACGCCGCGCTGGAGATGTACCAGGGCACGCTGATTTTCGTCTCCCACGACCGCGAATTCGTAAGCTCGCTCGCGACCCGCGTGATTGAAATCACCCCGGAACGCGTGGTGGATTTCTCCGGTGGGTACGAAGATTATCTGCGCAGCAAAGGCATCGAATAACTTTCCCGTCGTCTTTCGCGCCGCAGCGGTGTTGGCTGCGCCTGCGCACCCCGGTCACTTACTGATGTAAGCTCCCGGGGCTTTGCAGGCTTGCCGCCTTGCTGCAACGCGAAATCCATAGGGAAAGAGGTTGAGAGCGGCATCGAATAACGTTCCCGTCGTCTCAATACCGACAAAAAAGGCGAGCCGCTGGCTCGCCTTTTTCTTTTGCGCTTCCTTTACCGCACCCAGCGGTCTGTGACTTCGCCGTTAATCACCAGACGGCGGGTTTCGCCGGGCGGCAAGGTTACCGACATCGACGCCCACGCCGGACGGTAATCGCCGGTCGTGGTGAACGTCAGATGAATGGCCTCGGCGGTGCAACGCATCTGCCAGTTCACCCACAGCGCGTTACCGTCCTGATAACCCCAGGATTCGCCGTCATCTTCAAACACCAGGCCTGCGGCCTCGCCGTTGCCCGGCACCGGGAACAGCTTCAGCTCGCGCGTGTCGTCGCGCTGCGCGTCCACATGCCGGATACGCTCGCTGAGCGGCAGCCCCGCGCCCGCGCGCACCAGCAGCGGCAGCCGCTCCAGCGGCGCGTCCAGCGTCACCTGCTGGCCGCCCGCGTACCAGCTGCCGGTATGGAAATCGTACCAGCCGTGATCGTTCGCCGGCAGCCAGAGCGTGCGGGTACGCGCGCCGGGCTCCACCACGCTCGCCACCAGCAGATCGCGCCCTAACATAAACTCGTCGCACTCGCGGAAGGTCTGCGCGTCATGCTCGTGGTCAAGAAACGTCGGGCGCAGCATCGGCTCGTCGTCGGCATGCGCCTGCCATAACAGCGTGTAAAGGTACGGCAGCAGGCGATAGCGCAGCTCAATCGCGCTGCGGATCGCAGGCGTCACCGCCGGGTACATCCACGGCTCGTTGACGGTGTGATCGTCATTCCACGAGTGAATGGTAAAGCGCGGATGCATCACGCCGTTCTGCACCCAGCGTACGAACAGCTCGGCGTCCGGTTTGTCGCCCGAAAAGCCGCCGACGTCGTGGCCCACGTTATACAGCCCGGACAGGCTCATCCCAAGGCCCATGCGAATGTTATAGCGCAGCGTCTGCCAGCTGGTGCGGTTATCGCCGCTCCAGGTCTGCACGTAGCGCTGCATCCCGGCGCAGCCGGAGCGCGAGATCAGATACGGGCGTTTTTCCGGCGCGAAACGCTGCTGTGCCTCCATCGACGCGCGCATCATTAAGAGCGGCATTACCGGGCGGATATGTTTAATCGCCACCGGCTCGCCGAAACCGTGGCAGCGCGCCTCGCCGTCCCACACTTCATACTCGTTATTGTCATTCCAGGTGGAATCAATACCCATCTCCAGCAGCTGCGTGGTGACGCCGTTCTGCCACCAGGCGACCGTCGCCGGGTTGGTGAAATCGAGATGCGACCCTTCGTCATCCCAGAAGCTGGAGCGCTCCGGCGCGTCCGTTTCGGAGTCGCGGATAAACAGCCCCTGCTGCGCTACTTCCTGATAACGCGGGTGATCCTGCAACAGGCAGGGTTTGATATTCGCGGCAAGCTTCAGCCCGGCGTCGTGGAACGCGGCGCTCATCGTTTTGGGCTGCGGCACTTTGTCGTAGTTCCAGTTGAAGACGTAGCGCTTGTTGTTAATGGAGGTATAGCCCGACGACAGCTGGAAGGAGTCGCACGGGATCGCCTGCTCGTCGCACAGGCGGATAAAGTTCATCAGCTGATCCTGCGCGTCCGGCGCGTCGGTGTAGTGCATCGTGGAGCCGCTGTAGCCGAGGCTCCATTTCGGGCCGAACAGCGTCTTGCCGGTGAGCCGCACAAAGGCTTTGGTGACATCCAGCACGCGCGGGCCGACAAACAGGTAGTAGTCGATATCGCCCGCCTCGGCCTGCCAGCGGCGGTAGGGCTGATGGTAGTTATCTATCTCGTTGCCCAGATCGAGCCAGCAGCTGCTCAGGTTGTCGTAAAACAGCCCGAAGCTGACCTGCTCGCGGCGGGTGATGGTAAACGGAATATGTTTATACAGCGGGTCGGTGCTGGCGGCGTTATAGCCCATCGCGTCGAGGTTACGCATCTCGAAGCGGCGGCCGGTACGCTCCAGATCGCCCGCCTTTTCGCCAAGCCCGTAGTAGCGATCGTCCTTCTCGCGGCGCTGGTAGTGCGCCACGCCATCGCCATGCGCGTTCAGCAGGTACGCGCTGGTGGGGCGATCGCTTGTCAGAAACTGCCAGCGGCCACGGTCATCGCGGTAGTGCCACTCCAGCCACAGCGGCTGATGCACGGTGACGCGCAGCCGCTCGCTGCTGATAGTCAGCCGCTCCGGGGTCTCTTCAAGCGTAAAGCCCGGCAGGCTGAACCCCGCGAGGCTGTCGCGCGCGCGGCCCTCCCAGGGCACGTCGTTTTCCGGCGCGATGCTCCAGGTGCGTTTGAGCGCATACGCTCCGCGGCGTTTTACCGCCACACGGAACAGGCCCGGCTCCAGCACCCACAGGCACAGCGTGTGGGCGTCGTCCACCGTCAGCTCGGCATGGTGGTCGTCGTGATGGGTGAGTTTCCAGTGTTTAAGGGTTTTCATTCGCATCTCCCTATGAAGCGCGCGTGCTGCGGCGCTCGGCAATAAAGGCAACCAGGAACATCGCGCCAATCAGGTCAAAAAAGCCCATGGCGACAAACAGCGGGTTGAAGCCGATTTTGTCGGCGGTCACCCCGATAATCAGTGAGAACAGGAAGCTGGCAATCCAGGCGCAGGAGCCGCGCATCCCGTTCACGGTGGCCATCTGGCCGCGGTCAAAGGATTCCACCACCAGCGCGCTCAGCATGCAGGAGATAATCTGATGCCCGAATCCGCCGATGGAGATAAGAATGATGGTGATGTACGGGTCGCGCGTCAGGGTCACAATCGCGAGCGACACCATCAGAAACGCGCCGGTCACCGAGCTTGCCACGACGGAATTGACTCGCGTGCAGCCGAAAAGACGCACATACAATTTGGTCAGATAACCACTTGCGACCGAGCCTAAGTCGGCGGCGAGGAACGGCAACCAGGCGAACATGGCTATCTGTTTGAGATCCATGCCGTGCTCTTTGGCGAGGTAGAGCGGCACCCAGAAGCTCATCACCGCCCAGGCGGGCTCGGCCATAAACGCCGGAATGGCGATACCGTAAAAGCGTTTGTTCTTCGAAACGGTTTTCAGCGCGGTGAAAAAGGGCAGGCGCACCGGCGGCGGCTCGTTATCCTGGCGAATAAAAGCGAGCTCTTCATCGCCGAGACGCGGGTGGCTTTCCGGGTTGTGATAAAACAGCCACCACAGCACGACCCAGCCGAGCGCCAGCACGCCGGTAAACAGAAATGCGCCCTGCCAGCCGAAGGAGATATGCGCGAAGTAGATAATCGGCGGGGCCAGCATCGCGCCAATGGAGAACCCGACGCCCGCCCAGCCTGCGGCAACCGGGCGTTCCTTTTTCGGAAACCATTCGCCGAGCGTTTTGGCGTTCGCGGGCGTCGCCGCCGCCTCCGCCGCGCCCATGAAGAAGCGCAGGATAGCGAGATGCAGCCAGCTGCCGGCGCCCGCATGGAAAATACACATCAGCGCCCATAGCGAGGCGCAAATCAGGAAGCCGAGTTTGAGGCCAATCACGTCTATCAGCCAGCCGCACAGCGGCTGAAAGAGGGTGTAGGCGAGCTGAAACGCGCCCACGATATAAGAGTACTGTTCGGTGGTGATGCCCAGGCTCTCTTTCAGCTCCGGCGCGAGAATGCCAAGCGAGTTACGGGTGATGTAGTTGACGGTCACGCCCATCAAAAACAGCACCAGCACCCACCAGCGCAGATGACGGATAGCGCGGCGGGTACGGGTTTTCACCGCGCCGACATCCTGGTTAATGCTCTGACTCATTTCTTCTTCTCCACGGTTAGCCTGACGGGTATAACAACTCGCATTCCGGGCGCGCCGGAAACCACAGCAGAGACCGCTATTTATTTGAATTAACTCAGTATTTGTAGGGTTTGTCGTACGCCTCAGCAGCAAAAGCTGTACGACAACCTGAGGGTAGAGCAGCAACTGGAATGGTAGTAGCCTCTTTTATGCAAGAATTTTCATGAAACGACGTGAGTGTGTTAAAAGAAGCCGTAACGGAAGGGATATATCGTAAAAACATCCGTGAAAATTTTTTCATTTCACAACCGGAGATGGATCACAAAATGAGTAAAAAGCTCCAGGTCGCCCGGATCGCCGAACAAACCGGCCTTTCACTGAGTACCGTGTCGCGCGTACTGGCGGGCAAAGCGAACACCAGCGACAAGGCGCGTCGCAAGGTGCGGGAGTGCGCGAAAGCGCTGGGCGTGCTGGAGGATATGGCGGCGGGCCGGTTGCTGCTCAACAGTCTGGTAGTGTTTGCGCCGCGCCGGGCGTTTGATGAGCGGTCCGACATCTTTTACTACCGCGTGATTCAGAGCATTAACAAAGCGCTGGAGCCGCACGAGGTGCGGTTGCGCTACTGCGCGCTGGAGGAGAACGACGCCGACGCCAACCTGTTTCTCGCCAGAATGAACGAGCCGCAGACCGAGGCGGCGCTGCTGCTCGGCATCGACGATCCGCACATTCACGATCTGGCGGTGGATGTCGGCAAGCCCTGCGTGCTCATCAACTGTCGCGACCGTAACATGCGTCTGCCCACGGTCGCGCCCGATCACCGCGCTATTGGCGAGAACGCGGCGCGCTACCTTTTTGAAATGGGCCATCGCGACGTAGTGAATGTGCTGTGCCTGCGTCGTTATACGATGGAGCTGCGCCTGGCGGGCATTCGGGACGCCTGGGAGGCGCAGAATCTGGCGTTTGACGAGAAGCGCCATTTGCTGACGGCCCCCGATTTCAGCGCCAGAGGCTGCGAGGCGCTGGTGGCCCGCTTTCTGGCCGACACGCCCGCCGACGCCGTGCCCGGCGCGCTGCTGGTGGGCGGCGATTTTATGGCGGCGGGCGCGGTGAAAGCGTTACAGAACGCCGGGCTTCGCGTGCCGCAGGATATCTCGGTGATGAGCATCGACGCCTTTAACCTGGCGGCGATTGAGGATGTGCCGCTCACGGCGGTGCATGTGCCGCGCGACGCGTTAGGCGAGGAGGCGGTGTTGATGCTGCAACAGCGGCTGATCCGCCCGCAGGCGGCCACGGGCACGCTGTTGCTCAATGGCACGCTGGACGTGCGCGAATCGGTGCGTCGCGTCAGGCCGGGGCGGGGCAGAACCAGCGTGCAGCGCGACGGCCTGTACGACTAACGCCCGTCGCCGCACACCTCGCAATGCGGGTTGCGCGCCAGTTTCATCTCGCGAAACTGCGTGCGCAGGGCATCATAGATAATCAGCTTTCCGGCGCACGGCTCGCCGTAGCGTGCCAGCACCTTGATGGCTTCCATCGCCTGCAGCGAGCCGATCACGCCCACCAGCGGGGCCATGACGCCCGCCTCCACGCAGGTCAGCGCGTTCTCGCCAAACAGGCGGCTCAGGCAGCGATAGCACGGCTCGTTGGGCTGCCAGGTAAAGACGCTGATCTGGCCTTCCATGCGAATAGCCGCGCCGGAAACCAGCGGCACCTGATGACGAAAACAGAGCGCGTTAAGCTGATTGCGCGTCGCCACGTTATCGGTGCAGTCGAGCACCAGCGCGTGACGGGCGATGAGCGCGGCGAGCGCCTCGTCGTCGAGCTGCGCGTTAACCGTGTCGATGTGGCAGTGCGGATTAATGGCGCGCAGCGTCTCCTGCGCCGAGGCCACTTTCGGCTGGCCGATGGCGGCGTCGCGATGCAGCACCTGGCGTTGCAGGTTGGAGAGCGCGACCGTGTCGAAATCGAGCAGCGTCAGGCTGCCGACGCCCGCCGCCGCCAGATACGGCGCGGCGGCGCAGCCGAGCCCGCCGAGGCCCACCACCAGGACCGACGCGGCTTTCAGCCGTTCCTGACCGTCGAAATCAAAATCGCGCAGGATGATTTGCCGGTTATAGCGCAGCATCTCCGCATCGCTTAGCGCCTCGCTCATCTCAGCCTCCGAACAGGTGATTAAACAGCTCGACCTCGACCCATTCGCCCGGCTCGACGTGGCCGCGCTCACGCTCCAGCACGATAAAACAGTTGCCCTGGGTGAACGAGCTGAAAATATGCGAGCCCTGGTGACCGGTGCTGACCACTTCCGGCTGGCCGTCAGCGCCGGTGCGCAGCACGCCGCGCTGGAAATCGAGCCGTCCGGGGGATTTTTTCAGGCGCTCCGCCGCGCGCACCCGCAGGCGCGGCGCGCGAACGACCTGCTGGCCGCTCAGCTTCGCCAGCAGCGGCTGCACCAGCTGGTAGAACGTGACGGCGGCGGAGACCGGGTTGCCCGGCAGGCCGCAGAACCAGCTGTTCGCCAGACGACCAAAGGCGAACGGTTTGCCAGGCTTGATGGCGAGCTTCCAGAAGCCGATTTCGCCGAGTTCTTCCAGCAGCGTTTTGGTGTAGTCGGCTTCGCCCACCGACACGCCGCCGGAGCTTAGCACCACATCGGCCTCGCGGTCGGCCTCCAGAAACGCGGCGCGCAGGGCGTCCGGGTCGTCACGAATAATGCCGAGGTTAATCACGTCGCAGCCGAGCGCGTCGAGCATCAGATGCACCGCGAGACGGTTGGTGTCGTAAATCTGGCCTTCCGCGAGCGGCTGGCCGGGGAGCTGGAGTTCATCGCCGGTCGAGAAAATTGCGACGCGCGGCTTGCGCACAACGTCCACTTCGGGAATGCCGAGCGAGGCGAGCAGCGGCAGTTCGGCGGCGCTCAGCTTCTGGCCCGCCTCCATCACTACCGCGCCCTGACGGATATCTTCGCCGCGACGGCGAATGTGCTGGCCCGCGTGCGCGGCGGCCGTGAAGCGCACGCCCGCGTCGCTGGTTTGCGCCTCTTCCTGCATGATGACGGCCTCGCAGTCCGGCGGCACCGGCGCGCCGGTCATGATGCGGACAACGCTGCCCGCCGGCCATTCGCCGCTAAACGGCTGCCCCGCGAACGCTTTGCCCGCCACCGGCAGCCACGCGCCCGACGCGAGATCCGCTAATCGCACGGCGTAGCCGTCCATCGCCGCGTTATCAAAGCCCGGCACGTCCAGCGGTGAGGTGACCGCGCGCGCCGTCACCCGGCCCATGCTCTTTAGCAGCGGCAGCGTTTGCGTCTCACTCAGGGGAAGAATGCGGGAGAGCATCTCTTCAAGGGCGGTTTCCAGGGACATCAGTCCAGCGGTCGGTTCCATCTTTCACTCCAGCGCGACAGTCACAAAGCGCCTATTATGACAGAAAGGGCAGCGGGTATGCATGTTTCGCCGCCTGCGTCGCCCGCCGGGCTTTACATCACTTTTACCTCTTTCTATATTCAAAATTCGTCTGAAGCAGCGGCAACGATAATGATATTTATAGAAAAAACGCAGCCGCCCCAGCAAAATTACGGCGTGATAGTCTGCGTGCCGAACCAACACCTGTGAGGAACCGTAGTGCCCAACCATGATGTATTGCCTGAAGAAGAGGTGTTGTCGGTCTCTGGCCTGAACGTCTGCTTTACGGAAGAAGGAGAGCGTACCGCCGCGGTGCGCGGGCTCTCATTCAGCCTGAAACGCGGCGAAACGCTGGCGATTGTCGGCGAATCAGGCTCCGGCAAATCGGTCACCGCGCTCTCTCTGATGCGCCTGATTGAACAGGCGGGCGGCGCGATGGAGAGCGGCCCGCTGCTGCTGCGCCGCCGCAACCAGCAGGTTATCGACCTGCGAACGCTTTCCCAAAAACAGATGCGCGACGTGCGCGGCGCCGATATGGCGATGATTTTTCAGGAGCCGATGACCTCCCTGAACCCGGTGTTTCCGGTGGGCGAGCAGATAGCCGAGTCGATTCGCCTGCATCAGGGCTTCGGGCGCGACAAGGCGATGCGCGAAGCGAAACGGATGCTGGACCTGGTGCGCATCCCGGAGTCCGAGGCGATGCTGGCGCGCTTTCCGCACCAGCTCTCCGGCGGGATGCGCCAGCGCGTGATGATTGCGATGGCGCTCTCGTGCCGTCCGGCGGTGCTGATCGCCGATGAGCCGACCACGGCGCTGGATGTCACCATTCAGGCGCAGATCCTGCAACTCATCCGCGTGCTTCAGCAGGAGATGTCGATGGGCGTGATTTTTATCACCCACGATATGGGCGTGGTCGCCAATATGGCCGACCGGGTGCTGGTGATGTACCAGGGCGAAGCGGTTGAAACCGGCACCGTCGAGGAGGTTTTTCGCCGTCCGGCGCACCCGTATACCCGCACGCTGCTGGCGGCGGTGCCGCGCCTCGGCGCGATGAACGGCACCGATCTGCCGCGTAAATTTCCGCTGCATCACGCCCCGCGCTGCGACATCGACCTGCCGGAAGCCGAGCAGGATACGGTCGTGCCGGACAGCGAGCCGATTTTGCAGGTGCGCGATCTGGTCACGCGCTTTCCGGTGCGCAGCGGCATTCTCAACCGCGTAAAGCGTGAAGTGCATGCGGTTGAAAAGGTGAGTTTTGACCTGTGGCCGGGCGAGACGCTGTCGCTGGTGGGCGAGTCAGGCTGCGGGAAGTCCACCACCGGGCGCTCGCTGCTGCGCCTCGTGGAGACCCAGGGCGGCTCGATTACCTTCAGCGGCAAGCGTATCGACACGCTCTCCGACAGCGCCATGCAGGCGGTGCGCCGCGATATGCAGTTTATCTTTCAGGATCCGTACGCCTCGCTCGATCCGCGCCTGACGGTGGGCTACTCCATTATGGAGCCGCTGCTGGTGCACCGTTTGCTTGACGGCGACGCGGCGCGCAAGCGGGTGGCGTGGCTGCTGGAGCGCGTCGGGCTTAAGCCCGAACACGCCTGGCGTTATCCGCATGAGTTCTCCGGCGGCCAGCGCCAGCGCATTTGCATCGCGCGCGCGCTGGCGCTCAACCCGAAAGTGGTGATCGCCGATGAGTCGGTCTCCGCGCTGGATGTGTCGATCCGCGCGCAAATCATTAACCTGCTGCTCGATTTGCAGCGCGATTTCGGCATTTCGTTTCTGTTTATTTCGCACGATATGGCGGTGGTGGAGCGCATCAGCCATCGCGTGGCGGTGATGTATCTCGGGCAGATTGTCGAGATAGGTCCACGGCGCGCGGTGTTTGAAAACCCCCAGCATCCGTACACCCGCAAGCTCATGGCGGCGGTGCCGGTGGCCGATCCTGGCCATCCGCGCCGCCAGCCGGTGCTCCTTTCCGATGAGATCCCGAGCGCCACGCGCCCGAAAGGCGACGAGCCGTTTGTCGCGCCGCTGGTGCAGGTAGGGCAGGGCCATTACGTGGCGCGTCATCCCGTTGGGGCGACGGATCATCATTTTTAATTTTTCAGGCAAGGCTTTCAGGAGAAGACGATGACACAACGAATCGCACGCCGCTGGTTCGCCGCGGCAGGGCTGGCTTCTGCGCTGGCCGCCGCGCCCGCCTGGGCTGACAAAGAGATTGTCGTGGCGGTGGGCTCAAGCTTTACCACACTCGATCCTTACGATGCTAACGACACGCTTTCCCAGCAGGTCGCCAAATCGTTCTATCAGGGGCTGTTCGGCCTCGATAAAACCATGAAAGTCCAGAACGTGCTGGCGGAAAGCTACAGCGTGTCGGATGACGGGCGGGTGTATACCGTGAAGCTGCGCCGCGGCGTGAAGTTTCAGGATGGCACCGATTTCAACGCCGATGCGGTGAAAGTGAACCTCGATCGCGCCAGCAACCCGGATAACCATCTCAAACGCTATAACCTGTATAAAAATATCGCCAGCACCGAGGCGATCGACCCGACCACGGTGAAAATCACGCTGAAACAGCCGTTCTCGGCGTTTATTAATATTCTGGCGCACCCGGCCACGGCGATGATTTCGCCCGAGGCGCTGAAAAAATATGGCAAGGAAATTGGGTTTCACCCGGTCGGCACCGGCCCTTATGAACTGGTGACCTGGAACCCGACCGATTTTGTGAAGGTAAAGAAGAACACCCACTACTGGCAGCCAGGGCTGCCGAAGCTTGACGCCATCACCTGGCGCCCGGTCGTGGATAACAATACCCGCGCCTCGATGCTGCAAACCGGCGAGGCGCAGTTCGCCTTCCCGATCCCCTACGAGCAGGCCGCGCTGCTTGAGAAAAACAGCAAGCTGGATCTCGTGGCGTCGCCCTCGATTATGCAGCGCTACATCAGCATGAACGTGACCCAAAAACCGTTCGATAACCCGAAAGTGCGCGAGGCGATTAACTACGCGATCAACCGCCAGGCGCTGGTGAAAGTGGCGTTCGCGGGATACGCGACGCCCGCGACTGGCGTGGTGCCGCCGACTATTGAATTCGCGCAGCAGTATCAGCCGTGGCCGTATAACCCGGCCAAAGCGCGCGAGCTCTTAAAAGAGGCGGGCTACCCGAATGGCTTTAGCACCACGCTCTGGTCGTCGCACAATCACAGCACCGCGCAGAAGGTGTTGCAGTTCACCCAGCAGCAGCTCGCGCAGGTGGGGATTAAAGCCAAAGTGACGGCGATGGACGCCGGACAGCGCGCTTCTGAAGTAGAAGGCAAAGGGCAGAAGGAGAGCGGCGTGCGGATGTTCTACACCGGCTGGTCGGCGTCGACCGGCGAGGCCGACTGGGCGCTGTCGCCGCTTTTCGCCTCCCAGAACTGGCCGCCGACGCTCTTCAACACGGCGTTTTACAGCAATACAACGGTAGACGCCGCGCTCGCCGACGCGCTGAAAACGACCGATAAAGCCCGTAAAGCCGCGTTGTACAAAGACGCGCAGGATACCCTGTGGAAGGAGTCGCCCTGGGTGCCGCTGGTGGTGGAGAAATTAGTATCGGCGCACAGCAAATCGCTGACCGGGTTTTACATGATGCCGGATACCGGCTTTAGTTTTGAGGATGCGGACCTGAAATAAGCGTGGCCGCCCGACAAGGTAGAAGGGTGGAAACGTAAGCGTAGGGCGGGTAAGCGCAGCGCACCCGCCATCTTCGAGGATTTACGTTGCCCGTGAAAATGACCTTAACCAGTGACGATCTCATGAAGGAAGACAAGGTTTCGCATGTTTAGCTACATCATAAAACGCCTGCTGGGCCTCATCCCGACGCTGCTTATCGTGGCGGTGCTGGTGTTTTTATTCGTTCACCTGCTGCCGGGCGACCCGGCGCGTCTGGTGGCCGGGCCGGAGGCCGATGCGGAGGTGATTAACCTTGTCCGCCATCAGCTCGGGCTCGATCAGCCGCTCTGGCAGCAGTTCTGGCACTACATCAGCAACGTGGTGCGGGGCGATTTCGGTATCTCGCTGGTGTCGCGCCGTCCGGTCTCTGAAGAGATTGCCAGCCGGTTCATGCCAACCTTCTGGCTGACGCTCGCCAGCATGAGCTGGGCGATGCTCTTCGGACTCGCCGCCGGGATTGTCGCCGCGGTATGGCGCAACCGCTGGCCGGATCGCCTCAGCATGACGCTCGCGGTCTCCGGCATCTCGTTCCCGGCTTTTGCGCTCGGCATGCTCCTGATGCACATCTTCTCGGTGCAGCTCGGCTGGCTGCCGACCGTCGGGGCCGACAGCTGGCGGCACTATATTCTGCCGTCTGTGACGCTGGGCGCCGCCGTGGCTGCCGTGATGGCGCGTTTCACCCGCGCCTCGTTCGTGGACGTGCTCGGCGAAGACTATATGCGCACCGCGCGCGCCAAAGGCGTCAGCGAAAAATGGGTTATCCTGAAACATGGCCTGCGCAACGCCATGATCCCGGTCGTCACCATGATGGGCCTGCAGTTCGGTTTCCTGCTGGGCGGCTCTATCGTGGTGGAGAAAGTGTTTAACTGGCCGGGGCTTGGGCGTCTGCTGGTGGATTCAGTGGAGATGCGCGACTACCCGGTTATTCAGGCCGAAGTGCTGCTGTTCTCACTCGAATTTATTCTTATCAACTTAGTGGTGGATGTGCTCTACGCCGCCATTAACCCGGCTATCAGGTATAAGTAAGGATGCGACTTTTCAACTGGCGCCGACAGGCGCTTTTAAACGGCATGCCTACCGTGCGCCCTCAGCAGACCCGCACGCCGTGGCATGAATTCTGGCATCGCCTGAAGCGCCAGCCGGTGGCGCTGATCGCGGGCGGCTTCGTGCTGCTGTTAATAGCCCTGGCGCTGTGCGCGCCGTGGATAGCGCCGTTCGATGCGGAAAATTATTTCGATTACGACCGCCTGAACGAAGGGCCGTCGATGGTCCACTGGTTTGGCGTGGATTCGCTGGGTCGCGATATTTTCAGCCGCGTTATTGTCGGCGCGCGGATTTCTCTCGCCGCCGGGGTGTTCGCCGTGCTGACGGGCGCATTGATTGGCACCGTGCTGGGGCTGCTGGCCGGGTTTTATGAAGGCTGGTGGGACCGGGTTATCATGCGCATCTGCGACGTGCTGTTCGCATTTCCGGGCATTTTGCTCGCGATTGCCGTGGTGGCGGTGATGGGCAGCGGCATGGCGAACGTGATTATCGCGGTGGCGATATTCAGCATCCCGGCCTTTGCCCGCCTGGTGCGCGGCAACACGCTGGTGCTGAAACATCAGACCTTTATCGAATCGGCGCGCAGTATCGGCGCGTCGGATTTCACCATTCTGTTTCGCCATATCCTGCCGGGCACGGTGTCATCGATTGTGGTCTATTTCACCATGCGCATCGGCACGTCGATTATTTCCGCCGCCAGCCTGTCGTTTCTCGGCCTCGGCGCGCAGCCGCCGACGCCGGAGTGGGGCGCGATGTTAAACGAGGCCCGCGCGGATATGGTGATGGCGCCGCACGTGGCGATTTTCCCGAGCCTCGCGATTTTTATGACGGTGCTGGCGTTTAATCTGTTAGGCGACGGGTTGCGCGATGCCCTGGACCCGAAGATTAAAGGGTAGGGTCAGGGATAGCGGGGACGTTTGCGGGATGGCGGAATGGCGAGATGACGGAATGGCGGGTGCGCTGCGCTTACCCGCCCTACGCACTGTTTGTCGCTGGTAGGGCGGGTAAGCGCAGCGCACCCGCCGGTAAAACGCCAATAAAAAAGGCTGCCATTGGCAGCCTTTTTTGCGGCGGGAGCCTTATGCCAGGCTGCCCCACAGGTCATATTCGTCGGCGTTTTCTACCTTCACGCGCACCACGTCGCCCGGCTTCAGCGTCGTTTCACCGTTGAGGTACACCGCACCGTCGATTTCCGGGGCGTCGGCCATGCTGCGGCCAATCGCGCCTTCGTCGTCCACTTCATCGATAATCACCAGGATCTCGCGGCCCACTTTCTCCTGCAGACGCTCGGCGGAGATCTGCTGCTGCAACGCCATAAAGCGGTTCCAGCGCTCTTCTTTCACCTCTTCCGGCACCTGATCGGCCAGCTCGTTGGCGGTGGCGCCCTCGACCGGGCTGTATTTAAAGCAGCCGACGCGGTCCAGACGCGCTTCTTTCAGGAAATCCAGCAGCATCTGGAAATCTTCTTCGGTTTCGCCAGGGAAGCCGACAATAAAGGTTGAGCGCAGGGTCAGCTCCGGGCAAATCTCGCG
>Ga0157365_10000583_pt1 | contig 15688 bp, 12 predicted proteins | sample AttsexASBM3_FD_111478 | JGI IMG/M metagenome (GOLD analysis project Ga0157365, IMG submission 111478) | Fungus gardens microbial communities from leaf cutter ant in Ribeirão Preto, State of São Paulo, Brazil - Atta sexdens ASBM3 | ecosystem: Host-associated > Fungi > Mycelium > Unclassified ... | reverse complement strand
GTCGGGCAGGATATCCCGATGCAGGTTCATGTCGATAAAGAAAAATGATCGGTGCCATGATTTCGATTTCGCGCCCTGTGCTGTTTCTGGGTCTCGCTGCCTCGCTCTCCCTCTCCTGCGCGCAGGCGCAGAGCGTCACGGGAGCCGGTTCCAGCTTTGCAGCCCCGCTCTACGAAAGCTGGGGCACGCTCGCGCGTGACAAGGCCGGAATCAGCGTCAACTACCAAAGTGTCGGCTCAGGGGCCGGGCTCAATCAGGTCGTGGCAGGTACTGTCGATTTCGGAGCCTCTGACAAGCCTGCGTCCAAGGCGCTGCTGAAGGAGCACAAGCTTCTGCAGTTTCCGACCGCGCTCGGAGCTATTGTGGTGATCGTCAATGTCCCCGATGTGCCTCCGGGGGTGCTCCATCTCGACGGTCCTACGCTGGCAGCGCTTTATGACGGACGCATCACTGAATGGAACGATCCGCGCATTCAGGCGCAAAATCCGGGGCTCAAACTGCCTGACGCCGATGTGGCCCCCATTCACCGCGCCGACGCGTCAGGGACGAGTTTCGTATTCACCTCCTACCTGTCGCATGTCTCGCCGGAATGGAGAGCGAAAATCGGTGCGGGCACTTCAGTTGCCTGGACAGAGGGGGCAGGCGCACGAGGCAATGACGGGGTGGCGGCCAGCGTGCATGAGACGATCGGCGGCATAGGATATGTCGAATATGCCTATGCCAGTCACAATCATATCCCCATGGCGCAGCTCAGGAGCCATGACGGCGCCTATGTGGCGGCGACCCCGGCCAGTTTTGCAGCTACGGCTGCGCAGGCCGACTGGCAGCACGCACAGGGGCATGTGGTCGATTTGCTCGATAGCGCGGGCGCGAATGCCTGGCCGATCATGAGCGCAACCTATGCCATCGTCCCCAGTCAGACCCGTCCTGAGGTCAAACGTTTTTTCGAACTGGGGCTGAGAGAAGGGAATGAGGAGGCAAAACGTCTCGACTATATTCCGGTCCCGGAGGCGGTGCGCGAGGATTGCCTGGCTGGATGGGCCCATTAGGATAGAACGAGTTGAGGGGGGCGTCACGCCTGCGCCTCTTTGAGGGCGCGTAGCGTCGATAATTGCGAATAGTTCCCGACCGCTCCGGTAGCAAAGTCTTGATAGGGTGTGGCATTTTCAACCGCGTCGGGCTGTCTATTCTGGCTTTTCCTCCCGAGGCCGATACGCCAATTCTGGTCTTGGGCAAAACAAAGACCGCGCGGGATAGAGCCTATGCCTTTGCCTTCATTCCTTTTCGTCTGCACAGGCAATATCTGCCGTTCTCCCCTGGCAGAGGCCGCCATGCGGGCTGAGGCGGCCAAGCGCGGCCTGACGCTCGATATCGATTCCGCCGCGACCGGTGTCTGGCATGTGGGCGAGGCACCGGATCTGAGGGCGCGCCGCGTGGCCAAACGTCATGGTCTGGACATTGATTCCTACGTGGCCCGTCAGGTGCAGGAAGATGATTTCAGCCGCTTTGACCATATCATCGCCCTCGATTCCGGCCATATGAGAGCCTTGCGCCGCCTCGCACCCAAGGCGGAACAGGAGCGCATACGTCTTCTGCTCGATTACGTGCCTGAGCGCGTGGGTGAGGAGATTTCCGATCCCTTCTACGGCAAGGATATTGATTTCGAGACGGCGTGGCAGGAGATTGCGCTGGGCTGCGCGCATCTGGCCAGCTTCACGCTCGATTCCTGAGCATGACGCGGCTTGAGACGGCCGCGAGGCTGATCGGCGAAGCGGGGTCTTTCGAAGCCTCCCCCTTGGGTGGGGGAGATTTGTCCGAGATATGGCAGCTCCGTTTTGATGATGAGCGCTCGGTTGTGGTCAAGCTGGGTGCGCACTCGCCGGTTGAGGCGGGCATGCTTGAGGCTCTTCGGCAATCAGGCGCGCGAACACCGCAGGTGCTGGCGGTGCAGGCAGATCTGCTCGTTCTGGAATATGTGACGCTCCGCAGGCTCGACGCGCAGGGCTGGCGGGTGCTCGGGCGAAGCCTGGCGCGTCTGCATCAGGCCCCACAGCCGTCCCGTTATGGCTGGGATCAGGATTACGCTTTCGGTCCGATGGCGCTGCGCAACGGCTGGACCGCCGATTGGCGCCTGTTCTGGGCAGAGCATCGCCTGCGTTCATGTCTGGATTTCCTGCCAAGGGAACTGGCTGCGCGCGTGAACCATCTTGCGGGTACGCTCGATCGTTTCCTGCCCCAGACACCCCGTCCCGCCCTGCTGCATGGTGACCTTTGGGGGGGGAACATCCTCATTTCTTCTGCATCCTCTGGACAGGAGGAGGCCGTCCTGATCGATCCGGCCTGTGTCATCGGAGATGCGAGTGCCGATTTCGCCATGCTGACCCTGTTTTCGGCGCCTCCTGCGGGGTTCTGGCAGAGTTACGGCCCCCTCCCTGAGGGATATGAGCGCGCCATTGGCGTGTATCGCCTGTTCCCGGCGTTGGTGCATTACCGGCTCTTCGGAGCGTCTTATCTCGGTATGGTCACAGCCCTTCTGGATGCGCTTGAACTCTAGGCAAGGCCCGCGATCAGGCCCGCCTCGGCACCGCGCCTTCATCGGCCAAGGGCGCAGGACGTATCAAAAGAGCGCCGCATTCACCCTGGCATGAGAAGAGCAGGTACATCCGGCGCCCAGCCGATGGCGCGTGCGGCCAGCAGGGCGGCGCTTGCGGCGGTCAACTCCGGCTCGCGCACGACATCGAACGCCCGAGAAGAAAAGCGTCGCTTGATGGCGATCCAGCCTGGCGCACGGGACCAGCCTCCTGAAACATATAAGGGTGACGGCGTATCCCGCAAAGCCGCGAGACGCTCCACCGCCTGATTGCCGATGCGTGCCAGGGCGCCCGTGACCGCCGAGGCGCGCGAAAGCGGGGAGTCCGGGAGAGAGGGCGCATAGGCGGGCGCGTATCCGCCATGGCCTCCTGGCATGAAATAGGTCTCATCGAGACAGGAATCGGGCGTGAGGGCGCCCGAGAAAAGTGCCTTGATCGCGTTGCCTGTGGCTTCATCCTCAGAAGCCCAGGCGAGGTTGCGCGCCAGTTCCTCGACACGCATGACCGTTGCTCCCTGGGACAGAATGCCCGGTGCAAAATCGAAGGCGCTGATTTCAGTCGCTGGATATTCTGGCATCTGCATGGCCACGACCTCTGCCGTGCCCATCGAATCCAGAATGGCGTTAGCGTTGATCTGGGTGATTCCCCAGCCTCCGACGGGGTGATCATGTCCCCCTGCCACCACCACCGCCTCTGTCGTAAAGGGGGAAGAGACGCCGGGTTCCGGGTGCCGGACGGGACCGACGACACTCCCCGTGGGCAGGACGGGGGGGAGCCATGCCATATTGCCCAAGGTCAAAGCCACACGGTCATCCGCCCAGCGGCGTGTTCTGGGCAGAAAGGCAGCGCTCCGGGCGGCGATCGTATCGCTGATGAACGGCCTGCCGCTCCAGTAACATGCGGCGTAATCCGTGACGGCCAGCCAGTGCCTTGCCCGTTCATGGCCGGGTTGCTGCCGGGCCCAGTACCAGCCCGTCAGAGTGCGAAACGGATCGGCGACGATGCCTGCCGCGTCACAGGGGGGGAGGCGCGACGCGAAGCGCTTGAATAATGCGTGACGCTGGGTATCGAACCAGGGCAGAGCCGGGGTGAGCGGGGCAAGTGACGGATCAACCAGCATGCCATCTTCACCGATACCTGCCGAGGCGATGGCAGCGATGCGATAATCAGTCCCGCAAATCTGCCCGAGCAGGGATGTTGCCTCCGTCACGAGAATGCGCGCATCGATCATTCTGTCGGCCGTGCGCCGGGGCGTCGGCAGGCAGGCCCGCCCGATGATTCTTCCCTCCCGCGTGATGGCCAGGGCCTTGAGATTGGTGCTGCCGATATCGAGACCGGCAGCCACATGTTCGATTCCCATGACGATCTCTCCGCCCCTTTCGGGCCGATCATGCGGTTGAGCTGTAATCAGTCGTTGAAGGTGACCGACTGCGCGAGCGTGTTCAACTGGTCCAGGAGCCGGGTCGCGGTCTTTTGGTCACGCTGCCAGATATTGCGCCCAACGATCACGCCACGTGCCCCGGCGCGAATGGTCTGGCCTACGGCGTCCAGTGTGTCTTCGGGGGTGCCGGCCAGCGGACCGCCTGCGATCACGAGCGGAACCTGCAATTCCTCGACAAGGCGCTTGGTGCGGGCCTCTCCAGGGAAAGCGATCTTGACCACGTGTGCGCCCAGATCATAGGCGATGCGAGCGATCTTCTCTTCCTCGATGATCACTTCCTCGGTGCGGGGCGCGCCAATCAGGACGGGCTCGAGCACGAGAGGAATATCCCAGCGATCGCAGGCGGAAATGACCTTCCCGGCCCGATGGCAAAGCGCGACGCGCTCCTTGTTCGACATGTTCCAGGGGAAGAGCATCTTGACCGCGTCTACCCCCATGCGCACGGCGTCTTCGACGGAGGTGATCAGGTCATGCGCTCCGCCGCCATCGAGCTGGCGGTAATCGTAATAGGTGTCGATGGTGAGCACGCGGGTCAGCTCGGGATGCGCGGCGAAGAATGCCTCTGTCTGTCGTACCTGGCCCGGCGTCAGCATGAAGCCCGTGACACCCAGCCCGGCCCATCGTGCAAAAGGCGATGAGGGGGTTTCGAGCCCTTCGATCCTGTCAAAGATCAGGCCATGATCGACAGGCATGATGATGGCGGCGCGGTGGCTCGGAAGAGTGCGGCGCAAACGATAGGTCATGGACATGAAACGGGTTCCTGGACTGGACGATACGGGTTCATTCGGGCCGCCTCTACAGAAGCCCGATGAATTGTACGGTCTGTACGTACAGGTCGAGAGAAGCGCGTCTTTCCCGTGATGGTCAACCGGCAAAATCGGCTCGCACCGGTGTTCGAGTACACCGGTGCGGGCAGAAATCTTTGAAAATGCAGCAGTTTGGGCACTTTTCACAAAGTGCTGATCATCCGTACTGTCCGTACAGGATGGTCTGCATCGAGAACGCTGTTATGTAGGCGTCAAGGTAGGAGCTGCGATTGCGCTTCAGCGCGCGTATCCCGATCGTCCGTGGCATTCTTCGAGCACGGGTATTGGGATATCACGCTGTCTGCCGGATAGGTTCACTCAGGATAAACGCCATGCGTGCTTTGGTATTTGACGGCAGAACGAGCGGTTACGAGGGCGGAATGCGCCTCGAAAATCGGGAGAGCCCCGTTGCGGGGCCGGGCGAGGTGCTGATCGCGCCGGAACTGGTCGGGATCTGCGGAACAGACCTCCATCTTCTCGATGGGGAATATCCTCTTGGGCGTTTCCCCCGCATCGCAGGTCATGAATTCTCCGGGCGTGTTCTGGCCATTGGCCCCGGTGTGACGCGCTTCGCAATTGGGGCACGGGTTTGCGTGGATCCGAATATTGCGTGTGGCACGTGCTCCATGTGTCGCGAGGGCGCTTTCAATCTCTGCTCCAATCTCGTGCCTGTTGGGGTCACGATCGATGGCGGGTTTGCCGAGGCTGTGGCGGTGCCTGAAAAAATCGTCCACTTGCTTCCCCAATCGCTCGATGCTCAGGCGGCGGCGTTGATCGAGCCCCTTGCCTGCGTGCTCCATGCTTTTGAGCGGGCTCCCACCCTGCAAGACGCCTCCGTCCTGGTCTATGGGGCGGGAAGTATCGGCCTCCTTGCGATCGCCCTGGCCCGCCATCAGGGAGCGGCGCGCATCGAGGTGATCGAGCCCAGCGCCACACGCCGTGCGGCAGCACTCGAGTTGGGCGCTGAAGTCGCTTTTGCACCTGGCGAGCGAGAGACCCGGCGCGACGTGCGTTTTGTCATCGAGGCGAGCGGCCATCCTGCTGCGGTGGCCGATGCGCTTGACCGCCTCGCCCCCCGGGGTGTGCTGATACAGATGGGTGTTTGCGCTCCCGAGGCGCAGATCGCTCTCACGCCTTTCGACCTGTTCGATCGTGAACTCAGTCTCATCGGCTCTCAATCGCTTTCAGGAGCCTATGGTCGGGCGATCGAGGTCATGACGATGCTTGCGCCTGCGTTGCAGGGGCTTGTCAGTCATGTATTCGCCCTTGACGAGGCGCGAGAGGCTTTTGCCACGGCCCGTTCCGAAATGGCCCGCAAGGTCCTGATACGCTGCAATCCCTCTCCCTGAGAAGCAGATGAAAAGGGAGGGCCCGAGAATCGCGCCTGACCTGCATTGAAGATTTTCCATGCTAACATGCGGGGTCGAGACGCTGACGAGAGAGACCGGAACTCCCCGCATGACCACATCCCTGCCGGACGGCACGATCGATCGCCTGTCGACGACGCCTTACTATGCCCAACTCTCCTCCTATCTCGAGACGCTCATCGCTTCCGGCCAATACGCGACAGGCGCGCGCCTTCCGAGCGAGCATGAGCTGTGCACGCGGTTCGAACTGTCCCGGGCGACGGTGAGGCAGGCGCTTCAGACACTCGAGACGCGCGGTCTGATTCAGCGTATCTCCGGGCGCGGCGCTTTCGTATGCGCAATCGAGGCGCCGCAGGGCTGGATGATCCAGGGGGATAAGGGGTTTCTTGAAACCGCCTTGAGTCATGGCCGCCACGATGTCAGCACGGCGGTATTGAAGGCAGGAGAGACGATCCTGCCCGAATGCGCCTGCACTGCGCTCGAGCTCGCCCAGGAAAGCGCAGGATACGAACTTGTGCGCCTTCGCGCGCTGCGCGATGTGCCCGCGCTCTACAGCATCAATTACAGCCCTCCTGCGCTTATTCCGGTGCTTGCTTCAGGTCGGGAGGTTCTCGAGGGGCGCTCTTCGCTGAGCAGCCTGCTGGCGCGGTCGGGCTATCCACTCCAGGGGGCTCATCGGTCGATCATGGCGGTCGCTGCGCCGCGTGAGATTGCACACGCGCTCGATATACGTCGTGCGGCACCGCTTTTACGCGTGCGCTCAGTCTCCTGGCGGCCTGATGGTACGCGCTTCGACATGTACGAGGCCTGGGTCAGGAGCGATCTGATCCCGCTCGAAGTCGATGTGAATGCGCTCTGATCCCTGCCCGGGAGGCGGCGTTCGGGCAGGCAGGGGAGTGGCGCAAACCAAGAAGTGAAAAGGGCGTCCCCAGGCGCCGGAAAGGGGAGCAGGCTTTGCATCCCCCCTTCCTGACGTTTCAGAGCGCTTTCGCCATCGCCTCGAATAAGACTGCAATCGCCTCGGCGCCCGGATCGGGGATATCGGCGAGTTGTTCGGCCGGGATATAGGAGGCGCGCCCAGCCCGCGCCGTCATTTGCCGTGTGGCATCGGCACCGGCCCGTGCGGCTTCAGCAGCATCGCCAAGCGATTTGCCGGCTTCCAGCGCCGAAATGGCGGGCAGCAGCGCGTCGAGCATCGTGCGATCGCCCGGTTTGGCTCCGCCATAGGCCTGCATCTGCGCCGCCCCCTTCTGTAACCCACTGCGCCAGTCGGTTTCTCGCCCCGCTGTGGTGGCGAGAATCGAGAGCAGTACACCACTCGAGCCACCGCTATGCCGCGCCAGCAACCGGCCCAGCGTTGCGAGAACCTTCTGCGGCGCAGCAAGGGGGAGGGAATTGAGAGATTTGAGGATTTGTCTGCCGGATTCGGCGAAGGTCGAGCCGGCATCGCCATCCCCGCATTTTGCATCGAGCGCGTTCAGGGCGGATTCGTGGCTCAGCAGGGCTTCGGCACCCGTCGTGATCAGCTTGCGTAGCAGCGGGGCATCAGAGGGCGCGTCGATAAAGGTTTCAGGCAATTCAGGCGAGGGCAGGGTGGTGACGGGTGCATAACGCGCCATACCCGGCCAGGCCCTTGGACCGACCTCTGCTGCCAGAGCGTCCACAAACGCCGTTTCAGCGGGCAGGGCGGTGAGGGAGAAGCCATTCATGTCCAGCGCCGTCATGAGCGGAGCCGGGCCGATGATCCAGGCGGTACGTTCAGCCAGAGCGGTACGGGAGAAACCGTCCAGCAACGCGAGGGCCTCGATAGGGGGGACGCTACCGAGCATGTTGAGCAGGATGATGAATTTGCCTTCTTTCGGCAGGCTGGCCTCGAGTTTGTCGGCGGTACGGGCCATCAGCCTGTCGAGGCTGTCCATGGGAATGCGCTCGACGCCGGGTTCCCCATGAATGCCAAGGCCCAGCTCGGCCTCGTTCTCGCCCAGTCTCGGGGGCTGGTCCGGGGTGAACACGTTGCAATCGCTCAGAGCCAGTCCGATGGAACTGAGCCCGCTTGCGACCTTGCGGGCGAGCGCGGCGACCGCGTCAAGCGACTGTCCGGATTCCGCAGCGGCACCGGCGATCTTGTGGACGAGCACCGTTCCGGCAATGCCACGCGCCCTATCCGTGCGCCCCAGAGCGATGTCATCGCCCACGATCACCAGCTCGACCTTGAGCCCGAGGGCCTTTGCCTGCTCGGCCGCGATCCCGAAATTGAGGCGATCGCCCGTGTAGTTCTTCACGATGAGCAGGCAGCCCGCATCGCCCGTGACGGCGCGTATGGCAGCCAGAATGGCATCCACGCCGGGCGAGGCGAAAACCTGACCACATATGGCTCCGGTGAGCATGGCCCGGCCGACGAATCCGGCATGGGCCGGCTCGTGGCCCGATCCGCCGCCCGAGAGCACGGCAACGCGATCCTTGTTCCAATGCCGGCGCAGAATGACGTGGATATCCTCTGCGCCATCGAGCCGGCAGAGATCGGCGCCGCTGGAGGAGCGAAGCAGGCCCTCCAGCCCCTCCGTCACAATCGTTTCGCGCTTGTTGAAGAACCGCTTCATTCTCTTCTCCACCACGGTATCAGAGGCTTCCTGGCCTCGAAGATCGTTCAGGTGGAGGAGCGTAAGAGGGGATCGGGATCAGGAATATGACATATCGATGTGATGAAAGACACATTGATGTGACATCTGACTAATAGACCATATGAAGCCGCCATGACGCGGCCAAGCGGGGCTGCCTGCGGTGTTGGGCGTCTTGACATCATTCCCCGGGTGCTCTGGATTTCAGCCTGGCGACCTCTGCCGCCCCGATCATGTAAACGATTGGCAGAGGCCGAGGAATTCGTTACGATTATACAAGAAATTTCGTCAACTGGGTCAGGATTACAGAGTTTTGGACATTCCATCCAAGTCGCATCATCATCCGCCTCCGCAAGTGGATGAGGGCTACCACAAGGATCTGGGCCGCCGTCAGGTCCAGATGATCGCCATCGGTGGCGCGATCGGCACGGGACTTTTTCTCGGAGCCGGAACACGTTTGCAACAGGCGGGTCCGTCTCTTGCCATCGATTACCTGGTCTGCGGCATCTTCTGCTTCCTGATCCTGCGCGCGCTGGGCGAGCTGGTCATGTATCGTCCGAGTGCCGGCAGCTTCGTGTCCTATGCACGTGAGTTTCTGGGCGAGAAGGCGGCCTATGCCGCCGGGTGGCTGTCCTTCTTGAACTGGGCCATGACAGGCATCGTCGATATCACCGCTGTTGCGCTGTACATGCATTTCTGGGGCACCTTCGATCACGTTCCGCAATGGGTGTTCGCTCTTGTGGCCCTCGGGATCGTGGGCACCATGAACATGATCGGGGTGCGCTATTTCGGCGAACTCGAATTCTGGTTCTCGCTGATCAAGGTCGTGGCCCTTGCCCTGTTCCTCATCTTCGGATGCGTGGTTCTGGGTCTGAAGATGCCGGTAGCCGGGCAGGTGCCTGGCTTCCATCTGATTTCCGAAAACGGGGGTATCTTTCCCCACGGGATCATGCCGGCGCTGTTCCTGATGCAGGGTGTCGTCTTCGCCTATTCAGCGATCGAGCTTGTCGGCACTGCGGCTGGCGAGTGCGCCAATCCGCGCGAGATCATACCCCGGGCGATCAACAGCGTGATCTATCGTATCGGCCTGTTTTATGTGGGCTCGGTCATCCTGCTGGTCTGCCTGTTGCCCTGGAACGCGTATCACAAGGGTGTCAGCCCTTTCGTCACCTTCTTCCAGGCTCTCGGCGTCCCTCACGTGGATACGGTGATGAATATCGTCGTGCTTACCGCCGCTCTGTCGAGCCTCAATTCGGGCCTGTATTCGACCGGACGCATTCTTCGCGCGCTTGCCTTGGGTGGTTCGGCCCCACGCGCCCTCGCCAAGATGAACCGGCAGTCGGTGCCCTATGTCGGCATTCTGACCACTGTTGCGGTCTATCTGATCGGTGTGGGACTGAACTACCTTATTCCGGCACGTGTGTTCGAGATCGTGCTCAACGTGGCGGCGCTGGGGATCATCAGTACCTGGAGCTTCATCCTGATCTGCCAGATACGCCTGCGCAAGCTGGTCAATACGGGTGAGGTCGAGAGCGCCGGGTTCCGTATGCCCGGCGCACCCTATACGGCCTGGCTGACCCTCGGCTTTCTGGGCTTTGTGGTGGTCATGATGGGGCTGGATTACCCGGAAGGGACCTACACGGTCATGGCCATACCGCTCATTGCGGCGGTGCTCGCCGGTGGGTGGGGTCTGATTGCCCTGGCTCGGCGTCAAGCCTGAAGCAAGGGGCCGACGCCCCTCTTGCTGAAGGGGCGATTTGAGTTCCAGAATGCGTTGAGGGAAGTTTTCCCCTCGGGATATGCCCGCGGTGTCGTTGTAGGGACACCGCGACACGACAAGCCTCTTTCGAGGAGCCTCGGCGGTACCGCTCTGAGCGAGCCGCCGATCTTTCATCCCCTAACTGTAACGCATGATCCCTCTGAGCGCGGGCTGCCCGTCGCCACATTCGTGCCGTGTGACGAGCCGCTTTCCGGTATGAGCGTCCCGGGTTTCAGGCCTCTGCAGCCGGGGCGGGATTTCCTGGGTTCTGGCCTTCCCACTTCGCGACGACGGCCGTCGCAAGAGAATTCCCGACGACATTGGTCGCAGAGCGCCCCATATCGAGAAATGTATCGATCCCGAGAATCAGCAGGACGCCCTCTTCCGGGAGCTTGAACTGGCTGAGTGTTGCCGCAATCACGACCAAGGACGCGCGTGGAATGCCGGCCACTCCCTTGCTCGTCAGCATCAGCGTCAGGAGCATGACGATCTGCGTGCTCCAGGGCAGGCTGATATCATAGGCCTGGGCGATGAAGATGCTCGCGAAGGTGCAATACATCATCGTGCCGTCGAGATTGAAGGAATAGCCCAGGGGCAGAACGAAGGACGAAATCCGTCGCGAGATGGGGAAACGCGAGAGCTGATCGAGCATCAGCGGATAGGCGGCTTCTGAACTCGCGGTGGAGAAGGCGAGCAGGAAGGGTTCGCGCATGAGCCCGATCAGGCGCCGGGCCGGGCGCCCCAGTATCAGGAAGGCGGCAGCAATCAGGGCGCACCAGAGCAGCGCCATGGCGATGTAGAACTCACCCATGAACTTGCCGTAATTGATGAGCACGCCGAGCCCGTTGGTCATGATGGTGGCGGCCATGGCGCAGAACACGGCGACCGGTGCCAGCATCATGACATAGCCCGTGACCTTCAGGATGATCTGGGAGAGGCTTTCGGTCCATTCCATGATGACCCGTGACTTCTCGGGCATCGAGGCGCAGGCCACGCCGAAAAAGACCGAAAACACGACGATCTGGAGGATCTCGTTATCGGTCATGGCCCGGAAGACGGAATCTGGCACGATATGCTTGACGAAGCTGTCGAGCGACATGCCATCGGTTGCCAGCGGCGAGGTCGCGACACCGTGGAGGCGATGCATGCCGACCCCTGGGCCGAAGAGATTGACCAGAATCATGCCCAGCGTGAGCGAAAAGAGCGAAGCGCCAACGAACCAGATCATCGCCTTGGCACCCACGCGCCCGACCGTTGCAGCGTCGGACATATGGCCGATGCCCACAACGAGAGTCGAGAACACGAGCGGGGCGATGATCATCTTGATAAGGCGCAGGAAGACCGTGGAGCCGATCGACATATAATGGGCGAAATGCTGCTGTTGCACAGTATCCGCGATCAACGCATGGGCGGAGCCCCCCACGAATATGCCGAGCAGCATCGCGATGACGATGATGGTGGTCATGCTCAGACGCTTCATCCTGTGGCCTCCCTGCGTGTCAGATGGGGCTGGTCTAGGCCAGAATCGGTCCGGACACCAAATGACCAGTCATGGGCGGGCGATATCGGTCACGCCGGGGAACTCTGCTCAGGCAAACCCTGACGCGTTCCAGGAAGCGTGGTCGCGCCTCTCTTGCTGGGGCGGTGTGGGTGACGGGGAAAACGGACGCAAGTGACGGCGCTAAGCGCCGTTGAGAGGCAAGACGACGCCTTGCCAGTGCGGCCTCCTCCCTCATTCCTGCGTTGTGGGAACGGGTAATCTCGGTCATATGCTTGATCAGGCAAGGCCGCTTGGGTCGGCTCAAACGGAGGGACGGCTGCGGTGATACAGAATACGCTGGCAGTGATCGTGGGACTGATCATGGGTCTCTTCACCCTCATCGTCTCCGTGATCGCGTTTATCGAGGAGACTGCGCGCAGGGTGCTGGCCTCACTCGGGGTGCCGCATCAGATACAGACCGCGCTGCTCGCGCTTTTACTTCTCTTGCTCGTTATTACGGCGTTTCGTCTGTTCGGTAAGCTTTTCGGTATTCTGATCGCGCTTGTTCTGCTCGCGCTTTTGCTTCACGCGATTTTCGTGCCCGAAATCCAGACTGTCGCGCTCTGAAAACTATTCGTCCCCTGTCGGGGAGTATAAACATTGGTAATGATGGTGTCCGCGGCGGGATTCGAACCCACGGCCCCAGGATTCATACCACTTCGACTTTCGCCGCCGATGCTGCGCGACCGGGGTCATCGCAGATCGTTCGTGGTCTGGACTGTCTCTTCACCATGGCCCGGCAGAACCGGACGACAGGCGCTGCCCGTACAGTCTCTACACCTCCACCGCCCTGACAGGGCGGTGTTTGGCTCGGGATTGGCACGGCGCAAGGCCAGAGCTTTCCCCGAATTTGAGCAGATCCACCATAACGTTTCCGTGTATGGCGCCCAATTTTAGGAATCCTGTGCTCTATCCTGCTGAGCTACGCGGACAACCATAAGCATTCTACGGGCAGCGGATCGGCCAGGCAAGCGCCGAGCCTTCAACTTTTTCTGTTCCCGGTGATCGGTTGCAATACTTCAGACACATCTTATTATAACTTTGTTTAGTAAGTCTCAAAGCCGATAGGCAGAGGGCAGAAACTTTTGCCCCGCATTTTGGGAAGGATGATTTACTGTGTTTCTTCCCCAAAAGGTTGTAGCCGATACCCACGCTCCTGTTATCGCAGGTTTCACGATCAACAACGTGCGATACCTAATCAGAGAAAACGTTTCGTAAAAATAAGCGACAGGGAATGTGATATAAGGTGCTGAGAAGAGAAAGCGTAAAGTAATGTTCGATCTTGCCCTCCGAGGTGTTGCAAAAACCGACTCTACCCTGCTGCGTCTGCGCCTTATCGGGCGCATGGAAGCGACGACGCTGACAGGTGAAAGCGTTCTTCCCGTTGGCGGGAAGACGAAGGGTCTGCTTGCCATTTTGGCACTCTCCGATCGCAAGCCTGTAGCGCGTTCCCATCTGGCAGAACTATTGTGGAGCCGGCGCCCGGATGATCTCGCGAGAGCCTCGCTGCGTCAGGAGATTCATCGTCTTCTCGATGCGCTGAGCCCGCTCGGCGTGGATGTGATCGACGTGCAGCGTCATACGCTCGCGCTCAAGCCTGCCCTGACCTCGGTCGATGTGGAACGTATCCTCAATGGTGGCAAGTCTATCCTGCGCGAGCTCCCTCCTCCGAGTGAAGTCCTGCTTGGCGAACTCAATGGGATCGATCCAGCATTCAATGAGTGGATCGAGGGGCAGAGAACGCGCCTGAACCGGCATATCTACCAGCTTTTCGAGAGCGCGCTGCGGACACAGGTCGATCCGGATGCCATTCTCGAGACGGCTGATCATCTCCTGCTGCGTGACGGATTGAATGAGGCAGCGTGGCGCGCCCGTATCCAGGCATGGGTGACCAAGGGTGAGTATGCTCAGGCTGCGGCGCTTGGCGATCAGGTTGTGCAGCTGTTTCAGGATCAACTTGGCACCGTTCCCGGCCCTGCGACTATGGGGCTGGTGCGGGGGCTGCAGGAACGCATCGCCTTCGATGCCTATGCCAAGACTCACCATGGCGGCGTCTCCGAAGCCGATCCCGCTCTGGTGCATGCGGATATCCATGTCGAAAGCTCGGGTCTTTTCGGCGGCAATGTCAGTGAGGCCGGGTTCCTCTCACCTGCGCCCATGCCGCGCACGCTTGGCTCCATCGCTGTATCGCCACTCAAGGCTACGGGGGGTGATCATGCAGAGGGGCTCGCCGCAGAGCTGACGGAGCGCCTCGAGGTCAAGCTCGTCGGGCTGCAAACCTTCACGGTCGTGCCTTTTCCAGCCACGCCCCAAGGCGAAACCGGCCCGCTTCTGGGCAATACCCATAATCCCGGGACCGACTATGTCATCTCTGGGCTGGTACGGTCCAATTGCGAGCATGACGAGCTTTCCGAAGGTTATGTGATCATACGTCTGCTGAGCCTGCGTCAGGAGGGAAGCGTCGTCTGGGCTGACCGTTTCGAATTGCCGCGTGACACGCGTGCGCAGCGCGCCCTGCTTTTCTATGTCATGAAGTCGCTTCAGTGGTCGCTCTTCATGTCTGAGGGGCAGCGCATGATGTCGCGTCCCATCGCGGAGCTTTCGGCGTTCCAGATGGCCATTCGGGCCTTGACGCTGTTGCTGCGCTGCGACGTCACGCTCGGGTCGGAACTCGAGGATCTGGTCGAGCGTGCCTATCAGCTCGATCAGGAATCGGTTTTTGTCCTGTATGTCCGCTCGTTGATCCGTTTTTTCCTGTATCTCGATGACTGGTCGGGCAATGCGCAGGAAGACATGGAGGATATAGCGGCGTCCGCCGGCTACGTGGCGGTGCAGTTGCGCGCCAACCCGCTGGGTGTCTGGTTGTCGATGCTGACGCGTACCTTCACCCCAGGACAGTTGGACGAGGCAAGAGCCCTCACGGCGGAATATACCGGTGCCGGAGGTGTTTTCCCGGCTATCGCGATTTCGCCGTCCATCCACGCGCTCAAGGCCATCCAGGCCCTGCTGTCGGACAACAAAGCTGTCGCGCTGGACGAAATCCAGCAATTCCGGGCATTGCGCGCTTCGCAGCCTCTGGCCGTTCTTTCGGAGCCCTTCAGCATTTTCGTGCTCAAGGCGTCGGGGAACTCCGAAGAGGCGCGCCAGGCCGGTGCCGCTTTCGTCAGCCTCTATCCGCGCAGTGCCGCCGGGGTGCTCTATTACCTCGTCGCCCTGGCGGGGCAGGGCGTGAGCGAGGAGGCCGAGCGCGTCAAGCGCCATCTGCTGCGTCTCGTACCGGATGTGACGATCTCTGGCATCATGGCGCGCCATGCCTTCCTGCCCGACACCATGCAGGCCTGGTTGCGCGAACTGCTTGAGCGGGTCAGTCTCCCCAACGGATAAATCATTGCCCCGCTTGGCGTGATCGGGCGGGCGCGATATGAACTGTTGTTGAAGCCGGGCGCGGGTACCGCGATCGGGGATTTCGACACGCGGCCAGTGCCAGTCTAATAGGGACAACATGACACCTCGTTTGCAGCCGATCGCCCCTCTCAACGCGCCCGCAAAGGCGACGTCACTCAAGG
>Ga0157365_10000582_pt1 | contig 15689 bp, 15 predicted proteins | sample AttsexASBM3_FD_111478 | JGI IMG/M metagenome (GOLD analysis project Ga0157365, IMG submission 111478) | Fungus gardens microbial communities from leaf cutter ant in Ribeirão Preto, State of São Paulo, Brazil - Atta sexdens ASBM3 | ecosystem: Host-associated > Fungi > Mycelium > Unclassified ... | reverse complement strand
TCGCAAGAAGGCCGCTCCCCCCGGAACGCCTGCGCCTGCGCCCAAGCCCCAGTCAGGCACCAACAGCGGCATGATGGGCGGCGACGATTCGGGATCGAATGAGATCTTTCGTCTGCAGGCCTTCGGCCACGTTCATATCTTCACCGACACCGACCAAGCCTGGGGCGACAAGGCAGTCTATGACATGGATCAGGCCGTGCTGGTGATGACCGGCAAGGCCATGAAGGTCACGACGCCAAACGACGTGCTGACGGCGCGTGACGTGATGGAATATTACTCGCAGACGCATATTTCGATCGGGCGTGGCGATGCGACGGTGACGACCAACGACGGGCGGCGGATTTTCGCCGACGTTCTGGTGGCCTACAGCGCTCCGACCGACCCCGCCCCTGGGGCTGCGGCACCCGCGCCGAAACCCGCCCCCGCTCCGGGGACAGCGAACAAGGGCGATCCGCTGACGAACGGCTCGACCAAGCTTCAGAAGGTGAACGCCTTCGGCCATGTCGTCGTCCGCACGCAGACCGAGACCGTGACCGGCGATCGCGGCGTCTACGTGCCGGATACCGGCATGGCGCGGGTGATCGGTCGCGTGAAGATCACGCGCGGGGCCAATCAGTTGAACGGGGCTGCGGCCATCGTGAACATGCACACCGGCCTGGCGACCATGACCCAGACCCCCGGCATCCGCGTGCAGGGACTGGTGGTGCCGAACGAGGCGGGATCGAATTCGTCTTCGACCCCGCAGGCCGACAAGCCCGGACAGAAGACGGGGGCCACATCTGGCGCTCCCGCAGCAGGTGGAACGCGATGAACGCTCTTTCCTCGACCGACGATTCGGACATGATGCAGGGTCCGACGGACGTGGCCCCTGCCCATGCGCCAGAGGGGCTGTATGCGCATGGCATCGGCAAGACCTATAAAAAGCGCGCCGTGGTGCAGAACGTCTCGCTGGAAGTGCATCGGGGCGAGGCCGTGGGCCTGTTGGGACCGAACGGAGCGGGCAAGACCACCAGCTTTTACATGATCGTCGGGCTTGTGCAGCCGGACACCGGCACCATCACGCTGGACGGGGCGAACATCACACAGTTGCCGATGTATCGGCGCGCGCGTCTGGGCATCGGCTATCTGCCGCAGGAAGCCAGCATTTTTCGCGGCCTGAATGTCGAGCAGAACATCCTTGCCGCCCTTGAGGTCGTAGAGCCCGATCCCGAGCGTCGCGAAATCATGCTCGACGGGTTGCTGGGCGAGTTCGGCATTACGCATCTGCGTCGCTCCCCCTCTCTGGCCCTGTCGGGTGGCGAGCGGCGACGTCTGGAAATCGCGCGCGCACTCGCGACGCAGCCGCATTACATCCTGCTGGACGAACCGCTGGCGGGTATCGATCCGATTGCGGTGGGTGAAATCCGTGATCTGGTCTCGCACCTCAAGGATCGCGGGATCGGCGTGCTGATCACCGACCATAACGTGCGAGAGACGCTGGAAGTCATCGACCGGGCCTATATCATGCACGGCGGTCAGGTCCTGATGGAGGGCACGCCGGAGGAGATCGTGGCGAACGAAGACGTCCGCCGCGTCTATCTCGGAGAAAACTTCTCGCTCTGAGGCTTGCCCATGCGTCTCGGTCCAAAGCTACAGCTCCGACAGACGCAGACCCTGGCATTGACGCCGCAGATGCGGCAGTCGATCGAATTGCTGCAACTGCCCTCCATCGAGGTCGCAGCTTTTGTCGAGCAGCAGCTTGAACATAATCCGCTGCTGGAACGCGCCGACCAGACCGAAACCACCGCCCCGCGCCCACTTCCAATCGGTGGGGAGGCAGCGAGTGCGTCCTGGCGGGAGCCGGAGGTGTCTTTCGCCCGTCAGGCAGGTGTCCAGGCAGCATCGGATCACTGGCTTGATTTTCCGCCGATTGCCGCAGCTCCGCCCGGGCTGTTCGCCCGTCTTGGCGAGCAGTTGCGCCTGTCGCGTTTTACCCCGCGCGAACGCCGGATTGGCGAGATGCTGCTCGGGGCCATCGACGCGTCGGGGAGACTGGACGTCCCGCCGCTGACGCTTGCCGCGACACTCGGGGTCGGTCTGGCAGAGGTGGAGCATGTTCGCCATGCCATGATGCGCTTTGATCCGGTCGGCGTATTCGCCCGCGACCTGCGCGAGTGCCTGCTGGTCCAGATCGAGGAACGTGGCGACGTCGACGCCGCGATGATGGGGCTGCTCGATCACCTCGACCTCGTTGCACGGCGGGATATGCGGCAGTTGCGCCAGATCTGCGGGCGCAGCGAGGCTGACCTCAACCGGATGATCGCCGCATTGCGTGCGCTGGACCCCCACCCCGGTCGACCGGCCGAGCAGGAGCCGATCCAGGCGGTCCTGCCGGATCTGTCGGTTTTCCGCGGCGAGAACGGGGCATGGATGATCGAGATAGATCCGCGCACCATCCCGCGCGTGATGCTCAACAGTGCGCTGGAGACGCGACTCAGCCTGCACGGGACGCCGGCGGATCGGCCCTATGTCCGCCAGCACGTTCAGCACGCGACGTGGCTGATCAAGGCGCTGGAGCAGCGTACCCACACGATCCTGCGTGTTGCTCAGGCCGTCATGCAGCGGCAGCGCGGGTTTCTTGAACACGGACTTGATGCGATCGTGCCACTGACCCTGCGCGACATTGCGGAGGCGCTGAATTTGCACGAGAGCACGGTCAGCCGGGTGACGGCCGGTAAATATATCGTGACACCACGCGGGGTGTTCGAGCTGAAATTTTTCTTCGGGGGCGCGGTCACAGCCACGGATGGCGAAAATCTCAGCGCGGAAAGCGTGCGGCAGACAATCAAAAGACTCGTGAATACAGAAAGTGCTCCGGGCATTCTGTCTGATGAGGAAATTGTCATCGCCTTGCGTAAACTAGGCATAGACATCGCCCGTCGAACCGTGGCCAAATACCGTGATGCGTTGAACATCCCGGGTTCACTTCAACGCAGAAGGAACCGTTCGGCAAAACCCTAGCGGGGCGCCGGACAGTTACCAATATTTGGGGAGCCCGGCAAGAGGCCGCGTCTCGCGCCAACTGTCAGTATTGGAAAGCGCGCGAGTGCCCGGCAAGGAGCAGCCACTCATGCATATTCAGGTTTCCGGCAAGCAAATCGATCTCTCCGACGCCTTGAAAACACGGGTCGCGACAAATCTGGAGACGATTGCTGATAAGTATTTCGGCCATGCCATTGATGCTCAGGTAACCTTTTCTCGAGCGCGCTCCTTCTTTACGTGTGACATCAATCTCCATGCAGGACCCGGTCTGGTGCTTCGCGGCGAAGGAGAAGCCGCTGATGCCAACACGGCTTTTGACGATGCTGCCGAACACATGGCCAAGCGTCTGCGTCGCCATCGTCGTCGCCTGAACGACCATACGCGCCTCAGTGGGCGCGTTGCAGCAGGGGAAAGTGCACGCGAGACGATTTTCGCAGACGGCACGGACCCCGATGGGCTGGAGAATGAGGAAGGCGCGGTTCCCGTCAAAATGAGCAATGCGATCATTGCTGAACAGATAACGCAGATTGCCTACATGAGTGTCGGGGACGCCGCGATGCGTCTCGATCTTTCCGACGATCAACTCGTGATGTTTCGCAACAGCGCGACGGATCAGATCAACGTCGTCTACCGTCGTCATGACGGCCATGTCGGCTGGATCGACCCCTCACCCGCTCATTGAAAAAGGGCTGGCATCGCAATTGCGGTGCCAGCCCTTCCTTCATTGCGGCCAAGTAATCAATCAGTGAACCAGAGCGGGCACCATTTCGTGCTGCAGGATCGCGCCGAACGCTGTGTCCTGATCGCCCGCCAGCGCCATCGGTGTGCCGTCGGCGGCGTGGATTGCAAACGCAGCCTCCCCGTCGACCTGCACTTCCTTGACGTAGGCTATGCGTGACATCCCGAGCGACTTCATTTCAGCATCGCTCAGGTGTCGGATGCTGTGCGGCGTGTTCGCGCTCTCGCCGTTTCTGCCCTGCCCGAGAACCAGCCTGCCATTCTGTGTGGTAACGCGCATCGTCTTGAACCCTCCGCGATATCCGGGGCCTCGATCGAGGCTCTGTCCCGGCTTGATATCGCACAATCCTGAAAAGCGGCCGGGTTAAAACCGGCCCTGAAGTCTTCGGCACCAGAGCGCCGGTGCTAGTCTTCGTCGATAATCCTGACCGCCCTTGCGGGTACAACGCGCGCGGGGTGGTCAATGTTCGTTGGTGCCACTTTCACGCCGCCGGTGTTTCCCTGTGTGATCTCGATCCGTTTGACGCGCACCTCGGGTTGCGGGCGGTGCAGATCGATATGCAGCAGACCGTTATCCAGCCACGCACCGCCGATATCGATGCCTTCGGCCAGAACGAATGCCTTCTGGAACTGACGCGCCGCGATGCCACGGTGCAGGAAAATCCGCCCTTGCGAATCATCGGTCTGCCGACCGCGAATGACAAGCTGGTTGTCTTCCTGCGTGATCTGCAGATCGTCCATCACGAAGCCCGCAACGGCGAGCGTGATCCGCAGGGCCGTCGAACTGGTCTGTTCGATGTTGTAGGGCGGATAGCCATCGGACGCACTTTTGGAAGCGCGTTCAAGCATTTGTTCCAGATGGTCGAAGCCCAGGAACATGGGCGAGGTAAACAGGCGTCCAGACATCGAGGCCTCCTCCGCTGAGCGAGACGAAAACACCGTACCCATCAAGGCGTACCGGCAGACCACAGGATATGGCGCGGGGCGCACTGTGTGCAACCCCATGCATGAATGCCACCTTTGGCGCGCGCACATGCGCTTGGGACTGGCGATTTGCCTCAGGCTTCGCTACATCGCCCTCATGATCGATCCAGCCATCCTCGAAGCCGCCACAAGCGCAGACCCCACCCCGATCCTGATCGCGCCGCTGCCCATCCTGCGGCAGATCACCCGGCCCGTCACGGCAGACGACATGACGCATCTGCGTGGTCTGCTTCCGGGCATGTTCCGCGCGATGTATGACGCGCCGGGCATTGGTCTGGCCGCACCCCAAATCGGGCTCGATCTGCGCTTCTGCCTGGTCGATGTGGCGGACGAGGACGAGACCCGACGCCCGATGGTCCTGATCAACCCCGAGGTGCTGAGTGAGTCCGAGGCCATGGCCGTGCGTGAGGAAGGCTGCCTGTCGCTGCCGAACCAGTATGCCGACGTGGTCCGCCCGGAATCCGTGCGCGTGCGGTTCCGCACGCTTGACGGCGCGGAGGAGGAACTGGAGGCAGACGGTCTGCTGGCGACCTGCCTGCAGCACGAGATCGATCATCTGGACGGTATTTTGTTCGTCGATCACATCTCGGCACTGAAACGCAACATGATCATGCGCCGTCTGGCCAAAGAGCAGCGGTTCCGCAAATAACAGGAGCGCACGGTCATGCGGCTGATCTTCATGGGAACGCCTGACTTTTCCGTCCCGGCCCTGCGCGCGCTGGTCGAAGCCGGGCATGACGTGGTCGCGGTCTATTCGCAGCCGCCCCGCCCCGCCGGGCGCGGCCAGTCCGTGCGCCCGTCCGCTGTGCATCAGGCGGCACTCGATCTGGGGATAGAGGTCCGCACGCCCGTTCGCGTTCGCCGCGACCCGCAGGCACACGCCGATTTTGCGGCCCTGAATGCCGATGCCGCCATCGTCGCGGCCTATGGCCTGATCCTGCCGGCGGAGATGCTGAACGCCCCGCGCCTGGGCTGTCTGAATATCCACGCGAGCCTGCTGCCCCGCTGGCGAGGTGCCGCCCCGATCCAGGCCGCTGTCCTGCATGGCGACGCCAGCAGCGGCGTGTCCATCATGCAGATGGATGAGGGACTGGATACCGGCGCGGTTCTGGCGGAAGAAGCCATCGCGCTGGACGAGCAGACGACCGCGGCAAGCCTGCATGATGCGCTGTCGGCGATGGGTGGCCGGATGGTGGTCGACGTATTGGCCAACCCCCGCGCCGCCGTGCCGCAACCCACGGACGGCGTGACCTATGCTCCGCGCCTGACGCGCGATGACGGCCGCATCGACTGGGCACAGGGCGCGGTTCAGATCGACCGGCAGATCCGCGGTCTGACCCCGTGGCCGGGCACATGGACGACGCTGGACGGCACAGTGATCAAGATTGGCGCCGCACAGCGGCTGACCACGACGCACGCGGAGCAGCCCGGCCGGACGCTGGACGATGCCCTGACCGTGGCCTGCGGCGAGGGGGCAATCCGCATCACCCAGTTGCAGCGCCCCGGGCGTGGCATGATGGCCGCGCGGGATTTCCTGCGCGGGCACCCCGTCGCACGTGGCAGTCAGTTCGGTGTCTGACACCCCGGCTTCGGACGAAACCGCCGCCATTCAACGCTGGGCGGTGCAGCTTGAATATAACGGCAATGGGCTTGTCGGCTGGCAGCGTCAGAAAAAGGGCACCTCGGTCCAACAGGTGCTGGAAGAAGCCGCGCAGAAACTGGTGAATGGTGCCCTTGTGCCGAGCATCACGGCAGGCCGGACCGACGCGGGCGTGCATGCAACGGGTCAGGTCGCGCATCTGGACTTTCCGGAAGGTGCCCCCCTGCGCGCCCACCACATTCGCGATGGCCTTAATTACCATATGCGGCCACACGCGATCGTTGTGCTTCAGGCGGCTCCGGTTGACACGGACTGGAGCGCCCGGTTCTCGGCGTTCAGCAGGTCATACCTGTATCGGATCCTGAATCGCCCTGCCCGCCCCGGTCTGGCGGACGGACAGGTCTGGCATGTCCGGCATCCGCTCGATATCGGCCCGATGCAGGAGGCCGCGCAGTTGCTGGTGGGACTGCATGACTTCACCTCGTTCAGGGCCACAGCCTGTCAGGCGAACAGCCCGGTGCGGACGCTTGAGACGCTCGATGTTTCGCGCGTGGGCGATTACGTCGAAATTCGCGCGCATGCACGGTCCTTTTTGCACCATCAGGTGCGGAACATGGTCGGCACGCTGCACCTTGTGGGGGCCGGGCGATGGTCGGTGCAGCGTGTGGCCGACGCGCTGGCGGCCCGGGATCGCGCTGCGGGCGGCCCCACTGCCCCGCCGGACGGTCTGTATCTGACGCATGTGGGATACGAACCAGATCCGTTTTCATAACGGTCTTGCCACTAAGATTAAGATACAATCTGCGGAGTGGTAATCGCTGCAACGATGCCAACTTTCTGATGGTGGCGTTTGCCAGATGCAGTGAACTCCGTGTTTGACCGCCTGTCGGGGGTTACGGTCCGAACACGATGGTACGGTGACCGTTCATGATCGCGCGTTGCTCGATAAAGCAGCGGACGGCCGCAGCCAGAACGCGGCGTTCGATGTCGCGCCCCTTGCGGATCAGGTCTTCCGGCCCGTCAGCATGAGAAATGCGTTCCACGTCCTGTTCGATGATCGGGCCTTCGTCCAGATCCGACGTGACAAAATGCGCGGTCGCCCCGATGAGTTTCACACCGCGCGCATAGGCCTGATGATACGGACGCGCGCCCTTGAAGCCCGGCAGGAACGAGTGGTGGATATTGATACACCGCCCCGATAGCGCCGCCGACATCTCGTTCGACAAGACCTGCATGTAACGCGCCAGAACGACGAGTTCTGCCCCGCTCTGTTCGACCAGTTCAAGAATACGGGCTTCCTGTTCGGGTTTCGTCTGCGCGGTGACTGGCAGGTGATGAAAGGGAATTTCACCAAAATCCAGGGCCGCGTGCGCGTCGCGCGGATGATTGGAAATAATCCCGACCGGCTCGATCCCGAGTTCGCCGATGCGCCACCGATACAGCAGATCCACCAGGCAGTGATCGAAGCGCGAGACCAGAATGAGTGTCCGTGTCCGCGCACTATTGTCGGAGATTTTCCATTCCATCGCGAGGTCCACTGCAAGCGCAGCCATCCTGTCCCGGATCGAGGGCGGAACACCGTCGGACACGCCGTCTACATCGAACACGACCCGCATGAAGAAACGGTTGGATTCAGGATCACCGAATTGCTGTGCCTCGGTGATGTTGGCACCGCACTCGAACAGAAGCTGTGCAATCCGGGCGACAATACCGGGCCGGTTGGCACAGTTGAGGGTCAGCGTGAAAGCGTGCCTGACGGGAACGGACATAAGGCCCCATTGCGTAAGAAAATCCTGACGTTCTTTTTGCCCCGGTTGGCGCGGTCGCACAATGTCAGGTCTCTAGCCCCCGCGCAGAAGCGCCTCCCGCTGTGCCACGACGTCGCACATGACGCTGTCCCGACCGAACAGCGCCAACGCACGCGCACGTGCCTCCTGCCCAAGGCGCGCGCCCAGGTGGGGGTCATCCATCAGGTCGGACAGGGCCTTTTCGAACGCCCCCGGGGCGTCGGGATCGATCAGCAGCCCTGCGTCCCCCAGCACCCACGGCAGTGCCCCACGATTGCCCGCGATGATCGCCGCCCCGCATGCCATCGCCTCGAGCACCGTCATGCCAAAGGGCTCCGGCCAGCGGCTGGGTGCCACGACGATCGCGGCCTGCTGCATGGCCGCCAGCACAGCTTCGTGCGGCAGGTAGCCGGCCATTGCGATCCCCGCCTGTCGCGCCTTGGGCGTCAGCGCCGTCAGGAAAGGCGTTTGCGGCGAGTCAGCGCCGAACCGGTCTGCGCCGATGATGGTCGCCTGCCAGTCAGGGTGTGCGCCCTTGACGTTTGCAAAGGCACGGACAAAGGCATCCACGCCCTTGTCAGACACAACGCGCCCGGCGAACAGCACGTGTCTGACAGGCGCAGCAGCGTCGTGCGGCGCGACATTATCCACGCAATTGGGCCGGACCATCACGCGCGCCGCGATCTCGGCAGAAAGACCGGTGCTGAATTGCGCTTTTACCCAGGGCGAGACCCCGTAAACGGCAACGCTTGCTGCCAGTCTTGCCCGCGCTGCCACCGAACCGAGGCCGCGCATCGCCAGCGGATCGTTGTGCAGTATCAACCCGACACGGGTATCTGACAGGCGCCGCGACAGATAAGCCGCGAGGTCCGGGCGGTTATGCACCTCAACCAAACGCGGCCGCAGTTTTCGGATACAGGCCAGCACACCGCGCGCATATCGGTGATGCCCGCTCCATCCCCGCCGCTGCGGGACCGCCTGAAACGCTACGCCATCGAAAGACGCCCCTTCGACCGGGGTGCCAACCACCGTCTCCCCGTCCACCGCCATGCGACGGACCAGCAGCGCGATCGCACCGGCTTGACCGGCCGCAAAACGCTCACGCGGCGGCAGGACCGTCACCAGTTGATCGGTGCGTCCGTCCGCGCCAGCCATGGGGTTCAGGGCACAGCTTCGTAGCGTTCGAGGTGCCATGCCGTCGGCTCGGCTGCGGCTTCCCGATACCATCGATCCACCAGAGGATGGGCGCGCACGGCCTGCGCATATGCGGCAGCGACCGGCGAAAGCGCCACGCCATAGGACAGGAAGCGGGCCACCACAGGTGCGAACATCGCGTCCGCGTTCCCAAAATTCGCGCCGTAAAGATATGCGCCACCACCACCGAAACGCGCGCGAGCCTCACACCAGATATCGTCAATCCGCTTGATGTCGGCAGCCAACTCCTCGTCCGTTGCATCGATCAGGGGGCGGTTATCACGCCCGAGATTCATCGGCATGCTGATCCGCACGGCCCGAAATCCAGCATGCATTTCGGACGCGACAGCCCGGGCATGCGCTCGGGCCGCCGGCACGGCAGGCCAAAGACCGGGGGCATGTTCCGCGCAATATTCGGCAATCGCCAGGCTTTCCCAAACCTGCACGCCGTCATGCTCAAGATACGGAACCTTGCCGTTCGGGCAGACGCTCCTGATCGCAGTGGTGTTGCCCCCACCAGCCAGCGGGATCAGCACATCCTCGACGTCCAGACCGGCAAGTTTGACAACCAGCCAGCCACGCAGCGACCAGGAAGAATACCGTTTCGTACCGATGTAAAGCCGACCCGCCATGTCAGAACTCCTTCAATAGATCCACTGCTATGCCACACACCGACCTGCCACTCCACCGGCAGAGCCAAAGCCGTGCGTCGTCATGACCGTTATGGGGCTGGGGACGCGGCCTGCATTACCGCAGTCCCGTCTGTCGTCAGATTCAACAGCCCCCGCTGAACGCCATACGGCACCCATTGCGGCAGGGATGTCCCGTTCGGATTCCCGGACTTCACAAAATTCACCAGATAAGCACTTGCAAGTTTGGCAGCTTGCCGATCCCGCACTGACGTCTTTTCTCCATATTTGATGGCCGCCGTGTTGAAGAAAAACGGGATATCCGTGGCGTGAGCCGCGCCTTTTGTCGCCGGTGTTTGGACAGAATTCGCGACATAGGAAAAGCGGTAATACCAGACCGGCACGTGTCGTGCAGACAGCAACGCTGCGCTTAACGCCGCCCCTTTTATCATCACGCCATCGGGACCGCCCAGATCGTCACTAGTGGCACCGACCATCACCGGCACATGACGAAAGACCCCCGAACGGTACGCGGCAACCGGGTCGACGGACAGGCGACCGTCAAACACCGGCGAACTGAATGTCTTGGGGCCTTTGGGCAGCATAAACAGGGCCGCCATGTTCAAGCCGTCCACGACCGCTTCCGCAGGAAATGCGCGCAGCTTTTCCAATGCCGCAGGGTCATCGCGGCCGATCCCCTGAGAGGCCGCGAAGGCAAGCCCCTCCCCCTCGGCCCCGGACTGGGTCTCCGGGGGCAGGCCACCCGGTCCACCCGACTGGATCACGGCTTTTTCAAACAATCCCTGCGCCAGCGGCGACGTCAGAAGCATGTGCACCGAAATCCCGCCCGCACTCTCACCCACGATTGTCACGTTATCAGGATCGCCACCAAATGCCGCGATGTTACGCCGAACCCAGTGCAGGGCTGCAATCTGATCCATATAGCCGTAGTTCGACAGCAAACCGTGATCTGCATTCGCCCGGGTCAACAGTGGATGGGCAAACGTCCCGAACCTGCCGACGCGATAATTGAAACTCACGACAAGAATTCCGCTTTTCGCGAGTTCATCCCCGGCATAGGTCGGCGGTGACGCGCCGCCATTGGTGAATCCGCCTCCATAAATCCAGACCATCACTGGCAATTTTCGGGTGGTTTTCGCCGGCCGCCAGACATTCAGATAGAGGCAGTCTTCCGCGGGCTTTGTCCCCAGCGGCGCCGCATCGCTCGGGAAGGGTTTCTGCATGCAGTCGTGCCCGTAAGCCGTCGCCTGACGAACGTCGTCCCACGGCATCACGGCTTGCGGCGCGTGCCAGCGCAGTGCCCCGACCGGCGGTGCCGCGAACGGGATTCCTTTGAACGACAGAACCCCGGCTGTGACCGAACCGCGCAGTTTTCCGCTTTCAATGGCCACCTGATCGGACGATGTTGCGGCGCGGGCAAAGGCCGTCGAACAGACAGCAAGTATCGCAAACGCTGCCACGGCCCTTGATGTCTGCTTCATCTTCCGATCCCTCAACGCCGTTATCTTTAATCAGAATGTGACCGTATCCCGATCACCATACGCTGAACATCGACCTCGGGGACCTTTGGCGCGCTCACCCAGGTGATAAACTGTTGCAGGACAGAGCGAAGGGCGCAGACAGTCGATCTTCAAAGATAGATAACAATCTTTACGAATATCTGCTCAGGATTTTCCGGGACGGCGAAACGCGCCGGACATATCGCCGTCGACCCGCGGCACCCCATCGCTGCTGCGCTCTCCCTGCGCCTGAAACAGGGTGACCTGAACGCGCAAACCACCCCCGTCACGATTGCTCAGGACAAGATGCCCGCCGGCACGCATCACTTCGCGCTGCACGATTGCAAGGCCCAGCCCCAACCCCCCGGTTGCCCGGGATCGCGACCCCTCCACACGAAAAAACGGCGTTAAAACACGCTCAAGATCGGCTTCGGGAATCCCTGGCCCATCGTCATCAACCGTCACTACCGAGTGCCGTCCGTCGACAACGCGCAGGCCGACCTGCACATTCCCGCCATACGCCAGCGCATTGTCGATCAGATTGGTAAACACGCGCTTCATGGCCAGCGGCCGCAGTTTCATCGAAACATGATCGGGCCCTTCATAATGCGCGGAGCGCCCGGTATCGGCGGCCTCGTCCACCAGCGTCATCAGCATCGCCGCCATGTCGACCGCACGCGCTTTCTCGGGATCGTTTTCCCCCGAAAGATACGCCAGAACGCCGCCCACCATGGCTTCCATTTCGGCGACGTCGGCTTCGATTGCCGCCTGCGCCTCCGCATCGTCCAGAAAGCCCGAACGCAGCCGCAACCGCGCCAGCGGAGTCCGCAGATCATGCGAAACCGCCGCCAGAGCCTCGGTCCGGTCGTTGATCAGTCGATGAATACGCACCTGCATCGCGTTGATCGCGCGTGCCAGACGACGCACCTCACGCGGGCCCTTTTCGTCGAGTGGCACCCACGCGTCCTCACCCACGGCATCGGCAACATCGGCGAGCGCACCCAGTGGCAAACTCATCGTGTGCACCAGCATGACCGCTGCGAACAGCACTGCCGCCGCCGCAATGGCCGCCGAGGCAAGGCCCTGCGTCACATGATGGCGCGAGAGCAATTTCGGCGCATCGAACTGAAGCTTGCTGCCATCGGCCAAGGTCAGCAATCCGCGGACATCGGCAGGCTGATGCGGAACAATCGCCAGTTGCAGCGACGAAACCGCCAGCAGATTGCTTGTGGCCGACAGCCGATCCTGCAATTCCCGCAAGGCGGCCGATGGTGTGTCGTCCCAACTGGCAGGCCGCACGCCCGGCCAGAAGACCGACAACTCCCCGTTTGACAGCATCGTCGCCAGGATCGGCCGCTGGGCCGCAGCTGTGGCATTCAGGACTTGCGTGTCGACAGCAAGCCTTTCCCCGATCCGGTCGAAATGGGAGTCATCGATCGTGAACGTCTCGACCTGTTCATACAGCACGCTGCTGACGATGAATACGAGCGCGACGGCACCCAGCAGCACGACGCTGACACGCCCGACCAGCCCCATCGGCCAGAGCAGGATCCTCCGGGGCTCGATAACCCGCCCCGAAACAGGTCCGTCAGACACGCTCGACGGGCACCGTAAGAATATACCCCATGCCGCGGACCGTTCGGATCAATCCGTTCGAATCCGCCCCCAACTTGCGCCGTAAGCGGCTGACCAGCACGTCGACACTGCGATCGGAAACGTCCCCCAGTCGCGCCCGCGACAATTCCAGCAACCGGTCGCGGCCGATAACCCGCTGCGGGTGATCCAGAAAACTGGTCAGAAGATCATGCTCGGCGCCGGATATTTCGACCGCCGTTCCCGAAGGATCCGTCAGTTCCCGACGTTTGAGGTCGAGACTCCACCCTGCGAAACGCAGCGTCTCCTTGCGCTCGTGCTCGTTGAGCAGTGTCACGCCACTGTGCCCGCGCCGCAAAACCGCGCGCACGCGGGCAAGCAATTCCTTCTGCCCAAAGGGCTTGGGCACATAGTCGTCAGCCCCGAGTTCAAGGCCAAGTACGCGGTCCAGTTCCTCTCCCCGCGCGGAGACCATGATGATGGGAATCTGGTTCAGCGGCTTCTCGCCTTCATGGTTCACGCCCGTGCCGTGGCGGAGCGAACGGCACAAATCCAGCCCGTTCGTGCCGGGCAGCATGACGTCGAGAATGATCAGATCAACGGGCGCAGTTTCCAGCGCCTGCCACATCTCGCGACCGTCCTGCACCCCTCGCGCGCGATACCCGTTGCTCTGCAGGGTTCGCAACAGAAGCATCCGCATGCCGGGATCGTCCTCTACGACCAGAACGCGGCCCGGGAGGTCAGTGTCGGACATATGAGACAACATGACGCGCCTTTATTCTCAGTGCTCGAAGGTAACGCCGCACGTGTGCGTAACAGCCAGAAGGCACATGTACCACATGAACGAAGGTTCACGTTCCGCAGTATCGCAAAAAAAAATCCCGACACCAAGTGGGCCGGGATTTTCTCGTTCAAGCGCGATGTTTCGCGCAAAAGGGGCAGATGAGCCCTTATTTTGCGGACGTCAGACGCAGAATCCACAACTGGGCGATATCCGCCGCGCCATTCGTGCCACCAACGGTGCCGAACGTCGCAATGGCATCGGCCTTGCGACCACCATCCATTTGCGCGAGCCCGAGATGGAGCTTTCCGGCTTCCGGATCGGTAACACCCTTGGCAAGACCCTTTTTGATCAGGTCGATACCCTTGTCCACGTTGCCGAACGTGACTTCGTTATAGCCGGCCGTGACCAGCGCAGTGCCGGACGGCGCATTAGCGGCCGCAGCATCATCGGCAGCCGCAGATGCCTTCTTGTCAGCCACCGTCTTGACGACAAGCGCCTTCAGGCGAGCCTCTCGGGCGGCACCGGCATCCTTGCCGAGCGCGCCGCTCTCATAACCCTGGTTCATCAGGTTCAGAGCCAGTTGCGGCATGCCGGCCTGCATGGCCAGTTCCGTCATATCCATGAAATCAGACGTAGCAGTCAGGGTGCCAGCCGCCGCACGGATACGGTAGACATCAAGAAGCAGGCCACCCGGAACCTTCGGATTGGTAATCAGGCCGTGCAGCAGCTGCGCCCAGTACTCGGGCTTCGGATAATATTTCGCCAGCAGCACGAACGCGTGGGTTTCCGCCGACTGGTCCTTCAGCGCCGTGTAGCACGCAGCGAGGAGCTGCAACTGGCCTTCAGTCGGAACCTTCTTCGCCTTGATCGCTGCATCGATCACACCCTGCTGCACCCGGGCAGCATTGGCGTAGTCCTTTTGCAGGTAATAAGACTGGATCAGGATCGTCTCGACCGAAGGATTGCTGCCGGCTGCCTTCAGATAACGCTCCGACGCCGAGACCGCATGGGGGTAGTCTTTGGCTGTGTAAGCCATCGACGCTTCCGCCATCAGCATCTGCGCCTTGGCGTCTTTCGGCGTGCGCGGTGATGCGATCAACTTGTCGTACGCTGCCGCAGCTGCGGCAGCATCGCCAGACTGAGCTGCAACAGCCGCACGCATCTGATCGATCGTGTATTCTTCGTAGTCGGACTTCTTCGCGACCTTGTCGGCAGCATCAACATCCGCCATCGCCTTGGCGTAGCTATGCGCGGCAAGCGCGCTCTGCGCCTGCTGCAAAGGCTTGCCGACAGCAGCACTCAAGGCTTCCTGGGCCAGGGCCGAATTCGTGCCAGGGGCGGCTGCGAGGGCAAGCACGCCTGCTGCACCAGCCAGAAGGCCGGCGCGCAGAAAACCAAGAGACTTCAAATTACTGTCCTTCCATGAACTGATCTTGACCCACGATCCCAAGCTTGGTGATGCCCAGACGCTGAGCATCGGCCAACACGTGGGCCACGGTCTTGTAATCAGCCAGGCGGTTGGGGTGAATGTGCATCTCCGGCTGGTCGGCCTTCGATGCTGCGTCGCGGAACTGCGCCTGAAGCGTGGCCTCGTCCGTGATCGGAGTTCCGTTCCAGGTGATCGTGTTGTCGAAATCGATCGCAACGGTCACAACGGTCGGCGGCGTCAGCGGCGGGGGCGGATTGCCCTGCGGCAGATCGAGCGCGACGGAATGCGTCTGCAGCGGGATGGTGATGATCAACATGATCAGCAGAACCAGCATGACGTCGATCAGCGGCGTCGTGTTGATATCGACGATGCCTTCGTCTTCGCTCGTGCTGTCAGATCCAACACTCATT
>Ga0157365_10000581_pt1 | contig 15691 bp, 12 predicted proteins | sample AttsexASBM3_FD_111478 | JGI IMG/M metagenome (GOLD analysis project Ga0157365, IMG submission 111478) | Fungus gardens microbial communities from leaf cutter ant in Ribeirão Preto, State of São Paulo, Brazil - Atta sexdens ASBM3 | ecosystem: Host-associated > Fungi > Mycelium > Unclassified ... | reverse complement strand
GTGGTCAGATATCGTGCACCATATCCAGATCGGCAAAGCGCGTGAACTCGCCCTCGAAGAACAGATGCACCGTCCCTGTCGGACCATGACGCTGTTTTTCCAGAATCAGTTCCGCGCGGTTATGCGCAAGGTCCATCTTGCGCTGCCATTCCTCCATCGCGGTCTGGTACTTGTCCTGTGAATCATAGGACGTTTCCTTGGGCTGACGCTGCTGGAGGTAGTACTGGTCGCGATAGACGAACATGACGGCATCCGCGTCCTGTTCAATCGATCCGGATTCACGCAGGTCCGACAGCATGGGCCGCTTGTCTTCCCTGCTCTCCACCTGGCGTGAAAGCTGGGACAGCGCGATGACGGGAACCGACAGTTCCTTGGCCAGCGCCTTGAGCCCCTGCGTGATCATGGAAATTTCCAGCACGCGGTTTTCTGCCCTGCTTCCCACCGATGGGCGCATGAGCTGGAGGTAATCGACCACCACAAGGCTCAGCCCCTTGGTGCGGGCCAGCCTGCGACAGCGTGTGCGCATGGCTGAAAGCGAGATGGCGGGCGTATCGTCAATATGCAGCGGCAGTTGTGCCAGTTCGCGGCTGACCTGTACGAAACGGTCGAATTCCTTCTGCCCCAGATCGCCGCGACGGATCTTTTCGCCCGATACGCTGGCCTGTTCCGACAGGATACGGGTTGCCAGCTGCTCGGCTGACATTTCAAGCGAGAAAATGGCGACCGAACCCTTGGGCTTGTCATCCTCCGGCGCATTGCGTGCTTCTTCCATCAGGGAGCGCGCGGCGGAAAAGGCGATCTTGGTGGCCAGTGCCGTCTTGCCCATGGCAGGACGCCCCGCAAGGATCAGCAGGTCCGATGGATGCAGGCCGCCGGTTTTCTTGTCCAGATCCCGCAGACCGGTCGTAAGCCCCACAACATCGCCGCTGCGGTTGAAAGCCTGCTGGGCAATGTCCAGCGCATCGGCCAATGCACGGTCAAACGACAGGAACCCGCCATCCTGCCCTTTTTCGGTGGCCAGACGGAACAGTGCCTCCTCGCTGGCGGCGATCTGGTCGGGACCGTCCAGATCGGGTCGTGCGCCAAAAGCGTTGTTGACCACGTCCTGCCCGATATCGATAAGCTGCCGCCGTATCCACGCGTCATGGATCACGCGGCCATAATCGGCGGCGTTGATGATGCCGACCATCGAAGTCAGCAGTTTGGCCAGATAGGACGTGCCCCCGACTGCGGCCAGCACGCCGGTATTTTCGAATTCGGCGCGCAGCGTGACGGGATCAGCCAGTTGCCCGGCCTCGATCCGGCGGGAAATGGCGTCATAGATGCGGCCATTGATTTCGTCGGCGAAATGCGCGCCGGTCAGGAAGTCCGAAACACGGTCATAGGCGCGGTTATTGGTCAGTAACGCGCCCAGCAATGCCTGTTCCGCCTGCACATTGGCGGGCGGAAGACGCTGGGAAACACCGAGGAGCGAGTCCTTTTGCCGGGACTCTTCGGAGGGGGGATGCTGGATTGTATTCACCCCCCTACCCTACCCGATCCGGCAAGGCGTGCGGAAGGGGTGATTGTATGCCCCTGTCCGTCAGGCCCAACCCGGCATGGCGCGGTGCAGGATGTCGCGGCCGATGCGGGTAAAGTTCGTATGGCTGAAATGTTCGCGCACATACGCCCGCGCATTGCAGCCTGTGGCATGCAGTTCCGCCGGGCGGGACAGGACACGGGCCATGCATTCGGCCAGGGCTGCCGCATCACGGGGCGGGACTTTCCATCCTGTCCGACCTTCCTGCAGCGAATGGTTGAGTTCACCCACCGCGGTGCCGATAACCGGCAGCCCGGCCTGCATGGCGTCATGTACCGCAACGCAGAACCCCTCCCAGTGGGAAGGCTGGACATACAGGTGCTGGGTAGCAAGAAAATCCGGCACATCATGCACGAAATCATGCAGGTGCAGGTTGTCCAGCCCAAGGGCGCGCTTTTTCGCCTCCAGCCGTTCACGTTCCTTGCCGCGCCCGCATATCGTGACCTCGAAAGCGGGAAGGTCGCGCCCACGCAGCATGACCAGGGCGTCGATCAGTTCATCATAGCCTTTTTCGGGAGAAAAACGGCCCAGCGATGCAATGCGGATGACTTCCCCCGGTTGCCAGGGCGCGGCCTGCGGCACATCCGTCCTTACGCAGAAGATGGGCCAGCATGCCATCCGCGCATCGGGGAGATCGAGGCGCTGCCGGGTGACTTCGGTCACGTATTCCGAATCCCCTACCCATATGCGTGGCGTGTTGCGCAGGGCGCGCAGCAGGCGAAGATTTCCCGCCTTGAGAAAGGCCGAATGCTGCCAGCTCACAACGGGTTTGCGCTCAAGGATACCGATCAGTGCGCCCATGGCCGTGGAGCGTGTGAGCGATGTCCAGATCAGGTCCGGCTGCCACGCCCGCAGGGCGCGACGCAGCCACAGGAACATGCGTATCGGCTGTTTTTCACCATACGGGCAGATGCAGTATTCCAGACCGGCTTTTTCGCACAGGGGGATGGCCAGCCCGTCCCTGCGGGCCAGTGCGAAGACCTTTACCGTATGTCCGGCCTCACGGAATACCGAAGTGATCGCCGGTACCGGGAACGCTGCCCCTCCTCCTTCGAGGGAATTGATGACGTAGGCAATGCGCATGGCCTGTACCGTATCCTGCCTGACAGTTGTTCTGAACTGAGGGCCTAGTTACCAACATGAACCTTCCGGGGCTACCTCATGTTCCGCGCATATAATGCCCGGATGCGCGGAAATGGCCGTTCTGTGTCATTTCATCACGGCATGTGAGCCTGCCGGGCGTCAGAACCGCAGCCTGCACGGGTTGTCGGGTGCCTGTTTTCTTATTAGGCGTCGGGGATACTTTCCTTGGAAAATGGCTATGACCGCACTCAACAACCAGTCCCTGCCCCATCTCCCGCCCGAGATCGTGGTACCCACCTATGATCGCAGCCGGGTAAAACCGGGCATTGCGCACATTAGCGTGGGCAATTTCCATCGTGCCCATCAGGCGGTCTACATGGATCGCGTGCTGGCGCGTCCCGGTCAGGAAGGCTGGGGAATTCTGGGTATCGGCCTTATGGAAAACCCGCATGAGGCCCAGAAAGCCACAGACATGGAAGCGCAGGAGTGTCTGTATTCCCTGACCGAGTGCGCGCCCGACGCCCCGAATGTGGTGCGTGTGATCGGTTCCATTACCGAATACATGTATGCACCGGCCGATCGGGTTGCCACCATCGCCCGCCTGGCTGATCCCGCCATCCGTATCGTCAGCATGACCGTCACCGAAGGCGGATATTATGTTGATGAGAACGGTGTGTTCCCCATTGATCATCCACTTATCGCCGAAGATCTGAAGCGTGAGGTGCCGCACACGATATTCGGCCTGCTGACCGAGGCCCTGCGCCAGCGGCGTGAAAGTGGTGCCGGTCCGTTCACCATCCTCTCATGTGACAATCTGCCCCAGAACGGTCATGTGGCGCGTGCCGCCTTTCTTGGCTGGGCGCGGGCGCGTGATGCGGGACTGGCCGGGTGGATTGAGGAAAATGTCACCTTCCCCTGCACCATGGTGGACCGTATTACGCCTGCCGTGCACGCGGAGGATGTGAAGCGCCTTGATGCCGAAAGCGGGCTGGATGACCGGATTCCCGTATTCTGCGAGGATTTCATCCAGTGGGTCGTTGAAGACAAATTCTGTGCGGGACGCCCCGAACTGGATGCCGTGGGTGTGCAGTTCACCGATGATGTCCAGCCATATGAGGCGGTCAAGCTGCATATGCTCAATGCCTCCCACTCCCTGCTTGGCCTGTCAGGTGTGCTGTCCGGCTACCGCTTCGTCAGCGAGATCATGCAGGATCTGCATGAGGTGACTCTGGTCGAACAGTATCTTGCCTTTGATGCCGAACCACTGCTGCATGCCCCGCCGGGCATGGCGCTGACCGACTATGGCAGGCGTCTGCTGCGTCGTTTCCGCAACAAGGCCATCAGCGACCAGTTGCTGCGCATCGCGTCCGACAGCACGTCCAAGCTGGCCATGTTCGTCAGGAGTACGGCCATGGGCGTTATCGCGCACAGGCGCCCGGTCGAGCGCATTGCGTTCGTGGTGGCCTGTTATGCCGAATATCTGCGCGGACATGATGATAGAGGTGAAACCTATGCCATCGTCGAACCGCACCTGACGGATGATGATAAGGTCAAGGCCGCCTCCAGCCGACTGGAAGATGCACTGGACATGACAGCCTTTGCTGGCTGGGACCTGCGGGACAGCAGCGTTTTCGTGGAGCGTTATCTGGCCTTGCGCCAGTCAATCCGCGACAGGGGCACGCGTGCAACCCTTGGGCAGGTCATCGCATAACGGGGTCTGACCCTGTGGGCTGGCGGAGCATATATAAAAATCCCCGCCAGCCCCGCTTTTACGCGGCGTGGCGCTGTTCGGTTACCTGGTTTTTCATGAAATCGGAAATGGCCTGCGCCGCGCGTTGCGAAGCCCCAAGCAGTGGGGTGCCAAAGGTTTCCCGAAACAGCTTTTTCTGTAATGGCCGGTACAGGGCGTGACGTGCCTGTGCCCGCGCCACGGCTGGCATGATATCTGCCGGGTCCTCCACCACGTCCCCCAGCGTCCAGTGCAGGAAATAGGGGTCATCGCGCCATTTGAGTTTTCCGGGATTAAGGAAAATGCACGGACGCGGTTCGGCCAGGAATTCATACACCTGACTGCTGACATCCCCGATATAAAGGGCCGCCTGCGATGTGTAGGTCATGTCCAGCATGGCCGGTGAACCGGTATCGACAAGAATGTCCTGACTGGCCTGCCGTTCCAGCAGGTGGGCCTTCACCCCGAATCCCTTGTGGAAAATCTTGATATGCGGGGCCACGACCAGATTGTAGAGGGTCTGGTCCCTGAAACCCTGCAGGACCGTGCGCATGCATGCGGAATAGGATGTAAGGTTTCGCTGGTAATGCGGGTTGTACAGCGCAAAAGGCTTCCCGTTGGGGAAAAGAGGCTGTTCTTCGTGCCGTATGGCTTCAAAAACATCGAATTTGGGATAGCCGACCACATTGTAATGGCCGGGGCGGATGATGCCGTTCTGCAGGAAATAGGCCTCGACTTTCGGGCCGGGTAGCAGGGCAAGGTCAAAATCGCGCACCAGATGGTCATCATTGACGTATCTGTCGCCTGCGCCATGCATCAGCAATACAAGGCGTGGCCGGGTCAGGCCCATTTCCTTTAATATGCCTGCCGTATATTCCGTGGCGACAACGACATCGTACTGGTTCAGTTCCCCAATATTTTCGCGCAGTACCCGCAGGCGTTCCTGATCCAGTCGTTTCGCGGTTTTAAGCAGGCGTGTTTTCCATGAACGGTACAGCGGACGCAGTGGTGGCGCGGGTGCGTGCATGGCCTTGCGAATGCGTGCAAGGTGCTGAACTGTTTCTGGAAAACTGTAGTATTCTGTTACATCACAGCCGGGAATGACAGAAAGCGCACTGGCGACTGACGCGGCATGATAGCACTGGTAAGGTTCTGCTATGTAAATAAAAGCAATTTTCATAATTTTGTATTTATCGTTCCGCGCGTGATGTCGAATTTCTACATAATGTATTTTCTAGTCTTTGGCTGATCGGTCAATCAAGGGGAAATTCCTGCCTGCTGGCGGTTATCCGGTATATCCGCGCTGTGTATGGGGCGAATATAGCGGTGGCGCATAGCGTGTCAAAACACGGGGATCAGGGCATGCCGTCGTCCCTGCTTCCGGCTCTGTCCGGGGCGGAAGACGGGCGAAAAAAGGGCTGTCGCACATTTTATTCATAAGGTTGGACTTGACCTTACGGTCTGTCTTAACGTTCTTTCATGTCAGAATGTTCGTACTGTATCACGGTAATCAGGAAAACTTATGAATAGCCTTATGCGCTCGGCTCCCCTTCTCGCTGCGGCCATAGCCGTCTGCGCCCTGTCAGGTCTGTACCTGCTGGGTGGCGGGCTGTGGCTGTGTCTTATCGGCGGTTCCGCCTATTATGCCATTGCGGGCCTCATGCTGCTTGGTACGGCGTTCCTGCTGTACCGACGACGGGCTTCGGCGCTGGTGGTTTACGCGGCCCTTCTGCTTGGTACGATGGTATGGGCCGTGCATGAGGCCGGGCTTGATTTCTGGGCGCTGGCGCCGCGTGGGGATATTCTGGTGCCCATCGGTATCGTGCTGGCCCTGCCATGGGTCTCGCGCCATCTGGAACCGGCAGGGCCTGCTACCCGCATGCCGCTCCTGGGCGCCATCGGGGCGGCTGTGATCGTGGTTGGTATCGCCATGACCCGTGATCCGCAGGACATAGCAGGCAACCTGCCGCCGGTAGCACAGAACGCGCCGGAACCCGGTGACGCCGGTCAGATGCCTGATGGCGACTGGCAGGCTTATGGCCGCACCCAGTTCGGGGACCGCTTCTCGCCGCTGAAACAGGTCAATGCGGGCAATGTCAGCAAGCTGAAGGTTGCGTGGACCTTCCGCACGGGCGACGTGCGCAGGCCCAATGACCCCGGTGAGATTACCGATGAGGTCACACCCATCAAGATCCGCGATACGCTTTACCTGTGTTCCCCCCACCAGATCCTGTTTGCCCTTGATGCAAAGACCGGCAGGCAGCGGTGGAAGTTCGATCCGCAGATCGAATACAACCGGACCTTCCAGCATCTGACCTGCCGTGGCGTTTCCTACCATGAAACCCGGGCTGGTGCGCTGACGACGGATGGCGCCCCTGCCCCCACCGAATGCGCGCAGCGCATCCTCCTGCCCACCAATGACGGCCGTCTTTTCGCGCTTGATGCCGGGACTGGTGCGCTGTGCACGGGTTTTGGCCAGAACGGCGTGGTGGACCTGAAGCAGGGCATGACTGTCCGCACGGCGGGTTTTTACGAACCGACATCCCCGCCGGTCGTGACCGATACCACGGTGATTGTGTCCGGTGCGGTGACCGACAACTATTCCACGCATGAACCGTCTGGTGTCACCCGTGGGTTCGATGTCTATACCGGCGCGCTGAAATGGGCGTTCGACCCCGGCAATCCCGACCCGAACGAGATGCCGTCCGAACACCACAGCTTCGTGCCCAATTCCCCCAATTCGTGGATCACGGCTTCCTATGACGCGAAGCTCGATCTGGTCTATATCCCCATGGGCGTGCAGACGCCGGACATCTGGGGCGGTAACCGCAATGCGGACGCCGAGCGGTATGCGAGTGCGATCGTTGCGCTGAACGCCACCACGGGCAAGCTGGCCTGGAGCTACCAGACCGTCCATCACGACCTGTGGGACATGGACGTTCCCGCGCAGCCGAGCCTTGTGGATATCCGCAATGCGGATGGCGAGGTCATTCCCACCCTGTATGCCCCGGCCAAGACGGGCAATATTTTCGTGCTCGACCGGCGTAATGGCCATCTGGTCGTTCCAGCCCCCGAAACCCCCGTGCCGCAGGGTGCTGCACCGGGCGACCACCTTTCGCCCACGCAGCCCTTCTCCGAGCTTACGTTCCGCCCCAAGAAGAACCTGACGGATGCGGATATGTGGGGCGGCACGATGTATGACCAGCTCATCTGCCGCATCATGTTCCATCGCCTGCGCTATGAAGGTCCGTTCACGCCGCCTTCACTGCAGGGCACGCTAGTATTCCCGGGCAATCTGGGCATGTTTGAATGGGGGGGGCTTGCGGTCGATCCCGAGCGTCAGATCGCGATTGCCAATCCCATCGCCATTCCGTTCGTCTCCCACCTGATCCCGCGCGGTCCCAACAACCCGGCGACGCCGGACAAATCCCTGCCGTCCGGTAGCGAAAGCGGTGTGCAGCCGCAGTTCGGCACGCCCTATGGCGTTGACCTGCACCCGTTCCTGTCTCCCTTCGGCCTGCCGTGCAAGCAGCCTGCATGGGGCTACATGTCGGGTATCGACCTGCGCACCAACAAGATCGTGTGGAAGCATCGCAACGGCACGATCCGTGACAGCGCGCCCCTGCCGCTGCCCATCAAGATGGGCGTACCCAGCCTTGGCGGCCCGCTGACCACCGCAGGCGGCGTGGCGTTCCTGACCTCGACGCTGGATTATTACATCCGCGCCTATGACGTCACGACCGGACAGCAGCTGTGGCAGGACCGCCTGCCCGCCGGTGGCCAGTCCACCCCCATGACATACGCGGTGGACGGCAGGCAGTTCATCGTAACCGCCGATGGTGGCCACGGCTCCTTCGGCACCAAAATGGGTGACTACATCGTCGCCTACAGCCTGCCTGACCAGAACTGAGCAGACTGAGCGGGGAAGGATTTTTTCCTTCCCCGCATTGACATTCCCGCCCACATATATATTCATCCGTATATAGACGTTGTTCTGACAGGCCCCCGCAGCCCCGGTTATTCAGGGTTTTGCGGTGGGTTATCCGTATTCAATGTAAAATTGAATAAGTCTTATCATCGCTTTCATCTTACGTGCGCCCGAACGGCTTGATTAGGAAACAGTAATACTGAGTTTCCGCCGTGGCGCCGATGTTCCCGCACATCCGGCAGTTCCGGTGCTTCGGGGGCGGGCAACGACGCGCCGCCTCCTGTGTTTCCTGCCATACCGGCACCGGAACCGGGCGGATGATACGGGGTGATTTGATGACTTTCACAACCGCGAGAACATCGTGATTAAACGTATTGCAGCAGCGATTGTGGGGATCGGTGTCGCCGGCGGCGTCGGGTTCCTTGCCTATGCGTGGTATCCGGCGATTGCGCCGGTCGCACCGCCTCCTCCTTCCTCTTTCACGGCCGCGCAGATCGAACATGGGCGCGTGCTGGCCGCGGGCGGCTACTGTGCGGAATGTCATACCCGCACGGATGGCAAGCGTGGCATCGAACTGGCTGGCGACTACAAGATGGACACGCCGTTTGGCGCCATCTTCTCGTCCAACATCACGCCTGATCCCGAAACGGGTATCGGCCGCTGGTCGGAAGCCGCCTTCAAGCGCGCCATGCGCAAGGGTATCTCCCGCGATGGCACGCAGCTTTTCCCCGCCTTCCCGTTCGATCACTTCACGCACATGACGGATCAGGACATCGATGATGTCTATGCCTTCCTCATGACCCGCCAGCCGATCCATTCGGTCAAGCGTGACAATACGGTCGGCTTCCCCTTCAACATCCGTCTGGAGCAGGCGGGCTGGAAACTCCTGTTCCTGCATGAAGGGCCGCTGAAGAACGACACGACGCATGATGCCGAGTGGAACCGTGGCGCCTATCTGGCCGAAGGGCTGAGCCACTGTTCCGCCTGCCACACCCCGCGTAACGCCATGGGCGCGGAAAAGAGCAGCGCACCCTATGATGGCGCGCCGGTCGATAACTGGATTGCGCCCCCGCTTAACGAACACAACCCGACCCCCGTTGTCTGGACGGAGGACGAGTTCTTCAAATACCTGCGCTTTGGCTCCGCCCCGCTGCATGGCAGCGCCGCCGGTCCCATGTCGCCCGTCGTGCATGGTGGCCTGAGCGAAATGCCGGAATCCGATGTGCATGCGATCGCACATTACCTGGCCGAGATCGATCATGCTTCCAGCCGCGTAAGCCAGGACCCGAAGGCCATCGCGTGGGCCATGAGCGCCTCCATGAAGGACCTGGTGGGACCGCAGACCAACCCGAACGCGCGGCTTTATGCCGGTGCGTGCGCCGCCTGCCACGCCAATGCTGGCCCGCAGCCGGTTGAAGGCCGCCCGGACCTCGCGCTGAACAATGCGCTGTGGCTGGATGAGCCGACCAACCTGTTCCAGGTCATCCTGCGCGGTATCGGCACGACAGAAGGCATCTCCACCGTTTCCATGCCCAGTTTCTACCATTCCTTCTCAGATGCGGATCTGGCCCGTCTGGCAGCCTATCTGCGTGCGACGCGCACGACCCTGCCGCCGTGGACCGATCTGGAAAAGAAGGCGGCCGAGGTTCGCAAGACCCTGCCGGCTTCCCCTGTCGCGTCGTCCCATTGAGCTGAAAGACGGAGCTAGAACATGACGACCTTTCGCCTCAATGGACGGGACGTAACCGTTGACGTGCCGGATGATACCCCCCTGCTGTGGGTTATCCGTGACGAAGTTGGCCTGACCGGAACGAAATTCGGCTGCGGTATCGGTATGTGTGGTGCGTGCACCATCCATATCGGTGGCCGGGCCACCCGTTCGTGCGTGACCCCTGTCAGCGCCGCAGAAGGTGCTGACATCACCACCATCGAAGGTGTTGACCCGGAGGGAAACCATCCGGTGCAGCAGGCATGGCGTGACATTCAGGTGCCGCAGTGCGGGTACTGCCAGTCCGGCCAGATCATGCAGGCGATCAGCCTGCTGAAGGATTATCCCTCCCCCACGGATGAGGAAATCGACGCTGTCATGGCGGGCAGCCTGTGCCGTTGCATGACCTATATCCGTATCCGGGAGGCCATCAAGAAGGCCGCGGCCAACGCACGCGGAGATTCATCAAATGGGTAGATTAAACCGCTTCCGCCTGGGTCGGGACGGTCGCCGTGAGCAGACTTCCCTGTCGCGTCGTGGCTTCCTTGTCACCTCGCTTGGCGCTGGTGTCATGTTCGGCTTTGCACGTCCGGCTGCCGCCAACCAGATTTTTCCGCTAGACAGGGCCCTTCCCGGTGATGGCGCGTTCGAGCCGACCATCTGGTGCTCCATTGCGCCCGATGGTGAAATCACCGTCAACATCATCCGCGCCGAAATGGGGCAGCACATCGGCACGGCGCTGGCGCGTATCATCGCCGATGAGATGGAAGCCGACTGGAGCAAGGTCCGCATCAACTACGTGGACACGGACCCCAAATGGGGCCTGATGGTCACGGGTGGTAGCTGGTCGGTATGGATGACATGGGATGTCTTCCGTCAGGCCGGTGCCGCAACCCGTACGGCGCTGGTTGAAGAAGCCGCGCGCCTGCTGGGCACGACGCCGGACAAATGCACCGTTGCCAACAGCATTGTCAGCGCGGGTACCAGGCAGATCAGCTTTGGCGATATCGTGGCCAAGGGGCATCCGTCCCATTCCTTCACGCCTGAAGAAATGGCCAAGCTGCCGCTCAAGCCCGCCAGTGCCCACAAGCTGATCGGCAATGCGGAACTCAAGGCGCTGGACATTCCGTCCAAGACCAACGGGACCGCCATCTACGGTATCGACGCGAAGATGGAGGGCATGGTGTATGCCCGTCCCAAGATGCCGCCGACGCGTTATGGATCGAAGGTCCGTTCGGTTGATGATAGCGAAGCCCGCAAGATCAAGGGGTATGTCCGCTACCTGCTGATCGATGATCCGTCCGAAGTCGTGCAGGGCTGGGTCGTGGTGCTGGCCAGCACTTATACCGCCGCCATCCGTGCCGCCGATGCGCTGAAGGTTGACTGGACCCCCGGTGAGACGATCCATACGTCGGAACGTGACATTCAGGACCGTGGCCGCGCGCTGATCAACAACAAGGAAGGTGGCGTTTACGTCTTCAATGACGATGGCGTGGATCAGGCCTTCTCCGGCGCGCATGCGGTCATGGATCAGGAATATACCTGTGCGTCCGTGCTGCATTACCAGCTTGAGCCGACCAATGCGCTGGCCTTTGAAAAGGACGGCGTTTACGAAATCCATGCCGGCAACCAGTGGCAGAGCCTGATCCTGCCCACGCTGGCCAAGTCGCTTCAGGTTCCCGAAAGCAAGGTCATCCTGCGCAGCTATCTGCTGGGCGGCGGTTTCGGTCGCAGACTTAACGGTGACTACATGATCCCTGCCGCCCTTGCGTCCAAGGCGCTGGGTGGCAAGCCGGTCAAGCTGATCCTGACGCGCTCGGACGACATGCAGTTCGATTCCTTCCGCTCGCCGTCCGTGCAGCGTGTCCGCATGGCTTTCGATGGCAGCGACAGGATTACTGCCATGGATTATCAGGCGGCTGCGGGCTGGCCGACAGGCGTGATGGCTGCTGCCTTCATGGAAAAGGGCGTGGACGACAAGCCCTATGACCAGTTTGCCATCGCCGGTGGTGACCACTGGTACGAAGTCGGTGCGTTCCGTGTCCGTGCGCTGCGTAACGACCTTGCGGAAAAGACTTTCCGTCCCGGCTGGCTGCGTTCGGTTAGCCCCGGCTGGACCAGTTGGGGTATCGAGTGCTTCCTTGATGAGGTCGCGCACCGCCAGAAAAAGGACCCGGCACAGTTCCGTCTTGAACTGCTGACGGCGCAGGGCCGTAACAAGGGACAGGCCCCGGATTCCGTAGGCGGCGCGCTGCGTCAGGCCGCGGTCGTGCGGCGGCTTATGGAAAAGGTGAACTGGGGCAAGACGACCCTGCCCAAGGACACCGCCATGGGGATCGCCACCACGGCGGGTCAGGAACGTGGCATGCCGACATGGATCGCATGTTGCGCACAGGTTCATGTGGACCGTAGCACCGGCGTGGTCCGCTGTGAAAAGCTGACGATCGTGGTTGATGCGGGCACGGTGGTCGATCCCGATGGTGCGAAAGCCCAGACGGAGGGTGCAGCACTGTGGGGCCTGAGCATGGTTCTGTTTGAAAATACGGAAATCGTGAACGGCCTGCCGGTTGACCGGAACCTGAACACCTATACCCCGCTGCGTATTGCCGATACGCCGGAAATGGATATCGAGTTCCTGCCCAGCACCGAGAAGCCCATGGGCCTTGGCGAACCGGGCACCACGGTGGTCGGTCCTGCGATCGGTAACGCCATCTTCAATGCGGTGGGCGTACGCCTGCGGCATATGCCGGTCCGTCCGGCGGATGTGCTGCGCGGTCTGCAGAACACCTGAACGTTCATCCATTGAACGTAAAAACCCGGCATGCCATGCGGTATGCCGGGTTTTTTATTGGGGGAAAGCCTGCCGTCAGCTTTCGGGACGCATGCCAAGGCTTGCGGCCAGTATGGCCAGAAAACAGATTTCGCTCAGGCAGATGACGAACCACTGCACCGTCATGTAACCACGCGGCATGGCCCCGCGCCGCCATGCCATGCGTTCGGCCACGGCTGTCGCGCCAAACCCCGCGATCAGGATCAGCAGCCCCGCCAGTTCATGTACCGTGGCCGCGCATAGCCCGATCCAACCGATCAGGGCGGGTACCCCACCCAGCATAAGCCGCAGGTTGGTCTGCTGCCCCGTCCCACCGGCGGGGATGATGTCAGGCCGTTCCAGCGCCAGTCCCCAGTGTACGGCCCCCATGAAGGACAGCATGACTGCGCCATAACCCACTGCCGCCGTCAGCAGGCGGGGGGTGTGGTCGGGTGTAAGGAACACGATGGCGCAGGTGCAGCCGATCAGGGGCAGCAGGCTTGCCAGGGCGGTGACTATGGCAAGTATCGGCAGGCGTTTCACGGCAGCATTCTCCCAGCTATGATTTTGTTGTGCATAGCGCACTCTGGCATGATGCGCGGCATCTGTTATCGTGGGGCAGGATATGCGTGCCGGTGGCATGCGCTGTCCCCATAATGTCAAATCTGAGGAAACAGATATCATGAGCGCCATTATCGATATCATCGCCCGTGAAATACTCGACAGTCGTGGCAATCCCACCATCGAGGTGGATGTGGAACTGGAGTCGGGTGCGAAAGGCCGTGCGGCTGTCCCCTCGGGCGCGTCGACCGGCGCGCATGAAGCCGTCGAACTGCGCGATGGCGACCCGAAGCGCTTCGGTGGCAAGGGGGTGCTGAAGGCCGCCGCCCATGTCGAACAGGAAATCCTTGAAGCCCTGCAGGGTGTGGAATCGTCCGATCAGGTCGCCATTGACGAAGCCATGATCGATCTGGACGGCACGCCGAACAAGTCCCGGCTTGGTGCGAACGCGATTCTGGGCGTTTCGCTGGCGGTGGCCAAGGCCTCGGCTGAGGAACTGCGCGTTCCGCTGTACCGCTATGTGGGCGGTGTGTATGCCCGGACCCTGCCGGTGCCGATGATGAACATCATCAATGGCGGTGAGCATGCCGACAATCCGATCGACATTCAGGAATTCATGATCCAGCCCATTGGCGCGCCCACCGTTACGGACGCCATTCGCATGGGCTCGGAAATCTTCGCACAGCTTAAGAAGAGCCTGTCCGGTGCGGGTTACAACACCAACGTCGGTGATGAAGGCGGGTTCGCCCCTGCCCTGAAATCCGCTGATGAGGCGCTGGGCTTCATGATGCGCGCGGTCGAGGCTGCGGGCTATCGCCCCGGAGAGGACGTGACCTTCGCGCTGGATTGCGCTGCGACCGAGTTTTACAAGAATGGCTGTTACGAACTGAAGGGCGAAGACAAAAGCCTGGATGCAGCCGGTATGATCGCGTATCTGGCCGATCTGGCCGCGCGCTACCCCATCATCTCGATCGAGGATGGTCTTGCGGAAGATGACTGGGAAGGCTGGGCGGAACTGACCGCCAATCTTGGCCACAAGCTGCAACTGGTTGGCGATGACCTGTTCGTGACCAATCCCGACCGCCTGCGTCGGGGTATCAAGGCCGGGGTTGCGAACTCCCTGCTGGTCAAGGTCAATCAGATCGGCACGCTGAGCGAGACGCTGGAAGCAGTGCAACTGGCCCAGCACGCAGGTTACACCGCCGTGATGAGCCATCGTTCGGGTGAAACGGAAGACAGCACCATTGCCGATCTGGCGGTCGCCACAAATTGTGGGCAGATCAAGACCGGCTCGCTTTCCCGTTCCGACCGGACCGCGAAATACAATCAGCTTATCCGTATCGAGAACGAACTCTCCCTCGCTGCCCGTTACGCGGGGCGTACGATCCTGAAGAACGGGTGACATGGTGCGCCGGACGGGTTAAGCCCGTCCGGTTACACGAGATGTGATGCGATATTGAAGCTGACCGGGGGAACGAGATGCAGGTGGTCAAGATTGTTAGGCGTGTAATCAGGGCCACGATTCCCCCTGCCCTGTTTATCGGGCTTACGGCATATTTTGGCTGGAACGTCATGCGCGGCGAACATGGCCTGCACAGCTATGCCGCGCAGTTGCATCTGCTTGATGAAGCCCGGTCCGCCCAGCACGATGCCAAGGCCGAACAGGAAGTCTGGCTGCGGCGCGTGCGCGGGCTGAAGGAAGGCGCGCTGGATGTCGATCTTCTGGATGAACGTGCGCGCACCATGCAGAACCTTGCCCGGCAGGACGAAATTGTCGTGCCCTACGGAGAACATAACCACCTGTACTGACATGGCCCGCACATGACATGCAGGCATGAAAAAACCCCGGTCGTTTCCGCCGGGGTTTTTTCGTTTCCGCCGGAGCGGAAGATTATTTGATCTTCGCTTCGCGGAAGGCCACGTGCTTGCGCGCAACGGGATCGTATTTGCGCATTTCCATCTTGCCGGTCTGGGCACGGGCGTTCTTCTTGGTCACGTAGAAGTAGCCGGTGTCCGCCGTGGAAACGAGCTTGATTTGAATCGTGTTGGTCTTGGCCATGATATCCTCAGCACTGCTCCGCCGCTGCTGGAACATTCAGGTGCAGCAGTGGTTCAAGTTGGCGGAAAATGCGCATACACAAGGCTGAGGTCAAGCTCTAAGACCAATATTTCTGTTTAAATTCGCCCCGGACGGGTAAAAAAGGAGTGCAGTGCACGATGTTGAGCGTCTCCGAAGCGCGTGAACGGATTCTTCAGGGGGTATTTCCCCTCCCGGCGGAGGTCGTGGCCCTGAC